>Ga0116178_10002754_pt1 | contig 13600 bp, 8 predicted proteins | sample AD_STIC12_MetaG_FD_89880 | JGI IMG/M metagenome (GOLD analysis project Ga0116178, IMG submission 89880) | Active sludge microbial communities of municipal wastewater-treating anaerobic digesters from USA - AD_STIC12_MetaG | ecosystem: Engineered > Bioreactor > Anaerobic > Digestate | place: USA... | reverse complement strand
CTTAAACACGGTGGATAGGAGGCGCATGGTGGTGGTCTTGCCGGCTCCATTTACGCCCAAGAGGCAGACGATCTCACCATCTCGGGCTTCGAAGCTTACCCTGTCCACGGCTTTGAAGCGAGTTCCGTCCTTCTTGGGGAACTCCTTTACCAGCTCTAATACTTCTATCATGTAATCTCATACTCCTTCTTTAGTTATGCTTTAGCATGGTGTTGGAGTCACGCTCTTTTATTACGCAAAATGTGGCAACGCTTTTTTGGTTTGTTTTCAATAACATACAGATCAAACCTTATAGACAACTTTGGCTTTCTTGACCTGCTCTTCCATCCATCGGTCGAACCAATCGGCAGGCAGACTCTTCTCGTAATAGATGTAGAGTCTTTGATTATCAATCTGTTGCCGCTGATACTTAATGTTTTGGATCAAGGGAATCAGGATAAGTCCTTCCTTTTGATAGACCTTCAGCTCCTCGTTATTAAGCTTACGCAGGATGCTTTCAAAGAGCATATCCTCATCCATCAAACCAGAGTCCACATGGTCAATACTCTGAGCTGTAAGCAGTTGGCTCCGGGTTTCTGCTTGGCTTTTTAGACTGACGAAGGAATCATTCAAGATAGCCTGTTGCGCATCCCTGAGGGCATATTCATGGCTCTTCTCTTGGACGAGAATCTGGCGAATCTGATCTGACACCTCGGCGATAGGCTTGCGGGTAAGCGGCATCACATCAGTCACTTGCAAAAGTAGCCAGCCGGATTGAGTGTGGGAAAAGACCGGTTCTGGCACATAGCCCTTGCGCAGGGTCTTGAGCAGCTCTTTCTCGCTGGGGGCTTGAACTGAATCATCGAGAGGCCATTTGCTGTTGAAGGGGATGTTCTTTTTGATGGTAAAGTGCAAATCCAGCTCATGCTCGGTAGCTTCATAGCCGATAGTTTCAAGCAGCATGGCGCTTTGGAGGGCACGGGCTTTATCTCTATCCACCGTTTCGCTGCTGGGAAGGTGCGGCACCTTCATGGTACTGTAGCTGATCATGCTTTTAGTGATCTGATCCAAGCGATGAATTGCGGTAGAGCCCTTTTGAGTGAAGGGCGGCAGATACTCGCCTGCTTTTATCTGACAAAGCTGGACATACAGCTCCTGATCCATCTCGGCAATCTTCACAAAGCCGCTCTGATCCCAGCTCACCTGCATATCTTTATAAAGGGGTCTTTTGACCAATTCTGCAGGGTCTACCCCACTTTGCAAAAGCTGATAAAGTGTGTCCGCATGGGCTTGACAGAGATTGATGTCTGCCTCAGAAGCATCCAGCCTCAGGTAGCTGTAAGCCACGCTATATTGAGGTTCCAGCGCAAACTTGCTGTCATTGGTGTCGTAATAAAACCTGATCTCTTCGTCCTTGATGCTCACCTCTTTTAGGCTGGGATCGATGGAGATAAGCTCCAGATCAACTACTGCGTTCAAAGCGTTTCGGATCAGCTTCTTATCTTTGGAAGTCATCATTTCCTTACGGATCAGCCTTTGTTTCAGCTTGGCAATGGGCACATAGTAATCCCGATACTGCCTGACTACAGCTTGGATTTCCTCGCTCTGATCATACTTTAGAGCCTGCACAAAGAGAGCCCGATCAAAGACGCCGTTCTTTTGAAAGCGAGGCGAATTGACGATATAAACGGGAGGATTGACATGCAGTGTGTCCAGCGCTTCCTGCAGGCTGGAGGTGATGTTGTAGCGTCTAAACTGCTGCTGCAGAATCATATGCTTGGTAATGTCCCGCCAGGTGAGCTTGAGGATTTCATTCTTTTCCTCCATGCTCGGCGCACGCTCGTTGAGGATGTAAAAGTTTTCGTAGTGCCCTCGATGCGAGGCGGCAAATTGATCCATGGGAATGGATTGTCCGTTGATGGTTCCAGCTATATGCTCTTGAGTGGTGGCACAAGAGAACAGGGTGAGTGCCAAAGCAGTTGCGATCAGATAATACACAAGTTTCATCATTTATAGTCCTTACTATTTGTCCAGTTTGTCTTGCAGGTCTTTTAGAGTTTGCCAAGCTTGAATGGGGCTAAGCGCTTCCATCTGAAGGTTTCTCAGCTCCTCAATGACGGGGTCTGTCTCTTGAGCCTTATCCATCAGCACTTCAAAGAGTTCTACCTGCGGCGAGGATTTTTCCACCTTCTTGAGCAAGGAAGCAGTCTTGCCCCGGGCGCTAATCTCGTGCTCCTCCAGGTTCTTAAGTATCTCCTTAGCGCGGCGTATCACCTTGTCGGGGATACCAGCCAAGCGTGCTACCTGGATTCCATAGCTCTGGTCTGCCCCACCTCGCTCTATCTTGCGCAAAAAGACCATCTCGTCGTTATGTTCTCTCACCGCCACGTTGTAGTTTTTCACTTCCGGATAGATGTGCTCCAGCTCGGTGAGTTCGTGATAGTGCGTGGCAAAAAGCGTGAGGGAGTGATTGTATTTCTTGATGTGCTCGATGATTGCCCAAGCGAGGCTGAGTCCATCAAAGGTGGATGTCCCGCGTCCGATCTCATCCAGCAGGATCAGAGAGTCCTTGCTGGCACAATTGAGGATATTGGCAGTTTCGATCATTTCCACCAGAAATGTGCTCTGCCCTTGGGCGAGGTTGTCTGAGGCACCCACTCTGGTAAAGACACGATCAAATACGGGCAGTTGCATCCTTTTAGCGGGCACCCAAGCTCCCATCTGTGCCATGATGACCAAGAGTCCTACCTGACGCAAATAGGTGGATTTACCAGCCATATTGGGCCCAGTGATGATGGCTATGGAAGTCTCCGGATAGTCAAAGAAGGTGGAATTAGGGATAAAGTCTTCGCTCTCCATCAGTTTCTCAATGACCGGATGCCTGCCATCATCGATGATAAGCTGACGGGCATCTATAAACTCAGGACGGCAATAGTGGTTTTGCCAGGCCAACCATGCCAGCGAGGAATAAACATCCAGCAGCGCAATGGCTTCGCTGAGCTCTTGCAAGCGGGTAAGATGTTCAGCCAAAAGAGTACGCAGCTTTTTAAAGAGTTCATATTCCAGATTTTTCACCTTCTCTTCCGCACTGAGTACCTTAGCCTCAAACTCTTTGAGCCGTGGCGAGATATAGCGCTGGGAATTGACCAAAGTCTGCTTGGCCAGATAATAATCCGGTACCTTGTGCCTATGCGTGTTGGTCACCTCGATGTAATAGCCAAAAACCCTGTTGTAGCCCACCTTGAGGCTGCTGATACCGGTCTTTTGCCTCTCGTCATCTTCCAGCCGGGCGATGTGTGACTTCCCATCATGAATGAGCGTAAGAAGTTCGTCCAAGTCTTCATTAAAGCCTTTGGCAAAGATGCCGCCTTCCGTGATAGTTGTAGGAGGGTCTTCATTGATGGCAGAATCGATCAGATCAGCTACTTCTTTGAAACCGCTTAGCTTAGACTGGAAATAGTCCATCTCCGGCAGGTCGAAAGTGACCAGCTTACTTTTCAGCTCATGCGCCACCTCCAAGAAGCTGCGCAGCGCCAACACCTCGCGGGGATTGATCCGCAAAGCACCTATCCGAGAGACCAACCTGGCAATATCGCCAATATCCTTAAGGCTATCTCTAAAATCCCTCAGGTAAGGCGTCCGATCCATAAAAGCGGCGATGTGCTCCTGCCGTGCCAAGATTTGCTTTTTATCAAGAAGAGGATGCAGCAGCCAATGTTGTAACAACCTGCTCCCCATAGGAGTGCGAGTTTGGTCTATAACGCTGATCAGGCTACCATGCTTGGTTCCGTAGCGGATACTACGTGTGAGCTCGAGATTTCGTCTGGAGATTTCATCCAGTTGCATGTAACTACTGAGGGAGTAAAACCTTAGTGACGAGATATGGCTCAGGGGCACTTGATAAAGGGATTGCACATAGGCCAAGGCACCCCCGGAGGCAGCCGCACCCATGGGACGGTTATGAGCCCCAAAAGCCTCCAAAGAGCTCACCTTAAAGTGGTCTTTGAGCACCTGTTTAGCCTCGGAAGGCTTAAACTGCCAGTTGTCAAAGATAGTGATAGTGGGCTGATGCTCCAGCTTGAGCTTCTTGATCAACGCTTCGGCTTCAAGATTTGCCACGACAATCTCGGCAGGTTTGATCCTGAGCAGTTCATTAGCCAGCTCATCAAAGGGCAGTTGAGTAAAGGAAAAGTCACCCGTGGAAAGGTCTAACATCGCCAAGCCGAAATCCTGCTTGATATCCTCATAATAGATGGCTACGAGGAAGATATTGGCGTTTCCATCAATCAGAGAGCCATCCAAGACCGTTCCCGGCGTGATGATCTCCACCACTTCACGTTTCACCAGACCCACAGCCTGCTTGGGATCCTCCATCTGTTCGCAGATCACCACCTTCAGACCCGCTTTGACCAGCTTGTCCAAATAGTTGTCCAGAGCATGGAAAGGAAAGCCAGCCATGGGGATGGGATCGGGATCGTTTTTATTGCGAGTGGTGAGCGTGATATTGAGCACTTCAGCGGCTATGCGGGAATCCTCAAAGAAGGTCTCATAAAAGTCTCCCATGCGGAAAAGAACCAACTTATCCGGATGTTGCTTCTTGACACTCTGAAACTGCTTCAGCATCGGAGTTAGTTTGGTTTGGGGTGACGAGCTCATATTAGTGTCTGGTTTTAAAGCAATCTATCTGGCTGTCTTTTAGTATCTTAAGTGCCTGATCCTGCTCGGCTACAGTTTTAAATGGCCCGCTGAAAGTCACCCAAGGCACGTCCTTCCTGCCCCTATCCTCGTAGTATCCTGAAGGGAGCTTGAGACTGCGGATTCTGTGAGCAATGCTGCGGGCATTTGCTTCCACACCAAAGCGTCCCGTCTGCAGATATAACCCACTGACAGGCTTACCAGTTAGCTTTAGCGGCGCATCCACAGTTGGAGTTTCTATCTCTACCACCTGCTGCTCCGCTTCTTCAGCAGGCACAGACTCCAAAATTTTCAGCCTTTGATAAGGATACAGAAAGCCGAGATCAACCCTGGCGCCATACTTTGACTTCAGCTCAAAAAGCTGATCTTCAATCAGATAGGCAATCTGGGAATAGCGGGTGATCTGCATCCCCTTCTGGTAGTTGGAAAGGGCTTCCTGCCAGTTTCCTGCTCCGTGATAGGACAAGCCTAAAAGATAGTGAAAGTATTGGGCATCAGTGGGATAGCCTCTGATCGCAGCAAGCTTGTTGAGCGTACTGACAGCGCTCTCATGTTTACCTTGCCCCAAGTAGGCATTGGCGATAAGGTAATAACTCTCTTCCAGATACTCGCCCTTGGGCTGCAAACGCTGATAGTTTTCCGCATTGGAGATGACGGAGGCAAGTCTATCCACCATATCTTCACACACCGCCAGCCAATAGTATCTCTCGGGAATCTGGCTGGATGTAATCTTCTCCAACAGCGTCTTCGCTTCTCCTGTTCTGCGTTCCAGCACAAAGAGTTTAGCTTGCTGCAACATGCTCAATTGACCGTATTTGGTGTTTGGATAATTACTTATGACTTGCTGCAGATAGCTGCTGGAGACCTGGCTGCTCTTGTTTTCCACCATAGCGCGCAGGAAGAGCACAAAAGCCTTTTCCTCGTTTGATGAGGGTTTCAGGGTAGAAATCTGCGAGGCTATCTCGTTGATCTTTCCCTGTTCATAACTCGTTTCCAAGGCTTGAAAGTTTTTGCGCAGATTTGCATCCAATGAGGTGCAGAGCAGGGCCAACAGCACGAATGCCAAAAGCACTTCACGATAGGCAAATTTGGTAGAGGGCATAATTCTCTCAGATTAACTACTCATAGAATTGAGCAGATCAGCATTAGTTTTGGAAGCCTGCATCCTCTGTCTGAGCATCTCAATGCTCTGTTGAGGGCTGATAGTCTTCAGATACTTACGCAGGACATACATCCTGTTGATCTCATTTTGACTGAGCAGCAGCTCTTCACGTCTGGTACCGCTGCGAACGAGGTCGATAGCAGGATACAAGCGGAGGTCTGAAATCGAGCGATCCAGCACCAATTCCATGTTGCCTGTACCTTTAAATTCTTCAAATATCACCTGATCCATCTTGGAGCCGGTGTCGATCAAAGCGGTAGCGATTATGGTAAGCGAGCCAGCTTCCTCCGTCTTACGGGCTGAACCAAAGAACTTCTTGGGTTTGATCAAGCCATTGGCATCGATACCACCGCTGAGCACCTTACCGCTGGAGGGTGTGATATTGTTGTAGGCTCTGGCCAAACGCGTGATACTATCAAGCACGATGACCACATCCTGATTGAGCTCAACCATGCGTTTCGCCTTTTCCAATACCATTTCTGCCACAGCGGTGTGGTTTTTGGGAGATTCATCGAAGGTGGAGCTGATCACTTCCCGCTTTCCGGGCTTGAGAATCTTCTTCATCTCCGTCACCTCTTCCGGGCGCTCATCCACCAAAAGCACAATCAGATACACTTCCGGATGATTGGAGAGGATTGCGTTGGCGGTATCCTGCAAAAGGGTGGTTTTACCCGTTCTGGGAGCCGCCACTATCAGCCCGCGCTGACCCTTGCCTATGGGTGTGAATAGGTTGATCAGACGCGTGGAATAGTTGTCCGGATCATGTTCAAGATTGAGCCGCTCGGTAGGATAGTAAGGCGTAAGCTCGTCAAAGGGACGCAAGTCTGTGAGCGAAGTAGGCTCCATGTGGTTCACAGCATCCACTCTCAAGAGGGCGTAATACTTTTCACCTTCTTTGGGAGCACGCACAGGACCGGAAACCATGTGCCCAGTTTGCAGACCAAAGCGTTTCACTTGGGTCTGGGAGACATAGACATCGTCACGTCCCGGATTGTAGTTGTTTCGGGGAAATCTCAAAAAGCCAAAGCCTTCTTCGCCAACTTCCAAGCAACCAGTCGCAAAGGACAAGCCTTCCTGAGAAGCTTGGAAACTCAAGACTTCCAGCACAAGATCCGTGCCTTTATATTTGTCGTAATCAGGCATGCCAATCTTTTTGGCAACCTTGATCACCTCAGCTTCATCCATCTGAAAGAGATTTTCTTCAATAGTCATTTTATCACTCCTTAATTGTTACTCTTATAATGACTTAGTGCCCAAGATCAAGACCCTGCTCGCAGGAGCACAGCCATGTTCTTGAATACGCTGTTGGATTCTCTCTCCTTCTACCATCAGGGCTTGAGAATCCTCCAAACTATCTATACATTTAAGGAAACCTTCGAATTTGCGCTTTAGATTTTCGCAATTCTTGGCATCCTTGGGGTTTTCTACCGGGATAAAGTAATCCATTACCTGTAAATCTGTTAGAGCTAAAGCTCGGATTTTATCTATGATCTGCTGTCTGTCATAGGTCTCAAAATGATCAATGCCAAAGCGTTGCTCCATCTTGGCTACCCAATGATGCAACATGATATGGTTGCGCTGCGCCTCAGATTGAGAGCCGTCTTGATACATCTCGCTGATCAAAAAATGGCCGCCAGGCTTGAGCGCGCGCATCATTTCATCTAAGACAAGATCCAAATTGGCAAGATGATGCAGGGCATTGCTGATGGAAACGAGATCAAAAGCATTGTCCTTAAAACTAAGTCGCTCCAGATTCATCTGATAGATCTCCACCTCGTCCCCAGGAAATAGATTTTGAACCTCCTCCACCGTCTTGGCGTCTGAATCCACACCCACTATGCGCACAAAATACCCCAGCCTCTGCCTCAGGATGTTGATAAATTCCCCTTTGCCGGTAGCAGCATCTAAGACTTGGGGAGCTTTGATTGTGCTTAGGATGTCAAATACATCACTCACAAAAGATACCTCTCTTACGGTGTTTTTGGATGTTCCGCCTCTACGGCGGCATAGGTAAAGACTCTATCGAATTGCTATATTCTCAAGCCAAGCTTCATTATGATCTCACCTTCTAAATTCAGCCCTTTTTCGTCAAGTCCTTTTTTTAAGACCGTTGAGATGGAGGTAGATTCATCTCACTAAAACTGCAAATGAACTTCAACATACCCCAACTGCAGGATGCGAACAGGCAGTCTGCAGCTCCCAGATCCTCTGTATTTCCCCTACGTGGTAACCGCACCCTTGGGGTGGTTAAAAAAAGTGTCGTTTTTGCTCCTTAATTTCCTTGCAAAAACGAGATGTTTTTGATAATTTTGACTTTCGGGAAAGGTTCACCTCTTTCTGGGCGCCTACTCCGCCCAAACGTGTAACCTATTGCAATCCTATGCCATTCCTGCTCAATGGAGGAGGAGCCGAGCAGGGGCGGGACAGGAACGCCGCATGAACAGCGGCTTTAAGGAGGGTAGAAAAAGGCGTTTTCCTGTTACTTTTTCCCGTGCGTAGGTCAAATATTTCAGTGACACCCACTTTTCCCGGTGGCGGAGTCCGGAAAGAATCGCCTACCTTTTTAGTAGGAATTCAACCACCAATAAACCCTAATAATCCGACAGCACCAGTATGCCCTTGCTGCCTCTTCCTTACTTAGTCGACCGGTGATTACTCGGAGATACTCGGGTTTTTCCCGAGTATCAGCACGGCATCACCCTGCGGCTAAGCAAGGGAGACGGGAGAAAAAAGGCACCAATTATGAGAAGAGCCCTTTGGAATGTTCAGGACAGAAGATATCTTCGTGGTGGTCTTTGGCCAGTATTTGGGGAAATTGTAGAGGTTTTCTCATTTGCAAAGTCGGCCACTCCATCTTTTGCTGGTTTTTGGAACGCTCCTTGCATCCTGATAGGCGCAATAGAATAACTAAATGATAGCAGGTTTTAATGAAACGTTTTGCAATAACAGCTCTGATGTTGTCATGCCTGTGTTGCGCACTGCTGGCTACATCTTACACGATTGATCTGGGTTTGCCCACGCTCAAATCCACGGGTGATTATACCAAGGTGAACATTTCCGGTGGACAGCTCTACGCCCAACCGGGTGAGCCCGCTCTGCCTTGGTTGGCTTCCAAACTGCTGCTCCCTTTGGGTGAAGAAGCAGGAAAGATAACGGTCAAGATGTCCAATCCTCACAGATTCAAGCTGGATAAGCCAATCCAGCCTGCAGATGCAAACTACCCCTTTTCTATGAAGGAAGTGCCTCCTCCTTTTGGCCCGGATGAAAAGATCTACACTTCGGAAACTCCCTGACCTGCAGTAAATAACAACGGTGTAAACACGCAGTTTCTGGCTGGACATCCCATCAATTTCACCGCTTACTGTCCTTTTGAATACTATCCCTTAACCAATGAGCTCGTCTTCTATCAAAGCGTGTCTATCACCGTGGAAAGTCACAGTTCCAGCCGGGCACAAGCTGCCTTGGCCTTGCTCAAACAGGACGCTTTCATCAGCGAACGCCTCAAATCTTCGGTAGATAATATAGACCAGCTTCCCTCCTATCGAAACAGGCAGAGCGGTGCGGATTATCTGATCATTCACGCAACAGCTAAAACCAGTCAGTGGACGGCGTTGAAGGATTTCTATGCCGGTAATGGCTTGGTGGTAGCGATGCAGACTGTGGAAAATATCCAAACGCAAGTTGCCGGTGCAGATTTGCAGGAGAAAATCCGCAACTACATTATCAGCGTTTATCAAAACAATCCCCTGCAGTATGTGGTTTTAGCTGGAGATACAGACGTGATCCCGCATCGTGGCTTTTATGTGAATATGGGACAAGCTGATCAGGTGGACAATGACATCCCTGCAGACATGTATTACTCCTGCTTGGATGGCAACTGGAACTCGAACGGTAACAGTCAATGGGGCGAGCCATTAGAGGCTGACTTAGCTCCCGAACTGGCCTTGGGGCGTATCTGCTACAACAATGATACCGAGATCGCCAACCAGATCTCCAAGATAATGTTCTATCAGATCGCACCGGTGGAAAATGAGGTAAAAACCGCCTTCTTTGCCGGAGAATGGCTTTGGGAAGGCCCCACTTGGGGTGGAGACTACATGGACGAAATGATAGGTGGCTCCAGCGCAAATGGATACACAACGGTGGGCGTGCCAACCAACTGGAATATCACCACGCTCTACGACCGCACCTATGGCTATGAAGATGCCTGGAACGCCAATACAGTGCGTCCTATTCTCAGCCAAGGGCCAAATTTGGTGAACCACTTGGGACACTCTTTTACAAACTATGCGATCAGGTGTAATAACAACCAAGTTAGCGAAACAACCATCACCAACAACGGCAGCAACCACAATTACTCTATCTACTTTACGCAGGGCTGCTATGCAGGTGCCTTTGACAACCGCACCACCAATACCGGTGAATATGTGGCGGATTGCATCACAGAAAAGTTTACCTCCATCAGCACTGCAGCCGTTTCGATGATCGCTCACTCTCGGTATGGATGGGGTGTTCAAGGCTCGACTGATGGCGCTTCGCAGCATTTTCACAGACAGTATATCGATGCCCTGTTTGGAGAGAATATCAACGATCTTGGCTGGGCTTTGGTGGATTCCAAGATCGACAACATCCCCTACATAACTAACAATCCTGTAATGTATTGGGTCACATATGAGACCAACCTGATCGGCGATCCGGCTTTGAGTGTTTGGACAGATACGCCGCAGGTGATTACCGCTCAGATGCCACCCATGTGGAGCATGCCTATTTTGAACTATCAAGTGGCTACCAATGCGCCTTTTGCCATGTTGAGGATCAAGGATCAGGACACCATTCTCTGCGAAGCTCAAGCCAATGAAATGGGCTTGATCAACATCAACCTGTTCCAAGGCTTAGCTCCAGGCAGCTATCAGTTGTATATCACTGCACCCAACTTTTATGTATACAATAGTCCCATCACCGTTGAAGCAAGCGACATGCCCTATGTGGTGGCTACAAACATCCAAGTGCAGGATGCAGACGGCCTTTACCACACCGGGGAAGAGATTTCCTTGGGCTGCACCCTCAAGAATATGGGAACGGTAAACCAAGTTAATGACGGGTCTGTCAGTCTGAATAGCAATTCACCCAATATCCAAATCCTCAGCCCAGCTATCAGCTTTGAAGCTATTGCTCAAGGGGATTCTCTGGTCTTTGAAAATGCCTTCCAAATCAAAATCGTGGGAAACTTTGAGGATGGCAAGATCGTCAATCTCGTATTGAATACCAGCTTCGATGGATACAGTGCCAACAGCAACAAAATGCTCACGCTTAATGCACCGGATCTGAAGCTTGCAGGCCACACTATCAGCAATGTAAATCCCACCATCAATCCTGGAGAATCTCCCATCGTCAATCTAACCATGGAAAACAATGGCAGCGGTAATGCTTATGCACCAACCATGGCCTTGTTCTGTGATAATCCCGCGGTCAATTTATCGCATTTCGAAGTGAGCTTCCCAACCATCAATGCTGGCGAACAGCTCACCCAAGCTGCGGCATTTTACCTCACAATCCCGCCAGACATAGATGCTGAAAGCACCATCAATATAGGCTATCTACTCTATGCAGAAAACGGCAGTGTCAAAGATGGCCAAATCGTTATCCATATGGGATTTCCCATCCATAGCTTTGAAAGCGATATGATGGGCTGGACTACCTATACTCTGAGTGAAAACTTCAACAATCAATGGCACCGCAGCAACTATAGAAACCACACTCCTGCAGGGAGTTATAGCATGAAGTTTGGTGGCGAAGGTGGAACCAATTATGGCAATCGTGCCTATGGAGCTTTGGAGAGTCCAGAGTTTACCTTGGGCAAAAACAGTGTGCTCACCTTCTATCATCGCATGGACGCTGAAAATCACAACAGCAATCCGCAATATGCCTGGGATGGCGGGTTTTTGCAGATGAAGCATAATGGTGGTGCTTGGACACAGATCACACCTGCGGGTGGCTATCCATACAGAATCTACAACAACCCCGCATCACCCCTGAATGCAAACACCTATTGCTGGAGTGGCTTCTTCGATTGGACTCTGGCAACCTTTGATCTCTCACAATACAGTGGCAGAGCGTCATTCAGGTTTGTCTTTGGTTCAGACGGCGCCGCGAATGCCGAAGGATGGTATATCGACGATGTGCGCCTCGTTTACGAATATGAAATTGATGCAGATGATCCTGTAGCCTGCCCGGCATTGTCACTTAAGCCAAACTACCCAAATCCTTTCAACCCCAGCACTACCATCTCCTTTAACCTTCCGGGTAACGGAGAGGTGAAGCTGGACGTCTTTAATCTCAAAGGCCAGCGTGTAAGACGCCTCATTGACTCGTCCCTGACCTTAGGAGAACACAGCATCATCTTCAACGGTTTGGACGATCACGGCCGCCCCGTTGCCAGCGGAATCTATCTCTATAGACTCCAACATGATGGCAAGACAATCACCCGCAAAATGATGCTAATGAAGTAAAATGAAAACCATAAACCCTACAGACAGAATCTTGGTGCTCACCGGTGCCGGAATCAGCGCTGAAAGCGGCATCCGCACCTTTAGAGCTTCCGATGGCCTCTGGGAAGAGCACCGCGTGGAAGACGTGGCTTCTCCCCAAGGATTTGCCCGTGACCCTCATTTAGTGTGGAGATTTTACAAAAAACGCTATAAACAAGCGATGTCGGTGGAGCCGAACCCCGCTCACTATGCCCTGAAAAAGCTAGAAGATGCGCTAGGCGACAGGTTTTGGCTCATCACGCAAAACGTTGATGGCTTGCACAGCAGAGCCGGCAACAAAAACGTGATCGAAATGCACGGCAGCCTCAATACCGCCTGGTGCACACACTGCGGTAACCGCTTTCCCACTGAGGAGATAGACCTCGAAGCCGAATTGCCACCCTGCCCAAGTTGTAACAAAATGCTGAGGCCGGACATCGTGTGGTTTGGAGAAATCCCCTATCAATTGGATAGAATCCAATCGCTTTTGGATAGAGCTACTTTGCTCATCGTGATCGGAACCAGTGGGAATGTGTATCCGGCAGCAGGATTTGTGATGCAGGCTAGATTTTTGGGTGCTCGTACCCTGAGTGTAAATCTGGACGCGCCCGAAAATAAAGGCTTCTTTAACGAGTTCTATCAAGGGAAAGCGGGCGAAATCCTGCCCCACCTTGTGGATGAGTGGCTTAAATAACAGTCGCTAAATAAAAGAGTTAAGGCTTTTGTTTGAGCAGTAATAAGCTTCTGCTGGGGCGTGTTGTGTCCCAAAACGGATAACACTTGCGTCCTTATTGTAGTATCCTCTTGATGTTAGCTGGGAAATACACCCTCCTCTTTGAATAAATTTCGTAGTTTTATTAGAAAATGTCTTGACGAAAAAAGCCGCTTCCTCATCGTAGGGAATCTTCGCTAAAAAGCATATTGGCAAAGCGGTTGCAGGTTTGACCCTCTTGTGCCTTGCCGATAAAGTCATCTAAAACAAACGAAAAAATAATATAGAGGAGTAACTAATGGAAACATTGATGTTACTGGGCGACGAAGCATTGGCGCAAGGTGCGTTGGATGCTGGAATCTCTGGATTCTACGCCTATCCCGGCACTCCATCGACAGAGATCGTGGAGTATGCTCAAAAGAGCAAGCAAGCAAAAGATAACAATGTCCACACCCTATGGAGTTCCAACGAAAAGACAGCTATGGAAAGCGCTATCGGCATGAGCTATGCCGGCAAACGCACCAT
>Ga0116178_10002733_pt1 | contig 13674 bp, 12 predicted proteins | sample AD_STIC12_MetaG_FD_89880 | JGI IMG/M metagenome (GOLD analysis project Ga0116178, IMG submission 89880) | Active sludge microbial communities of municipal wastewater-treating anaerobic digesters from USA - AD_STIC12_MetaG | ecosystem: Engineered > Bioreactor > Anaerobic > Digestate | place: USA... | reverse complement strand
CCGTGTCCCCCGCGAAGGCGGGGGTCCAGTCTTGCGCGCTTCGCGCACGCTCTTGCCTGGAAGGACTGGATCCCCGCCTTCGCGGGGAACGCGGACAACAAGTTGTCCGCTTCCAGATGCACGTCCGCGATCCCGCAGGTGGGTGCGGGTTGGGCGGATGGCGATGTGTTGGGGCTCATGAACTGTCGGTGAAGCGTGGTGCGCATTCGGCTGACAGATCGCGCAGCGTGGGCGTGGCGAGGCCGTAGAAGCATGGCGTGAAGGTCGCGAGCTTGGCGAACCGTTCCAGTCCACCGCGAAGGCGGCGGGCGAGACGCTGGATGAAGGGGTGCGGGTCGTAGACGACCTGCAGGACCGCCTGCATGCGCAGCGCCAGCGGGCGGCTTGGCCTGACGGCGCAGCGGTCGCGCCGGACGTGTTGTGGCTTGGGTTGCGATGGGCGCGGCATGGGCGGCGTCATGTGGAAAATGGGGCGCCAGGTCTGGATATCCTCGCGGTCGAAGGCGGGCATGGATCGGCGCGCCCGCGCTGAACGCGCACGCGACAGCGATGCTGCTGGAAGGCTGGTGGCGATAGCGCTGGCTTCGATGAAGAGGACGCGGCGCACCATCTCCTCGACGATGCGGAACCAGCGGAGGAATTCGGAGCGGCGTTCATTGCTGATGACGATCTCGCCGGCGATGGCCATCGGCGTGAAGAAGCGGCCGAAGATGTAGCCGAGCAGGTCGCGCGCATGCACCAGCCCATCGGCGGCGGCGCGGCCGATGTTCGGGACTCGCAGGTTGAAGATGTCGATCAACATGCGGGCAGTATGCGCCCGGCTGCCGGGGGTGGGGATGGATGGCGCCGGATTCCGCAGCGGGGATGCGCGGAAGTGCTTGAGACATGGAGGTTGGATGCGTTTCCGGCCTGTCTGGATTCAGCGGAGTTCGGAGGCCCGCCGCCGTCATCCTCGGGCTCGACCCGAGGATCTTGCTTTCCATCAACCCGTTCGGTTTTCGCGACTAAGAAAGATCCTCGGGTCGAGCCCGAGGATGACGGTGTGGCTTGGGCTGGTGGTAGTGAGCACGCTCTCTCCACCGCGTCCGCCGCGAACGCGGACCTGAAGGTCCGCTTCCAGAACACGCCGCAGCGGCTAAGCCGCGGCGCCGGTTGCCTTGGCGCGACGGACTTCCAGCTTGTTGAGGGCGTGGACGTAGGCGCGGGCGGAGGCGACGAGGGTGTCGGGGTCTGAAGCCTTGCCGGTGGCCACGAGGCCCTGCTCTGCGAGACGAACCGAGACGGTCGCCTGCGCGTCAGTGCCTTCGGTGACGGCGCTGACCTGATAGAGTTCAAGCACCGCCGTGTGCGGAACGAGCTGGCGGATCGCATTGAAGACGGCGTCGACGGGGCCGTTGCCGGTTGAGGTCGTGGCGCGCGTTTCGCCTTCAATGACGAGTTCGAGTTCGGCGGTCTGCGGACCATCCGTGCCGGCGACGACTTTCAAGCGGCCGATCGAGATGCGTTCCTGCGCGCCGGCCAGCTGGTCGTCGACGAGCGCGATGATGTCTTCGTCGAAGACGTGCTTCTTCTTATCGGCCAGATCCTTGAAGCGCTTGAAGGCGTCGTTCAGCGGCGCGGGCTCGAGCACGTAGCCCAGCGATTCCAGCTTGTCGCGGAAGGCGTTGCGGCCGGAGAGCTTGCCCATGATGAGCGAGGTCGACGGAACGCCGACGTCTTCGGGCTGCATGATCTCGTAGGTTTCGCGGTTCTTGAGCATGCCATCCTGATGGATGCCGCTCTCGTGCGCGAAGGCGTTCTTGCCGACGATGGCCTTGTTGTACTGCACCGGGAAGCCGGTGATGGAGGACACCATCTTGGACGCGCGGGCAAGCTTCTGTGTGACGACCTCCGTGTAGAACGGGATCGAGTCGCCGCGCACTTTCAGCGCCATGACGCATTCTTCGAGCGCGGCGTTGCCGGCGCGTTCGCCCATGCCGTTGATGGCGCATTCGATCTGGCGCGCGCCGTTTATGACCCCCGCGAGGGAATTGGCGACAGCGAGGCCGAGATCGTTGTGGCAGTGTGTGGACCAGATGACCTTGTCCGAATCCGGGATGTTCTCGATCAGGCGGCGGAACAGCGCGCCGTATTCGGCGGGATGCGAGTAGCCGACCGTATCGGGCACGTTGATGACGGTGGCGCCCGAGTGGATCGCGACTTCGATTGCCTTGCAGAGGAAGTCGAACTCGGTGCGGGTTGCGTCTTCGGCCGACCACTCGACGTCGCCGGCGAATTTGCGGCTGTGCGTTACCGAAGCGCCGATGGCTTCGAGCACGGCGTTGGGGCCCATCTTCAGCTTGTGCTTCATGTGGACGGGGCTGGTGGAGATGAAGGTGTGGATGCGCGGGTTCTTCGCCTTGCGCAGCGCCTCCCCTGCCTTGTCGATGTCGGTCAGCGTCGAGCGGGCAAGCGTGCAGATCGACATGTCTTTCGCCAGCTCGGCGATCTGACTGACGCACTGGAAGTCGCCTTCGGAGGAAGCAGCAAAGCCGGCTTCGCAGACGTCGACCTTCATCTCCTGCAGGAGTTCGGCGAGCTCGAGTTTCTCGCGCAGGGTCATCGATGCGCCGGGCGACTGTTCGCCGTCGCGCATGGTGGTGTCGAAGATGAGAACGCGGTCCTTGCCGTTTACGGTCGGGCCGACTGGCTTGATGGCGGGGGATGTCATTTGGGGCGGTCCTGTCAGGGGCTTGTCTCGGAAGGGCGTCAAATCCCCTGGACGCGCGACCCGCAGCTATCAGCCCGGATCACGAACGCGCCCAGGGGCTGCTAAGCAGCCCCGGCAGGGTAAGGAGAAGGGTGAGACCCCGATTGCGCATGATTGTTCTATGATTGGCCCGGAATGGCTGGTCAAGTGGTGGAAAATCGAGCCCCGACTGATGGCGCATCAGGGCAGATCGCACCCGGTTATCAGTTTTTGGCGACCGTTTCATTGGGCGCGGGTTGGACTGCCGTTTCGGGTTTGAGGTCGGGTTCGCCCTGCACGGCCTTGCGGGCGGCGAGCGCCACGACGATCCAGATGCTGACAACAGCGATGACGCCGCCGACCGCCAGGACGATGCCGCCGCCCATGGCGGACATCACCGACTGGCCCAGCAGGGCGACAATCAGCGTTTTGGGGATCGAGCCGATGAAGCAGCCGGCCATGACGCGCCAGAAGTTCGCCTTCGAGGCGCCGAAGGCCATGTTGACGACGATGGCCGGCGCCGTGGGCACGGAGCGGACGATCATCGAGGCCATGAAGTCGTTGCGGCCGATGAAGCGCGACAGGCGGTTCACCGTGTCGCCGCCATAGCGGTCGATGAGCTCGCGGCCGCCCCAGCGGCCCATGTAGAAGTGCAGCCAGGCGGCCGCCATCTGGCCGGCCATGGCGTAAGCGCTGCCGAGCCAGGGGCCGAAGGCGACGATGCAGCCCGCCATCAGCACGAATTGCGGAGCAGCGATGAAGGCGCTGAGGATGAAGACGAGGACGGTGGCAGGCAGGCCCCACGGGCTGTTGCGCAGGCCGGCGAGCTGTTCGTCGATGTGATCGGCAAAGCCGAAGGCGCCGGATTTGCCCAGGATCATCAGCACGGCAACGCCGCCCAGCAGGGCGAGCGACACCCAGATGGTGCGCCACGCCCGGGCGTCCATGTTGTTGAGGAAGGCGACGATTTTGTTCATTCCGGGGGCCCAGATGCGCCCTTGGCTTGGCCCCGTCAAGAATCCCGCAGCCAGCGCCCGGGGCGAGGCTGCCTAGGAGGCGGCGCGGAGTTTCAGGACCTTGTTGACGGCCTTGAACAGGTCAGCCGGCTGGCACGGCTTAGCCAGCAGGGCGACGGCGGCGCGAAGCTCGGGGCGGCGCTCGGCGAGGGTTTCATCCAGCAGGGCCGAAACGACGATGATGGGGGGACGGCGGACGGACGGCAGGAGGCTGATCGCGGAAATGAGCTGGAAACCGTCCATGCCCGGCATTTCGAGGTCGGTGATCAGAAGATCGTAGCTACGCGCCAGAACCAGATCGAAGGCTTCGCCGCCATCGGCGGCTTCGGTGCATTCGAAGCCCGCGGCCTCGAACACCAGGCGCAGATAGGTGCGCATGCCCGAAGCATCGTCCGCGATGAGGACGCTGGGCGGGCGCGGTTCATTGACCAGTTTAAGCGCGGGAGGCATGTTTGACGTGTCCGGGGGAGCGGGATGGCGGACTTCTGAGTGTTGGGGGCAAATAACCTTTTCCACATTTTCTTGCTTTTCTCTGGCCGACAAAGACTTGTCTTTTCGCGACACATTTCAGAGAATTCGAGTGTCATGCTGACGCAGGCCACGCTGATATGAGGGAAATCATCCGCGCCAGCGCCTGGACGGGGTTCAGCGAGCTCGTGACCGAGCTTGGTGGCGATCCCGACGCCATCCTCGCGGCGGCGCATGTGGACAAGGCGGCGCTGGCGGATCCGGACCGCTACATGCCGCTGCGGGCGCTGATCGAGTGCCAGGCGATCGCGGCGGAACGGCTGGGGCGGAAGGATTTCGGCCTGCTGTTCGGGCAGAAGCAGAACATGTCGGCGATGGGCGCCCTGTCGATTGCGATCATCAATTCGCCGACCGCGCGCGAAGGTATCGAGATCGCCGCGCGTTACATGCACGTCCACAACCCCTCCTACACTGTGGCGCTGACGCCAATGCCGCGGACGTCGCGAGATTTCCTGTCTGCGTCGATCGAGCTGAAGAGCCAGAAGCGGCGCGAGCAGAATGACGAGCGGCTCGTTGCGTCGCTTCACCGGTCGTTGTCGATCATGGGAGGCGCAAGCTACAGGCCGCTGGAAATCTGGTTCATGCATGAACCGATCTCGCCACTGGCGACGTATCGCAAGCTGTTCGGCCTCGCGCCACAGTTCGGCCGGCCGGCGATGGGCATCGCTATCGAGCGCGTGGTGCTCGATACGTGGCGCCCGGGCGGATCATCTGCAATGCGTGACCTCGCGGAGACCTACCTGCAGGCGCAAGGCCCCGCACTTGAGAAGGCCTTCTCGCAGCGCGTGATGACGATGGCGCGCAGTCTGCTGAAAGGGCGCGAATGCACGCCTGAACAGGCGGCGAAGGCGCTGGGCATTCACGCGCGCACGCTGCAGCGGCGATTGAAGGAAGAGGGTTCGAGCTTCGAGAAGATCAAGGACGATGTGAGGCGCGAATGGGCCGAGTCGCTTCTGGTTCAGCCCTCGGTTTCCTTGTCGCAGATCGCGCAGATGCTGGATTACGCCGACAGCTCCACCTTCTCGCGCAGCTGCCGGCGCTGGTTTGGCGAAGCGCCGCGCACCTATCGCACGCGACTGACGCGAGCGCGGACCCTAAAAGGGTCCGGCCCGAAAGGCTCGCGCGTGAATTCATTGGCGACGGCCATGCGCCTTGACGCGCAGGATAAGCATTAGGCCGAGGGTCTAGGACGGCCTGCTGGTGAAAACCGCCAGCTGAGCCTCGAAAGCACGCTTGAAGGCAGGCCGCGCTTCACCGCGCGCGACGTAGTCGGCCAGGTTCGGATACTCGCCGAGAATGCCTGATGGTTTCAACCTCTGCAGCACATGCACCATCATGAGGTCGCCCGCGCTGAAGGCGCCATCGAGCCAGTCAGCGCTGCCGAGGCGTGCGGACAGTTGTTTCAGGCGATCACGGACGCGATCCATGACCATGGGCAGGCGCTCTTTGCTCCATGGCTTGTCGCCCTCAAGAAGCTTTGCGGTTTGCAGATCAAGGATCGGCGGCTCCACCGTGCTGAGCGCAGCGAACATCCATGTGATTGCGCGCGCGCGCGCATTGGCGTCGGCTGGCAGCAGGCCCGGATGGCGCTGGGCGATATGAAACAGGATCGACCCGGTTTCGAACAGGGCAAGATCGCCTTCCTCGTAGGTCGGGATCTGACCGAAAGGATGCAGCGCAAGATGCGCGGGCTCCTTCATCTGCCTGAAGGAGACAAGACGAACCGCGTAGGGCTGGCCCACTTCCTCAAGCGCCCAGCGGACGCGCGTGTCGCGCGCGAGACCTTGGCCACGATCGGGAGAGGCTTCGAAGGCGGTAATCGTGATGGTCATCGCAAAGTTCCTCCTGCGCCGACCTTATCAGCCGACACAGGAACGACGAACGGGCGCTTGGCAAACCGACATGGTTTCGCAGATTTTTCCGGGCGCGCCCTTTCCAGCGGAACTTGACCCCCGCCACCCCCGCCCTTGCAGGGAGCGCCGACCAGATCGTTCGATGACGTCAGGAAGCAGATGCGCTGAAACCCGTCGCCGCCTCTGCTGCGCGGACAAGCATGGCCGGATTGGATACGCCCTGCGTGTCGTGACGGGGGGTGTAATGCGCCTGCAGCCTGGAAGCCTCTTCGTCGGTCAGGGTGATCGCGAGCGCGGCAATCGCATCATCGATATGCCTGGCCTTGAGCACGCCAACGATGGGCGCGGCGACAACGGGGTTGCGGCGGAGCCATGCGAAGGCGATCTGCGCATGGCTGACCCCACGCTCCCCCGCCACTTTCCCGACCGCATCGACGATTTTCCGATCGCTGTCTGCAGTCGCGGCGTAAAGCCCGGCATGCGCCAGTTCGGCTTCGGCGCGCGGCGTACGCTCACCCCATGGACGGGCCAGACGACCACGTGCAAGCGGACTGTAAACGATGGTCTGCACGCCCTTGTCGCTGCAGAGCGGCAGCATCTCGTGCTCTTCCTCGCGCGCGAGCAGGTTGTAACTGTCCTGCATCGACACGAAGCGCGCCCAGCCATTTGCCTCCTGCAGATGCAGCGCCTTGGAAAATTCCCAAGCCATCATCGAGGATGCGCCCAGATAGCGAACCTTGCCGGCCTTCACGATATCATGGAGCGCTTCCAGCGTTTCTTCCCAGGGCGTCCGCTGATCGCGGCGATGGATCTGGTAGAGGTCGATATAGTCGACGCCGAGCCGCCGCAGGCTGTGATCGACTTCGGCCATGATCGCCTTGCGCGACAGGCCCGAGGCGTTGGGGCCGTTCCGCGTCGGAGCGCCCAGCTTGGTGGCAATGACGACAGCATCGCGATGGGTGAAGTCCTTCAGCGCCCTGCCCAATATCTCCTCGCTCGACCCGTTCGAATACATGTTGGCGGTATCGAAGAAATTGATTCCATTCTCGATCGCGTGGCGGATCAGCAGACGGCTTGTCTCCTCATCGAGCGACCAGGTGGGATAGGCGCGGGCGGGATCGCCAAAACCCATGCAGCCAATGCAGACGGGCGAGATATCGAGTCCTGTGCGAGCGAGCTTCACGTATTGCATGTGATCTCCATGACAATATACAAGCGGACAGCTCTCCACTTCGAGCTTATCCGTACCGGACAGTTGTCCGCTTAGTCAAGGGCCAGATGGCTGACGACGAAAACATGCGCGCGGACGCCCGGGCCAACCGGGACCGCATTCTCGATGTGGCGCGGGATGCACTGGCCGCTGATCCGCAGGCGTCTCTCATTTCCATTGCGAAGACAGCCGGCGTTGGCCAAGGCACGCTCTATCGACATTTTCCAAGCCGGGAGGCGCTGGTGCTCGGCGTCTATCGGAAGGAGATCGACGCGCTGGTGCAGCTTGCGCCGAAACTGCTGGCCAAGCACAAGCCGCTGCACGCCTTCCGATTGTGGGCCGAGCGGCTGGCCCGTTATGGCCGGCTGAAACAGGGGATTGCCGACACGCTTCATGCGGCCCTGTCGGACCGGGACTTTCAGGAAACCTATTGGCCCATGCTGGAAGCCGTGCGCCAGCTGATCAAGGCCAGCGAAGCGTCAGGCGAGATTCGCTCGGGCGCCAATGCAGAGGATGTGCTGACGCTGCTCTCAGGCCTGTGGCGCATCCCACAGACCCCAGCCGGTGAAGCACAGACGGAGCGGCTTCTCGCATTTGTCTTTCGTGGCCTGGGCGCGAAGGACGCTTAGACGCGGAGCGTTCTCAATGGCGCCCGTGCGTCAGAAGGCGTCGAGGCCGGTGTGTTCGACGGAGACTTGCCAGAGGCGCCTGGCGGCGTCGCCATCCACGGCGTGGGGGTCGACACCGGACGTGCGCGAGGTTCCCGGCTGGGTGAGTTGGGCGACGTCGCAATCTTCACAGTAGAGGCCGCCCTTGCCGTTGAGCTGGGGCGAGGTGGCGGCCCATGTCTCTGTCGCGGCGCCCTGCTCCACCGTCTTGAAGCGTTCGTTGACATTGCCGTCGGCATCCATCCAGCCGGCGGCGATCATTTCCTCCTTCGGGAGATAACGCTGCAGCGGCGTCATGATGCCGCCCGGATGGATCGCGAAGGCGCGAACGCCATGCGCCTGGCCCCGACGATCAAGCTCGATGGCGAAGAGGGAGTTGGCGGTCTTGGCCTGACCATAGGCCGACCATTTATTGTAGGAGCGCGAGCCGTAGTGGATATCCTCGAACACGACGGGCGACAGCTTGTGGCCCGTGGACGAGACACTGACGACGCGGGCGCCGTTCGCAGCCTTCAGCGCGGGCGCCAGGCCGGCGACCAGCGCGAAGTGGCCAAGATGGTTGGTGGCGAATTGCGATTCCCAGTTCGGGCCGACACGCGTTTCGGGATTGGCCATGATGGCGGCGTTGTTGATGAGGATGTGCAGCGGCTTGCCCGTCGCGACATAGCTGGCCGCGAACCGGGCGACCGACTTCAGATCGGCGAGATCGAGTTCGGCGACTTCGACGCCGGGGACGCTCGCGAGTTCTTCGCGCGCCTTGTCGGGGCGGCGTGCGGGGACGGTGACCGAGGCGCCCGCCGCCACGAGCGCCTTCACGGCTTCGATGCCGATGCCGGAATAACCGCCGGTGATGATGACGTTCTTGCCCTTGAGGTCGATGCCCTCGAGCACGTCGGCCGCCGTGGAACGATAGCCGAAGCCGGAACCGAAAGGGGCCTGCTGGTCTGCGGTCATGGCGGCGCTTCCCGTTGTGAGTGTTTGCTCACATGACCATGACGGGCGGGCGTCGTAAAGTGGGGTGGAAGCGGACTTCAAGGTCCGCGTTCCCCGCGAAGGCGGGGATCCAGTCCTCTTGCAACGGAGGCGCGGGGCTTGAAGCGTCAATCCGGAACAAGGTTTCGCGTCTGCGCTGGACCCCGGCCTTCACCGGGGACGCGCACCCTGGCGGGTACGCTTCCCGCATGTGCTGCGCTGCGTCTCGACATCAGGGCGTCACATGAGCATGGTCCATCCCCATGATGCGCATCAAGATTCTCGGACTGCTCACCCTGCCCCTGGCCCTGATCGGCTGCGATACGCTTTCGGGCGCGACCGGAGCAAAGGGCGACTGGCCTTATGCTTCGCTGGGGCACAGGACGCCGCTGCTGATCGCGCATCGCGGCGCGTCCGGGCACATGCCGGAACATACGCTGGAAGGCTATCAACGCGCGCTGAATGACGGCGCCGACTGCATCGAGCCGGATCTGGTGTTCAGCAAGGATGGCGTGCTGGTTGTGCGGCACGACACGTATCTGTCGACCACGACGGATGTGGCCTCGAAACCTGAGTTCGCGAGCCGCAAGCGAAAATCGCCGGACCCGGAATTCAGCGACAGAGAAGACTGGTGGGCGTCGGACTTCACCCTGGCGGAACTGAAGACGCTGCGCGCCGTGCAGCCGTTCAAGGGGCGGCCGAAGACGTTTGACGGGTTGTATCAGATCCCCACATTCGACGAGGTGCTGGAGCTGGCGAAGTCGCGCGTGACGGTGACGAGCGAGCCGGTGTGCGTCTATCCCGAGGCGAAGTCGCCTGCGTATCACGCAGGGATCGGCCATGCGGACATGGCGGAGAAAATTCTCGCCAGCCTGAAGAAGCACGGCATGGATGGCGCGGGCTCGCGCGTGTTCATCCAGTCTTTCGAGCCGGACTTCGTGAAGACCATCGACGCGATGACGGACCTGCCGGTCGTGATGCTGGTGGCGGACAAGGCGGGGCTGGATGCAGCAATGGCGAAGCCGGGTGCGCCGTTCTGGCAGGGGCTTGGGCCTAATATCGGCATGCTGCGGAATGCGGATGGTTCATCGAGCGGCGTGATCGAAGCGGCGCACGCGCGGGGAATTCCGGTGCATCCGTGGACGTTCCGCGATGACCAGCCGATCGGCGGGAAGCCGATCGCCACGTCGATGAAGGAATTCCTGGCGTTGGGGATCGACGGCTTCTTCACCGATTTCGCGATCACGGGTTACGCCGTGAGGAATGACGTGGCGCACGGGGTCGAGTGACGCCCCGCCGCGCTCAACGTTTACCCGCCGACCTGGCGGCCTTCTTCTCGATACGCCGGTAGCTGCTGACCATGCAGCCCATGCCGATGGGCTGGGATGAGGCGTGCTCGAAGGTGAGCTGGGTTGCAACGCCGGAGAAGAGCGGCCTGCCCTCGCCCAACGCCACGGGCACGACCGCAAGTTCGACGAGGTCGATCAGGTTGTGCTTCAGGAACAGGCCGGCGGTGACGCCGCCGCCGAAGAGCCAGATGTCGGTTTCAAGATCCTGTTCGCTCATGCGCTGGCGCAGTTTGGCGAGGCCGGCGGCGGGATCGCCATTGTGGGCGTGGATGGTTTGCGGGCCCTGCTCGATCGGGCGCGAGGTCATGACGAGGGCGGGCGTCTTGCCCCACATCCAGCCGCCCATGCCGATCGACTGGTCGTAGGTCGCACGGCCGACGATGATGCCGCCGATCTGCTTCATCCATGGACCGATAAATCCCATCGCCACCTTGCCATAGGGATCGAGCCAGTCGGTCGAGCCGTCCATTGGCGCGATGAAGCCGTCGAGGCTTACGGCCACGTGATAGCGGACGAGATGCATGGGGCCTCCGCAGGCTGACGCTGCATGTGCGCACGGGCGTGCTGACAGCGGGATGTCAGCAGCTGGCGGCGGAGACGTTGGGTGCAGGCGCAAAAAAACGGGCCGCGGAGTGATCCGCGGCCCGTTCCGTTTCTTCAGATCAGATTGCGGCTAGTGACCGCCCGCCATGGCCGCGAGCATGAGCAACGCGACGATGTTGGTGATCTTGATCATCGGGTTCACGGCGGGGCCCGCCGTGTCCTTGTAGGGGTCGCCGACAGTGTCGCCGGTGACGGAGGCCTTGTGAGCGTCCGAGCCCTTCTTGTGAACGACGCCGTCCTTGTCGCGGAAACCGTCCTCGAACGACTTCTTGGCGTTGTCCCACGCGCCGCCGCCCGAGGTCATCGAGATAGCGACGAAGAGGCCCGTCACGATGACGCCCAGCAGCATGGCGCCGACAGCCGAGAGGGCGTGACCCTTGTACTCGTCAGCGAAGCCGCCAATGCCCCAGATCACGAAGAACAGGACGATGGGCGACAGAACCGGCAGCAGCGAGGGAACGATCATTTCCTTGATCGCGGCCTTGGTCAGCATGTCGACGGCTTTGCCGTAATCAGGCTTGGCCGAGTAGTCCATGATGCCTTTGATTTCGCGGAACTGACGGCGGACTTCTTCGACCACCGCTTGTGCAGCGCGACCGACCGCCATCATCGACATGCCGCCGAAGAGGAAGGGCAGCAGGCCGCCGAACAGCAGGCCGACGACCACGTAGGGGTTCGACAGCTCGAAGTTCGGAATGACGCCGTACAGGAAGTCTCCCTCGACCGCATTGGTCGAGAAGAAATCGAGGTCGGCGGTGAAGGCGGCAAACAGCACCAGCGCGCCGAGACCGGCAGAGCCGATCGCGTAGCCCTTGGTGACGGCTTTGGTCGTGTTGCCGACGGCGTCGAGCGTGTCGGTCGTTTCACGGACCGAGTCGTCGAGGCCGGACATTTCGGCGATGCCGCCGGCGTTGTCGGTGACCGGGCCGAAGGCGTCGAGCGCGACCACCATGCCGGCGAGCGCCAACATGGTCGTGACGGCGATGCCGACGCCGATGAGACCGGCGAGCGTGTAGGTGAAGATGATGCCCGCGATGATGATCAGGGCCGGGATGGCCGTGGCTTCAAGCGAGACAGCAAGGCCCTGGATCACGTTGGTGCCGTGGCCGGAGACCGAAGCCTGGGCGATCGAGCGCACAGGACGGTAGCCGACGCCGGTGTAGTATTCCGTGATCCAGATGATGAGGCCGGTGACGACCAGACCAGCGATGCCGCACAGGAACAGGTTCATGGCGGTGAGCGGGGTCGAGAGGTCATCAGCCATCGTGACCGTGGCGGTCATCGGGTCGCCGAGCGTCAGGTAGATGGCTAGATAGAGCGCCGGAACTGAGAGAACGGCGGAAGCGATGAAGCCCTTGTAGAGGGCGCCCATCACGTTACGCGAGTCTTTCGAGAGGCGGACGAAGTACGTGCCAATGATCGAGGTGATGATGCAGACACCCGCGATGGTGAGCGGAAGCATCATCATGCCGGTTTCGGCTGTGCCGTTGAACGAGATGGAGGCGAGCACCATCGTGGCGACGATCGTCACCGCGTAGGTTTCGAACAGGTCGGCCGCCATGCCGGCGCAATCGCCGACGTTGTCGCCAACGTTGTCGGCGATGGTCGCCGGGTTGCGTGGATCATCTTCCGGGATGCCGGCTTCGACCTTGCCCACCATGTCGCCGCCGACGTCAGCGCCCTTGGTGAAGATGCCGCCGCCGAGACGGGCGAAGATGGAGATCAACGAAGCGCCGAAGCCGAGCGAGACCATCGCGTCGATGACCGTGCGGTCGCCCGGCTCGAGGCCGAGGCCGACGGTCAGGAGCGCGTAGTAGCCGCCGAGGCCGATGATCGCGAGACCGACGACGAGCATGCCGGTGACGGCGCCCGACTGGAACGCAACCGCCAGACCCTGGCCGAGGCCTTTGGACGAGGCTTCAGTGGTGCGGACGTTGGCCTGCACCGAGATTTTCATGCCGATGTAACCAGCTGCGCCCGAGAGCACCGCGCCGAGCACGAAGCCGAGCGGGGCCTGCCAGTTCTTGAAGAAGACCGCGATGACGATCGTGACGAGAACGCCAACGATCCCGATCGTGCGATACTGACGGTTGAGGTAGGCGTTGGCGCCTTCCTGAATGGCTTTTGCGATTTCCTGCATGCGGGCACTGCCGGTCGGCAGAGCCATGAGGCGCTGGGTCGTGATGACCCCGTATCCTATTGCGATAAAGCCTGCCACGATGGGCAGCCACAGCGACAAGTCGCTCATGTGTCGTCCTCTCAACGGGTTGAATTTGGACGACTTCCCCGCAATCCCCCTGGAACTGCGCTTGGCCCGCCCGGCAAGATGGCGGGAACATGCCCAACTTGGTCCTTTCAGGCAAGTTGGTTGAATCGATTCGAGTTTCCGTTACGGCAGTCACTGAGGGCAGTCATTCCAAAACCTCCGTTGAGGTTCGCCATGCGCTGTGATGGATGGCGCGATGGTTGATGTGCCCACCCTTCGCCACCCCTTGCCCATGTCCCCGCTTGCGCTGGCGATGATCGGGGTGGCCATGGGCTGCGTGCTGGACGCGACGATCAAGCATCTCGGCGTCGCCTACACAGCCGTGCTGATCGCGACTGTGCGGTATCTGTTCGGAACGATGTTCTCGGGCGCAACCGTGCTGGCGTTGAAGCGCAAGCTGCCGGACGCGGCAGGGTTGAGACGTCATGCGCTGCGGTCTGTGGCGGTCACGGGATCGGCTGTGCTGTTCTTTCATAGCCTG
>Ga0116178_10002729_pt1 | contig 13692 bp, 4 predicted proteins | sample AD_STIC12_MetaG_FD_89880 | JGI IMG/M metagenome (GOLD analysis project Ga0116178, IMG submission 89880) | Active sludge microbial communities of municipal wastewater-treating anaerobic digesters from USA - AD_STIC12_MetaG | ecosystem: Engineered > Bioreactor > Anaerobic > Digestate | place: USA... | reverse complement strand
GACTCCCGCGTTTCGGAACACACACGCATCGAGGTTGTGACCGAAGGAATCCTTACCAGACGCATCCAGACCAACCTCACCCTGGAGGGTGTCGCCATGGTCATTTTTGACGAGTTTCATGAGCGCAACCTTCATAGCGATCTGGCACTGGCTCTGTGCCTTGAAATCCGCCGCAGAACCGGTAAAGATCTGAAAATTCTGATCATGTCCGCTACTCTGGATGACGCTGTGGTGGCGGATATATTGGAAGGAGCACCCCTCATCCGCGCAACCGGGAAGGCCCATCCCGTGGAAGAGCGCTACTGCGGCGACGAGCAGGGCATCCCTTTGACCATGCGCATGAGCCGGATAATCCACCTGGCTCTCAGGGAAACGACCGGCGGCATCCTTGCTTTTTTGCCGGGCGCGGGTGAGATACGCGCATTGAAAAAACATCTGGAAGAAAAAACAGGCCAAGAGCTGCCCGGCAATATTTCATTGCACCCGCTGTACGGGGATCTCCCCTTTGAAGAACAGGAAAAGGCGATCCTGCCTTCCGCCGGACGGAAAATTGTTCTGGCGACAAATATCGCCGAGACCAGTCTCACTATCGAGGATATACGTGTGGTGATTGACTGCGGCCTGACCAGAAGGCTTCAGTATGATCCGTCAACAGGCATGAACCGCCTGATCACAGTTTCCGTCTCGCAGGCATCCGCAAAACAACGGGCGGGCCGGGCCGGCCGGCTGGCGCCGGGTGTGTGCTACCGTCTTTTCAGCCCCCACACCTTCGCGGGCCTCGCGCCCTTTGCGCCTCCGGAAATAACCACCTCCGACCTGGCCCAGCTGTTTTTAGATCTGGCCGCCTGCGGTGTGACAAACCCCGATTCCCTGTCGTGGCTGGATCCTCCGCCCGCGGCGGCAAAAAGCGCGGCCCTGGAACTCCTCAAAAGCCTGGGGGCACTGGATGCCGGCGGCGCCATAACCACGGACGGGCTTGCCATGGCGCGACTGCCTCTCCACCCGCGCCTCGGCAGAATGCTCATCAAGGCCGCGTCATTTGGCATGACCTCGCTGGGAGCGGATCTGGCAGCCCTGCTCTCCGGGCGCGATATCATCCGCCATCGCCCGGGACAGACATACGAAGAGGCCCTGGACATCGGCCAGCGCGTCGAGCTTTTGAGAAAATGGCGAAAAAACAAAAAGAGCAAAAGCACGGCTGACCCGGCGGCACTGGCTGCAGCCGATAAGACAGCCGGACAAATCCTGGCTCTCATGCGTGCAACAAAGGATTTGGCGGAAGATGCAATTTCCGCCGAAGTATCGCGCCTTCTTCTTTTGGCTTATCCCGACCGGATCGCCAAAAGGCGAAAAGACAGTCCCGACCGCTATGTGCTTCGCTCCGGGAGGGGAATGAAGCTCTCACCAAAGGCAGCCGCAGGTGCTTCCGAATACATCGTGGCCGTCGTGGCCGATCAGGGCCAAAAGGCGGAAGGCACGATCCACATGGCCGAGCCCCTCACCGAAGAACTCATCCGCGCGGAGCTTGGCGCCGAAATCGAAATACTCGAGCGCATGGACTGGGACCGTCACCAGGGCAGGATAAGCGCCACGCTTGAAGAGAAGCTCGGGGAGATTGTTCTTTCAGCCGTGCAGATTGGCGCGTCAGACGAAAAAAGCGCCAAACTCATTTGTGAGGCAATCCGCAGCGGCACAGCCAAAATCAGCCCGACACCGGAAGCAAGACAGTTTCAGGCGCGGGTACGCCTCATGCGTGAGGTCTATCCCGAAGAAAGCTGGCCTGATCTCGCCGACGATACACTCACGGCAGAGCCTGAAAAATGGCTTCTCCCATATCTTTCAGGGATCCGCAGCCTGGGGGACCTGTCGTCACTGAACATCATGCCGGCTCTTAAGGAAATGCTCTCGTCGAGACAAAAGCACCTGCTTGGCGAACGAGCACCTCAAACGATCGTTGTCCCGAGCGGCCGTAGTATCCCGATTGATTATGCCTCCGGCCGGACACCGGTTCTGGCTGTCAAGCTCCAGGAGATGTTCGGCCTGGCCGATACACCGGCCATCGCCGGCGGCCGCGTTAAGCTTCTGGTCCATCTGTTGTCGCCGGCGGGACGCCCGGTACAGATCACCCGCGACCTTCGCCAATTCTGGAACTCAGGCTACCCTGACGTGAAAAAGGAACTCCGTGGACGCTACCCGAAGCATCCCTGGCCTGATGACCCCTGGAGTGCGCCCGCCACAAAACACACTAAAAAACACCGCGGATGAATTATCATTTTGTTCGCCACTCCGGCCTGCTTGCATTAGCGATGTTTTTCGCATATAAATTTTGCAATCCCCGACACGGGAACGAAACCGACGCACGCCGGGGCATGCAATGACTCATTACGGACGCGGCCGCCGGTGAGGAAAAGGATACCACCATGACCGACAAACCATCCCTGAAAGACCATGCCGCCTCTCACCTGATCGTGGGCGACGGAGCCATGGGAACCTGGCTCTACCATAAAGGCGTCACCATCGGCCAGTGCGCGGAGGAGCTCAATATTTCACGTCCGGAAATAATTCAGGCCGTTCATCGCGAGTATTACGATGCAGGCGCGCGCCTGATTGAAACCAATACGTTCGGAGCCAACCGCGATGCCCTGTCCCGCTTCGGCCTGGAAGGCCAGGTTTATCGCATCAACTGGAAGGCCGCCGTTCTGGCCAGAGAAGCAACAGGCGAGGACGCCTTTGTGGCAGGCAGCATGACCGCCATCAGCTCGTCGCGAGTACGGGCTGAGTTTCTTCCGTCCTACAGGGATATCTTTACCGAACAGGCGGAAGCGTTGCTCTCCGGCGGTGTTGATGCACTGATACTGGAGACTTTTCTGGATTTAGAGGAACTCCTGCTGGCGCTCGGCTGTGTCCGGCGTCTGACAAAATTGCCGGTCATCACCCAACTGGCCTGTATGGAGGTAGGCATGACCCGCGACGGCTTCACGATCACCGAGGCATTCAGGCGCCTCCATGAGGAGGGGGCCGACATACTCGGACTGAACTGCCGTCTGGGGCCGGGCGAAATCCTGCAGACGCTTGAACAGACCATTGTCCCCGACAAGGCGATATTGAGTGTCTTTCCCAATGCCGGACGTCCCGACCTCCTGAAAGGCGAGTTCGCCTATACCTCATCACCGGAGTACTTCGCCGAACGGGCACTGCACTTTTGCGATGAGGGAGTAACCATCATCGGCGGCTGTTGCGGAACCACGCCGGAACATATCCGCGCCGTGGCGGCTTCTCTGTCCGGAAAATCCCCCGTCGCACGGACGAATCCCGCAGATATTGCACAAACGGAGACTTATGCGTCAGCTCCCCCCGTCCGGAGTGAGTCTCACGATACCATCGTCGATAAAGTTCACAGACGCACAACGGTGCTGGTGGAATTCGACCCGCCCAAAGACCTCGACATCGGACAATACATGACAGGCGCCGCCTCCCTCGTGGATGCAGGCGCGGACTCGATCACACTTGCGGACAATTCACTGGCGCAAACCAGGATGAGTAACCTCGCGCTGGGCGGCATCCTCAAAATGCGCCTGGGTGTCGATCCGCTGGTGCACATCGCCTGCCGCGACCGTAACCTCATCGGACAGCAATCTCACCTGATGGGTCTTCACGCCCTGGGCATTCATCAAATCCTTGTCGTTACCGGCGACCCGGCGCGCTTCGGCGACATCCCCGGTGCCAGCGCCGTTTTCGATGTTTCCTCGTTTGACCTTATCCGCATGGTCAAGCAACTGAACAACGGCATCTCATTTTCCGGGCGGCCGCTTCGGGAACGGGGGCGTTTCATCGTCGGAGCCGCCTTCAATCCTCATGTCCACAATTTCGATAAAGCCATCGACCGCTTACACAAAAAAATCGAAGCAGGCGCTGATTTCATTTTGACCCAGCCTGTATATGACAAAGCTACCATGGAGAAAATCGCCGGACGCACCGCCTCTTTGCCCATACCGGTTTTTATCGGCATCATGCCGATCACCAGCGCCCGCAACGCGGAATTTCTGCACAACGAAGTTCCGGGCATTCGTCTGACCGACGAGGTGCTTCAGCGGATGAAAAAATACCCCTCTGCCGGCCCGGATGCCCGCCGCGAAGGGCTGGACATGGCGCGGGAGCTGACAGACGAAGCGCTCGGTCTTTTCCGGGGAATCTACCTCATGACTCCGTTTGCCTATTACGACATGACCGCCTCTCTCACCCAATACATCAAAAACAAGCGGGATAAGGCAACAAAGTAAATAGCTCCGGTACTCACAAGTAAAGTCTTTTGATGATCTGAGCCGCCAAACCTGCTTTTTGGCTCAGGTAGATTTTTTAGTGCTGGAGTGCAATCTTGTTTTACATACGGGGACGCACAATGCTGATCAGGGGAACCAAAACAGCCGGCAATAATGCTTCATAAAAATGACTGCTTTACGGTATCGTTAAAATGAGCAGTCCACACAATTTCTCCCGGATCCTTTGGCACGATAAAGAGATTTATCAGCCCGTTCGATTATTGTCTGGATATTATCCCTTTCCATAAACTCGGCAACTCCAACAGACACGGTAATTTTGAAGTCTGATCCGAGGTTGGAAAAACGGTGATTTTGAATCGTAGAGCGGACTCGTTCGGCACACATCACAGCCCCGTTGAGATTGGTTTGCGTCATGACGATCAAAAACTCTTCGCCACCATAGCGGCCAAAGAAATCGGCGCTGCGAAGACTTTTGCCGATAAGTTCCGAAACGACCTTCAGAACTTCATCGCCAACCAGGTGACCGTGGGTATCATTGATTTCTTTGAAATGGTCGATGTCGAGCATGCCGACAGAAAACCTGGGGCCACCGCGGGACATACGGTGATATTCATACTCCAAAAGCTCCATGAGGTGGCGGCGATTAAACGCTCCGGTCAGTTCATCGCGGATAGACAGCTCCTTGATGACATTGAGAGACTTTTCCAGTTCCGCCCGGCTGATTCTCAGTTTCCGGCGCAGGGAACTGATGTGACCTCCGATGATGGAGAAGGCTACGAGAACGAGGGACAGAACAAGCCACTGGAGGTACTCAACATTCAAATTAACCCTGTCGGGGCGAAAATGACTCAACAGTGCGATGTCAATTCCATAAGTTAACAGTGTAAATGCACTGACGTATAAAAAATTGCGCGTATTGAGTTTATAGATACCAAACAGCAGGATCAGAACATATACCAGCAGGAGGATGCCGCGCGCTTCGTTGGCATAATACATTCCGTACATGGTCAGCAGAATCGCCGCACACATCTGGATGATCGTCAGGCTGGGGTCAGAAAATTTCAGGTTAAGACCGCTGCGGAAGATAATGTATAAGACAATATTGATGACCGGAATAATGATTATGAAACCGGCAATCGCCTCCCAGTCCATCATGCCCCAAAGATAAGCGGCGTAAGACAGCCCCGCGTTGAGAATGTATGCGGCGGAAGCCGAAAAGAAACGACGTATGCGGGTAGCCTGGTCGGGATCGTCTTTGGGAATAATGGAAAAATTGCGAACTCTTTTCCATAACGGTTGGGTAGATGTTTTCTTTTTGGCAGTTGTCATACTCTCTCCTGATGTCTTAGAACACGATAACAGAATAGTAATTTGCAATTACTCAATACATGTTGAGCGAGTTAACCAAGGGGCATGATGTTGTGGTTCCTGCCGATATTTTTTTAATAACGCCTCCTGAACCGGTAGAAAAAGACCGATTTTGCACGTCTTGTTGAAGATATTTTTAAAATTGAATGATTTTCCCATTAAAGTCAAGTAAAGATTCAGAAATACACTCCCATATGTCAAGATAGTTATGTTACTGCCGGCAAAAATCGAATCGCGAACTACGTCCAATTTTGTTCTTGACAAACAAGAGATGTTTATGGGTGATTCTCAGACATAAAACAACTCAAACTATGGAGGCTTTCATGAATTCCAACCGCCTTGTTTTAGATGCCGAACAGGACGACAAGCTTAATATTTTGTCCCTGGCCGCTCTGTTTCAGGGCGACTTCAGCCTTGATTGGCTTCAATACCTTGCCCGGACGAAGGCTTCCCTGATCATTGCTTCCATCAAATACGGCATCGAGAAAAAATGGCTGGCGGATAAAGGAAACAGCTTTTTTCGTTTTGCCGACACGTCCATACAGAACCGCCTGCTCAAAAACATGGCACCAGATAAACAGAAAACCTTGCACCACCGCATCGCCGATCTTCTGATTGCAGAACTGCACGGCGATCCTGATATCGCCAAAGTCGTTGCACCTCATCTGTTAAAGCTTTCCAATGATCTTACAGGTTGTCGCCTGCTTGTTGCCGCCGGCAATCTGCACCGGAAAAATTTTCAATATAAAGAAGCCTGCCGGCATTACGAGAAGGCGATTGATGACCTCCGCAAACTGGATGGAGAAGAAGTAGATCAGCTTTTTATTGAGGCCGTTCTGCAATTTTCGCGGGCGTCGGCGGATGATCCCATTACCGACCGCGTCGTCGCCATTATCAAAGAAGCAATAAAACGCGCCGGCAAACGCCATGATAAAAACTCGCTGCCCCTGCTTCAGATGCACCTGGCGCGTAATGAATGGCTCAGGTCGCGCTATAAATCCGCCATCAGACATTTCCACAAAGGGCGAAATCTTGCAGAGACCATCGATAATCCCCGGATTAAAAATTCAACCGCTATTTTCAGTCAGTTTTTCCTTTACTGGCTGGGACGTTACCGCGATGTCGTCAAAAGCTATGAGGCTTTTGTTCCCGATATAGAAGATTTTCCAAAAGAAAACCTGCCACTGCTGGCTACACTGACCGTCGGGGCCTGTTTCGCGTATACAGGACAGTTGTCTCAGGGGTTGGGTATGCTCGATGCAATCAGAGCGAAGGGCCGCAGTATCGGCAATCTCAGTGTAACGGCGGTGGCCAATGTCGCCATCGGACAGTTACTTATGGAAACGAACCGGGTTGACGAATCGAGACAATACATTGAACAGGCTCTGAAAGAAGCAAAGGAAAGCCGCAATTTATACGCTCATATCGCCTGTCTGGCTTTTCTTGCCCTTATTCACTATCACTCAGACGAACACGACAAAACCGTTTCGACTCTCCGTGAAGCAATTGAACTGGGCAACCGCTCTCAAATGCCGATGCGGCACGGCTCTGTCGTGATCGAACTGTGCTGGGCCATGGAGCAAGGAAAACTTCCTTATACGGCTGGTCTTTCCCTGAATGAGGAAATCAACTCCGCCCTGGAGGGCGGAAACATCTTCATGAAAGGAGTGGCTTTGCGGTATCGGGCGCTTAACCAACACTTAAAGGGACTTCCCGACAAAGATGTGATCGCTTCCTTGCACCGTTCCATCCGCTACCTGAATGAATCCGGGCATACCCTCGAAAAGGCCAAGGCACAACTGGAAATGGCGCGTGCCTATCTGCGGCTTGGACGTATCGAAAAAGCAAAGCAATGGGCAGCGCCCGCCGCTCAGGTTCTGCGTGGTTATAACGATTCACTGATTCCCGATGACCTCCGTCCTTTAGTGAGCGTTCACAGTTCAAATGTAAACCTCCTTGATGAAATCCTCTATCTGGGTCAGGAGCTGGTAACCATCAGGGACAGCAGAGATCTGCTCCGCCGGATTATTTCAACGGTCAACCGGATTACCGGTGCCGAACGAGGCGCCATCTTTCTGCCCGGTAATGAAGAAACTAAAGGCATGGTGCTGAGGGCGGCAAAGAATCTAACAGCGGATGATATTGCCGCAGTCGGATTCGCTCAATCGATGCAGTTAATCAAAGAAACATGCACAACGGGACAGGGACGGATCATGGACTTTACTAAAAATAACGCGTCGTGCAGCGCGGATTCCTGCGGCCTGCGTTCCTGTATCTGCGTGCCTATGAAAATCCGCGGGAAAGTGACGGGCGTTTTGTACCACGATAACCGGCTGTTTTTCAGCGTGTTCGAAAAAAGAGATATGGACATCCTCAATTACTTTGCCGCCCAAGCGGCGATAGCACTGGACAACGCCCGGGCCTGGGAGGCGCTCAGCAGCATGTACGATCAACAGCAAAGAGAAAAACAATATTACAAGGACCAGTATCTGGAAAGCATCCATTTTGAAGAATTCATCGGAAAAAGCCCGGCAATTCATTCTGTCTTCAATCAAATCGAACAAGTGGCCGCCACCGACGCCACAGTGCTCATTCTGGGAGAAACGGGCGTCGGTAAAGAACTCGTGGCCCGTTCCCTCCATCGCCGGTCAACGAGAAAAGATAAGCCGTTTATTCGCGTCAATTGTGCAGCCTTGCCCGAAAACCTGATCACCAGCGAACTGTTCGGCCACGAAAAAGGTGCTTTCACCGGTGCCGTCTCCCGCCATATCGGCAGATTTGAACTGGCCGACGGCGGTACTTTGTTTCTCGATGAAATCGGCGAAATATCCATGGACGTACAGGTCCGGTTACTTCGCGTCCTGCAAAGTAAGGAATACGAACGGGTCGGCGGCTATCAAACTCTGAGATCCGATTTCCGTCTCATCGTAGCGACCAACCGTGAGCTGGGCCGCGACGTTGCGGCGGGACGTTTCCGGAAAGACCTTTACTATCGTTTGCACGTCTTTCCCATTGTCGTTATGCCGCTGAGGGAAAGGAAGGAGGACATTCCTCTTCTGGCCCAATACTTCCTGGATCTTTACGCCGCCAAATTCAATAAAAATGTCCGAAGTATCACCAAAAGCGACATGGATAAACTCATCGCCTACAACTGGCCCGGCAATGTCAGAGAATTGGAAAATGTTATAGAGAGGGGCGTCATTCTCAGTAAGGGGCAGATCTACAAGCTTCCTGATCTGGGGCACTATCCGCTTGGCGCTTCCGTCAGCACAGTTACGCAGACAATAAGAGAGAATGAAAAAAGCCACATCCTGCGCGTACTGGAAAAAACCGGAGGCAAAATCTCCGGCCCCGGCGGGGCGGCGCAGATCCTCGATATACACCCCAACACACTTTATTCCAGGATGAAAAAACTGGGGATTACCTGAGGCATACGATTGGATGAGCAAAACATGCTTCTCCACGTATGCACCTTGTATGCACCTTTAGCTTGCGCCGGTATCGGCAAATGACGATATATCGTATAATTACGATATATCGTCATTACAAAAAAGGCCGCACCTTCTTTCACGATACTTAATTACCTGATTTCTTTTATTTATTTGCCCTTACTGCAACAGGCACAAAAACTGCACTTAAAATGATTTGCATGGACAGGGTTGACCTCTGCCGGGTTGCCTCCCCCGGGGCTTCCTGATCGGCAGTCGTGCGCTGAAGCCCGGGCACGTTCGTCAGGTCTTGCCACGCCGAAAGCCAGATATACGGCGCAGGTAATCTGCGCAAATAAAATATCCACGGCAGCTTATCCGGCAATAGCGGACAAAGGAGGAAAAATGACTATAGAAAAAATTTTGATCGCCAACAGAGGAGAGATTGCGATACGTATTGCGCGGGCGGCTTCTGAGCTTGGGATCCAGACCGTGGCGATTTGCTCGGTGGATGACCGCCTCTCTTTGCACACAAAAGCGGCCGACAAGGTTCTGCAGCTCAACCAAAAAGGCGTTGCCGCCTACCTCGATATGGAGGCGATCATCGAGGCAGCCAGGAATGAAGGATGCCAGGCCATCCACCCCGGTTACGGTTTTTTAAGCGAAAACGTTGCTTTTGCCCGACGATTGGCCGACGAGAATATTATTTTCATCGGTCCCGACGTGGAATTGCTTAGCCTGTTCGGCAACAAACTGGCAGCCCGTGACCATGCGCGCCGCCTGGGAATTCCTCTCCTGCCCGGCACATCCGGTCCAACAAGCCTGGAGGAGGCCGCTTCTTTCCTCAAAGGTCTGGGGCCGGGCGGTGCCATCATGATTAAAGCCGTAGCAGGTGGCGGTGGTCGCGGTATGAGGCCGGTGCTAAACCACGATGAGCTTGAAGAAGCTTATCGCCGCTGCCAATCAGAGGCACTCAATGCTTTCGGTAACGGCGATCTGTTTGTGGAAAAGCTGGTTTCCCGCCCCCGGCATATCGAAGTTCAAATCGTCGGAGACGGGAAAGAGGTTATTTCTTTGGGGGAGCGTGACTGCACGCTGCAGCGCCGCAATCAGAAACTTGTCGAGATTGCCCCCTGTCCCACGCTGACGGCAAAACTGCGTGAGAAGATTGTTGATGCCGCCGTGCAGATGGCAGGCAGTGTTCAATATCGAAGTCTGGGCACATTTGAATTCTTGATTGACGATGCTACAAAAAATGATCTCTCTTACGCCTTCATGGAGGTCAATCCGCGCCTGCAGGTTGAGCACACGGTAACCGAAGAAGTGACGGGCGTGGATCTGGTGAAGACTCAAATTGAGATTGCCGCCGGGAAGAGTCTGGCCGAGCTTGGTCTGGCCGGGCAAAATCTCTCTGCCAGGGGATATGCAATTCAGTTGCGGATCAACATGGAGACGATTGACGGCAACGGTGATACCACCCCGGACACTGGTACACTGACCACCTATGAGGTTCCGTCGGGAAAAGATATCCGCGTTGACGGATACGGTTACAGCGGATATGCCACGAATGCTTCTTTTGATTCTCTCCTGGCCAAGCTGATTGTACACTCATCGTCATCCCGTTACGCCGACGCGGTCAATAAAGCCTACAGGGCTCTGGCTGAATTCAGGATCTGCGGGGTTTCAACGAACATCGCTTTTCTTCAAAATCTCCTGAAGCGCCCCGAGGTACTCCAAAATAATTTCCATACCAGGTTCATCGAAGAAAATGCTGAAGCGCTTGCCGCGCCGGCAGATGAGCATTTAAGCCGCCACTTTGAGGCGACCGCTTTGGCTGCCGTAACACCCGCCGCCGTCAATGAGGATATTTTTCCTCCCGGTCACGCGCCGGTCAGAGCACTGATGCAAGGCAAAATTGTCGAAATTTCCGTGGCTAAAGGCGACACCGTCTCGGCAAAACAAAAACTGGCTGTCATGGAAGCCATGAAAATGGAACATATCATCACGGCGGGATTCAGCGGGTTCATACGAAATATCTACGTCAACGCCGGTGATAATGTGTCCAAGGGAGCTGTCCTTTTCCTTGTTGAAGAGAGTGATATCGGCCACGGGACAGGTGACGAAGAAGAAAAGGTCGATCTCGACGCCATCAGACCGGATCTTGCCGAGGTTATCGAACGTCATGCCTTCACTCTGGATGCCAACAGGCCGGAGGCTGTCGCCCGCAGAAGACAAAAGAACAGACGGACGGCCAGAGAAAATGTAGAGGATCTGTGTGATCCAGGCACCTTCATCGAATACGGCGCCCTGATCGTGGCCGCTCAACGGCGGCGCCGACCTCTGGATGATCTGATCAAAAAGACACCTGCGGACGGCTTGATCACAGGTGTCGGTACCGTCAACGGCTCTTTGTTCGGAGAAGAGAAATCACGCTGCATGGTCATGGCATACGATTTTACCGTTCTGGCCGGCACCCAGGGGCTTCTGAGCCACAAAAAGATGGATCGGGTATTGTCCGTGGCCAATGACTGGCGGCTGCCGACCGTCTTGTTTGCCGAGGGAGGCGGAGGAAGGCCAGGCGATACGGACGTGGATATTGTCTCCGGGCTCGACCTGACAACTTTCAGCCGCTTCGCCGCTTTGACCGGAAAGGTTCCCCTGGTGGGCATTGTGGAAGGATCGTGTTTTGCCGGTAACGCTGCGTTATTGGGCTGCTGCAACGTGATTATTGCAACAGAACAATCGAATATCGGTATGGGAGGCCCCGCCATGATCGAGGGCGGCGGTCTGGGAGTCGTCACGCCCAGAGATATCGGCCCGATCCATGTGCAAAAACGTAACGGTGTGGTTGATCTGGCCGTAACCGATGAAATCGAAGCTGTCGCGGCGGCCAGAAAGTACCTCTCATATTTTCAGGGTAACGTTGATGACTGGGATGCTGTCGACCAGAGGCACTTAAGACATCTCATTCCGGAAAACAGACTGCGCATCTATGACATCCGTAAAATAATCACAACGCTGGCCGACACAGGATCATTTCTGGAGCTGCGCCGTCATTTCGGGCTGGGAATGATTACAGGCTTCATCAGGATAGAAGGCAGGCCATTCGGTCTGATTGCCAATGACCCCGGACATATGAGCGGCGCCATTGAGGCCGATGACGCAGACAAGGCCGCACGTTTTATGCAGCTGTGTAATGTTCACGGTCTGCCCATCCTTTCTCTTTGCGACACCCCCGGCTTTATGGTCGGGCCGGAAATCGAAGAGCGGGCACAGGTACGTCATGTCTGCCGGATGTTCATTATCGGGGCAAATCTCAGTGTTCCGTTTTTCACGGTTGTCTTGCGCAAAGGTTATGGGCTGGGGGCCATGGTCATGTCTGCAGGAGGATTTCATGACGCGTTTTTCACTGTCTCCTGGCCTTCAGGCGAGTTTGGCGGCATGGGGCTTGAGGGAGCAGTCCGCCATGCTTTCAAAAAAGAACTGGAAGCCATCGAGGACGAAGCTGAACGGGACAAGGCATTTAAGGACATGGTGAGCCAGTTTTACGCCATGGGCAAAGCCATCAACACGGCATCCTATATGGAAATTGACTCGGTCATCGATCCGGCCGACACAAGAAGATGGGTCATGCGCGGATTAAAATCAGCGCCCTCAAGGTCTCAAAGAGGAACCCCTCAGTCCTTTGTCGATGCCTGGTAAGATGTGAAGAGCTCACGGGTGGAACACGAAAACCGTGATTTTGTATTAACCTATAACCAAACCAACAGGAGGTATTGAACATGGAGAAAGTCTGGATGAAGAATTGGCCTGATTTCATCCCTCAGGAAGCGCAGTATTCCCGGGGGAGAAAACCACTTTTTGAATACTTGAGGGACAATGCCCGCGAATTCCCCGACCGTACGGCAATCATCTTCTACGGGAAAGAACTGACCTACGGAGAACTTGACCGCATGTCCGATCAATTCGCCCGATTCCTGCTGGACCAGGGCTTGAAAAAAGGAGATCGTATCGCCCTGTTTCTGGCAAGTTGCCCCCAGTATCATATCGCCCACTACGGAATCAATAAAATGGGCGGCATCATTGTCCCATGCAGTCCCCTGTTCAAACAATGGGAACTCACTTATGCGTTGCGTGAATCAGAAGCAAAGGCGATTGTTTCACTGGACTTACTGCATGCCGTCACCGCACCGTCCTGCAAGGAATGCGGCATCCAAACCATCATCGTCACCAGTATGCATGATTTTCTGCCGGCGGAACCAACTATGAATCCGGCGCCCATGATGCAGATTCCCAAAATGACACACCCGGACACAATAGAATTTATGGATGTTTTTTCCCGATATCCCGCCGAACCGGTAAAAGCACAAATTGATCTCGACGATGTCGTGCAACTCCAGTTCACGGGAGGCACCACAGGCGTTCCCAAAGGAGCAATCCTGACCCACGGCGCAAAACTGTTCAAAGCATCAACACTGGTCGATATTCTCAGGGCCAATATGGCGTTTTTAGGCAACAAGAGCGATACCAATATTTGCCTGGCCATTTTGCCTACCTTTCACATCGCCGGCATGCTGGGCTCCGTCGATGCGATGATTGCCATGGGCGCCACGCAG
>Ga0116178_10002717_pt1 | contig 13733 bp, 8 predicted proteins | sample AD_STIC12_MetaG_FD_89880 | JGI IMG/M metagenome (GOLD analysis project Ga0116178, IMG submission 89880) | Active sludge microbial communities of municipal wastewater-treating anaerobic digesters from USA - AD_STIC12_MetaG | ecosystem: Engineered > Bioreactor > Anaerobic > Digestate | place: USA... | reverse complement strand
GGCTATCAATCCTGGTTTGACCAATATGGGCTGGAAACTGTGAATCGGAACATTCATAGCAATCTGGGAGCCAGCATAAGTATATTCGAAGTGCAGGAGAGCAAACTGCCCAAACCCCCAGGAAGCGAATATGGCTCTTTTGAGCTAAAAGTTGGCTCACGGGGCTTGCTGGTAGGTACCGGATATCCGCACATGAACCTGATGAATGAGGAGAAGAAAAGCGATTTTCAACTTGGCTTTTTCTTTGACCACTCAACCGGCTTTCCGCTTATCCCTGCATCCAGTGTCAAGGGCTTTCTGCGCGCGGGATTTCCGGCAACGGTTCAAGATGATATTGCGTTACAGCAACTGATAGAGGAAATGGTTCAGGCGGGGATAACGGTGCCGGCAGGTTTTGATTTTGATCAAGCCAAGGAAATGGAGAATGCTCTGTTTGGGGATATGAACAAACCGGCTCGTGGTTCGCTATTTTTCAACGCCTATATAACCCGGAGCACAAACTCAAACGTTAATAATCAGGGGAATGGCAGACCTTATCTGGACGAGGACTGGCTGGCTCCACATTTGTACAATGATAGACGCTCCCGACTACGAGAACCGAATCCCATCAGGTTTCTTAAAATTGTGCCGGGTGTGGTGTTCCGGTTCAGTTTTCTGGTTGACAGCACAACTCTGAGTGGCGGACTCACGATAACGCCGCAGCAGAAAATTAAACTATACAAGATACTTCTTACCAACAGAAATTTAGGTGCCAAGCACAGATCAGGATTTGGCAGTTTTGGGAGATATAGAATCAGTATTGCTCCGGGAATAAAAACCGGACAATACAGATTCCATATTGGATCGTCATCTATAAGGTTCGTGTTCAATTAGAGTGAGTGGAAGCGTGGTAGCCCCATAATAAGACAGAATACGGCATGACGTTTAACAATACTAAAGTTAATAGAATCATTGGATTATAGAGCATGCACCCCCACCTCCTCCGTAATGCCAACAAACCGGCGACCAAGTTACCAACCATAAATGAACTTGAACCAGAAAAAACACTTGCCATGAATGCCGCCTACCAATATTGTGTAATCTTACGAAGAAACTCCTGTCTTTCGCGTTCCCGTTAACCTGCCTGTTTTTCGGCGAAACGCCCTCTGTTTTGTGGAGGTTCACGGAAACCGTTCCGCAAACACAGGCGCAGAGCGGGCTGTTGAAAGGGGGAGTTGATTTTTCCTTCTACCGGTAGAGGGGTCGTGACGTTTCGTTTTCTCGAGACATGCATTATCTAGCGTTGATTTTTCCTTCTACCGGTAGAGGGGTCGTGACACATATTTCCATCCATAATCAACCACCTACATGTTGATTTTTCCTTCTACCGGTAGAGGGGTCGTGACAACCCACCCCTCGCCAGTTAAACCAGTGCGGCTTAGTTGATTTTTCCTTCTACCGGTAGAGGGGTCGTGACTCCGAACATGCAAAAGGTATGCACATCCGTTCGATAGTTGATTTTTCCTTCTACCGGTAGAGGGGTCGTGACTGACTAAATCCCGGGGCTCTAAGAGTGTCTACCAACGTTGATTTTTCCTTCTACCGGTAGAGGGGTCGTGACTCAACATCAACGCGACGACGATTGTCTTCATCGTTGATTTTTCCTTCTACCGGTAGAGGGGTCGTGACACAGTCGCTCACCTGCTGACATGGCACTATTGGTTGATTTTTCCTTCTACCGGTAGAGGGGTCGTGACCATCAGGCGTGATCTCAAATCGAGAAACAACATAGTTGATTTTTCCTTCTACCGGTAGAGGGGTCGTGACTTCGTACATTAGTAGGTTGAAAACCTGGTTGGGTTGATTTTTCCTTCTACCGGTGGAGGGGTCGTGACTGTTCATCATTGAGCTCTGCTTTGGAGTCTTTGGTTGATTTTTCCTTCTACCGGTGGAGGGGTCGTGACCAATATCACTATTTAATTTAGAAAACATTTTAGTTGATTTTTTCCTTCTACCGGTGGAGGGGTCGTGACTATTCGGCATTGTCTTGCACTTCGATGCTTGCAGTTGATTTTTCCTTCTACCGGTAGAGGGGTCGTGACTTTGATTTTGAATCCTGATTCCAGGACTTGCCGTGTGTTGATTTTTCCTTCTGCCGGTAGAGGGGTCGTGACTTCGTGGCGAGAATCCAGCTACCTTTCTTGATTGTTGATTATTCCTTCTACCGGTAGAGGAGGCATGACAATACTGGCATTTAGGTATCCATTTCATTTGTTGGCTCACGTTCAGTTGGGGTGGATAGAAGCAAAGACACAAGAAGCGTTCAAACGCCTACTATTTTAGTAGGAGTTCATTTCCGTGCACGGGTATCGGGAAAAGCAGGCCTTTTTTGAAAAATTTGACTGCCGGGCGGGAGAAAGTAACAGGAAACAGCCACTTTTGATACCCCTTAAAGCCGCTGTTTATGCGGCGTCCCTGCCCCGCTCTTGCTCCGCCCCTGCTCCCTCTAACAGGAATGGCGTAGGATTGCAGTAGGTTACACGTTTGGGCGGGGAAGAGCCAAGAAAGGAGGTGAACCTTTTCAGAAAGTCAAATGTTTCGATATATTCTCGGTTTTTCAGGGGTAATTAATGGCGAAAATGGCTCCTTGTACGGGCTGTCGCTGCGTGCGTACGGGCGCTCGCCGAAGCGCCGCTTTACAAGTTGTCAGTCGTCAGTCGTCAGCCGCTTCGCTAATGGTGTGGATGTGTGTGAATGCGATGTGGATGCGAATGGTTGGTTCCTCTTTGAAGCAAGCTGCGCTTGCTGGTGCTACGTCTAACGCCGGCCACTTCTTTGGTAGCTACGATTAAAGACAGTACATCGGCGGTTCAGCGACCGCCCGTACGCAGCCAACTCCAAGCTAAACAATAGCCACACAACTCCCCCACCCAAAACAGATTATAAACAAAAACATCACTCAAGGCTTGACACCAAATGCCCCAATATAAAATGGCTACTACATACTCGAAAAGGATACAATAATGCAGATCAATAAAACCTACGAAGCCAAACAGATCGAAGCCAAGTGGTATCGCCACTGGGAAGAAAACAACTATTTTGAGCCGAGAGAGGACAACGGCCAGCCGCCCTTTACCATCCTCATCCCGCCGCCAAATGTGACCGGCATCCTGCACATGGGTCACGTGCTCAACAACACCCTCCAAGATGTGGCGATCCGCTTTCACCGCATGTTGGGGCGTCCCACGCTCTGGCTGCCGGGTGTGGATCATGCCGGCATCGCCACGCAAAACATGGTGGAAAAGAGCATCGCCAAGGACGGTTTGACGCGTCACGACGTGGGCCGCGAGAAGCTGGTGGAGATGATCTGGCAATGGAAAGAGGAAAAAGGCAATATCATCATCGATCAACTCAAGCTTTTGGGTGCGTCCTGCGATTGGAAGCGTCAGCGTTTCACCATGGACGAGATGCTCTCCCGCGCTGTGAAGGAAGTGTTTGTGCGCCTTTACAATGAGGGCTTGATCTACAAAGGAAAATACATCATCAACTGGTGCCCGCGCTGCGTGACCGCTCTCGCCAATGACGAGGTGGAACACGAGGATTCCAAAGGCAAGCTCTGGCACATCCGCTATCCCTTCAGCGATGGCAGCGGACACATCACCGTGGCGACCACCCGACCGGAAACGATGTTGGGAGACACCGCGGTAGCCATCAACCCCAAGGATACCCGCTTTACGCATCTGGTGGGCAAAATGCTGAAGCTGCCGCTCACAGACAGGGAAATCCCTATCATTGCAGACGAGTATGTGGATAAGGAATTTGGCAGCGGCTTTGTGAAAGTGACGCCCGCACACGATCCCAACGACTTTGAGATCGGACTGCGCCATGATCTGGAGCAGCTTTTGGTGATCGACGAACACGGTGTGATGAACGAAGCTGCCGGTAGCGATTTTGCCGGTTTGGATAGATATGCAGCCCGCAAGAAAGCACTGCAGATGCTTCAGGAACAGGGACTGCTGGAAAAGATCGAAGACCACGAGCATGCGGTGGGACATTGCTACCGTTGCGACACGGTGGTGGAACCCTATCTTTCGGATCAGTGGTTTGTGAAGATGAAGCCTTTGGCCGAAGAGGCGATCAAGGTGGTGGAAGAGGGTAAAATCCGCTTCCAGCCTGAACGCTGGACAAAGGTCTACATGCACTGGATGACCAATATCCGCGATTGGTGCATCTCACGTCAGATCTGGTGGGGACACCGCATCCCGGCTTATTATTGCAACGATTGCTCTCAGATGATCGTGGCTGCCGAGGCACCCCAAACCTGCCCCAAATGCGGTGGTCACTCCCTGCGTCAGGATGAAGATGTGTTGGATACCTGGTTCAGCAGTTGGATCTGGCCTTTCTCTACCATGGGTTGGCCGGATGAAACCGCCGATCAGCAGCGCTTTTTGCCTACCAACGTCTTGGTTACCGCACCGGAAATCATTTACCTCTGGGTGGCGCGCATGATCATGAGCACCTTGCACTTCAAGAAGATGATTCCCTTTGATACCGTGCTTTTGCATGGCGTGGTGCGTGATAAACTGGGACGCAAGATGAGCAAATCCCTGGGCAATTCACCCGATCCGATCGATATTATAGAACGCGTGGGCGCCGATGCACTGCGCTTTTCCATGGTTTTCAGCACTCCCAAGGGCGCAGACGTGATCTACAGCGATGACATCTTGGAAACCGGACGCAACTTTGCCAATAAGATCTGGAACGCCTATCGCTACATCATGATGAACATGGATGAGGAACAAAAGCTGCCTTCGAGAGATGAGCTGCAATTGGAGCTGGCGGACAGATGGATCTACTCCCGCCTGCAAGAGGTAACGCTCCAAGCCAGAAGGAATTATGAAGAGCTCAACTTCAACGATGCCGCTCAGTGTATCTTCAGCTTTTTGTGGGATGAATACTGCTCCTGGTATATCGAACTCAGCAAAGACCGTTTGGCAGAGCCGGATAGCGCCTCTGCCCTCACCGCCAAATACATCCTTTTGGATGTGATGCAGCAGGGGATGCGACTCTTGCACCCGATCATGCCCTACATCACGGAAGAGATCTGGCAAGGCATCAAAACCATCTTCCCGATAGCGGAAGAAGCGCTGATCATCGCCGCTTTCCCACAAGGCGACGAGAGCTTGATCGATCCCGACATCGCCGACGACATGAGCTTTATCCAAGAAAGCATCAGCGCCATCCGTAACCTGCGTAAACAGGTGAATCTGGCGCCTTCTCAAGCTGTGCAAATCCATGCAAGAGTGGCAGAAGCAAGACAGGCGCAGCTCTTTGAGGAGTATCAGACCTATCTGCAGAGATTGGCCAAGGTGGAAGAGCTCAATGCCGGTGTGGACATCCAAAAGCCACGTGCCTGTTTGGCTGCCGTGGTGAGAAACATCGAGATCTTCATGCCGCTGAGCGGTTTGATCGACATCGAGGCAGAAAAACAACGCTTGGGCAAACAGGTGGAAAAGATAGAAAAAGAGCTGGCCTCAATCGATGCTAAGCTCAACAATCCCAACTTTATAAACAACGCCAAACCCGAGGTGGTGGAAGAGCAGCGAAGACGCCGAGAGGAAGTGGACGTAAAACTATCATTGACAAAAGAGCTACTTGCAGATTTATAGAGCTCAAGAGCGTTACGTGGAAGCTCGCAGATGGAAAGCCATGCGTCAATCCACGTGGATTGTTCATTGTTCATAAGTGCTTAAGATTAGTGGGGCTATAGCTCAGATGGGAGAGCGGTTGGTTCGCAATCAACAGGTCAGGGGTTCGATCCCCCTTAGCTCCACCACTTTTTTGATTCGACGCTGGATAAGAGGACAAATGGTGGGCATCCTAAGCGGCTTTAGCTCAAGTCATTATCCAATTATAATTGTTCCTTGACATAAACCACCTGTTTTTAAAAGTGGCCTCAGATGAATGTATAAGCAGTTCTGTATCGCCTTTGTTCGCTCAGGGCGGTGCGTTAATCACCCCAAGTTTTAGTGGAAGCCCCAGATGCCTTCCAAGGTGAGAAGCAAGACAGATGCGGCAAGAAGGAACTGCCTTGCGTGAGAGCGGATGGCTTGTGATCACAATATTATAAACAAGGAGACAGAATGTACTTCGACGTACCGTTACCAAAGAACGAGCCTATCTATGCGTATGGCCCAGGCTCTGAAGAGAAAAAAGCGCTTAAAGCAGCTTTGAAAGAACTATTTAACAAAGAGATCGAGATTCCTGTCATCATCGGTGGCAAGGAAATCTTCACCGGAGACACAGGCTACAACGTCTGTCCTCACGATCACCAACACAAGCTTGCCAAGTATCACAAGGCTGGCGAAAAAGAGATCAAGATGGCTGTGGAAGCCGCTTGCAAAGCACGTCGTGACTGGGAAAACATGCCCTACTACCACCGTGCCGCCATCTTCCTCAAAGCAGCAGAATTGCTCACCACCAAATACAGATACACGATGAATGCCGCCACCATGCTTTGTCAGAGCAAAAACGCATTCCAATCCGAGATTGACTCTGTATGTGAACTGGCAGATTTCTGGAGATTCAATCCCTACTACGCCCAGCAAATCATGCAGCAGCAGCCCATGATCTCCCCCAAGGGCGATTGGAACACCTCCGAATATCGTGGCTTGGAAGGCTTTGTGCTGGCAATCACTCCCTTCAACTTCACCTCCATTGCCGGAAACCTGCCTTCCTCACCCGCTCTGATGGGCAACACCGTGGTTTGGAAACCCGCCAGCACCGCCGTTTACACCGGTTACTTCATCATGAAGATACTCCAAGAGGCTGGATTGCCTGATGGCGTTATCAACTTCGTGCCCGGCTCCGGTGCTCAAGTTGGCGATATGATCATGGATCATCCCGAGCTTGCAGGTGTGCACTTTACCGGTAGCACAGAGGTCTTCAAACACATCTGGAAACGCACTTCGCAAAACCTGGACATCTACAAGTCCTATCCCAGAGTCGTGGGTGAGACCGGTGGTAAAGACTTCATCTTTGCGCATCCTTCCTGCGATGTGCGCGCTCTTGCCGTAGCCAGCCTCAGAGGCGCCTTCGAATATCAAGGCCAGAAGTGCAGCGCCGCTTCCAGAGCCTATATCCCCGCCTCAATCTACGATGAATGGCTTGAGCACATAAAAGAAATGATGCCCAGAGTAAAGATGGGTGATGTGCAAGACTTTAGCAACTTTGTGAACGCCGTGATCGACAAGAACGCCTTCAAGACCATCAGCGGCTATATCGACTACGCCAAGAACGCCAGCGATGCCGAGATCATCTTGGGCGGCGGATATGATGACAGCAAGGGTTACTTCATCGAGCCCACCATCATCAAAACCACCAACCCCAAATTTAAGACCATCCAGGAAGAAATCTTTGGCCCCGTGCTCACCATCTATGTGTATGAAGACAAAGATTTTGAGGCAACCCTGGAGCTCTGCGATACAACCAGCCCTTACGGCTTGACCGGTAGCATCTTCGCCCGCGATCGTGCCGCCGTGCAGAAAGCCTTGGTAGCCTTGCGTCACAGCGCTGGAAACTTCTACATCAACGACAAACCCACCGGCGCAGTCGTTGGTCAGCAGCCCTTCGGCGGTGCCAGAGCCTCCGGAACAAACGACAAAGCGGGTTCAGCCCTCAACCTCTACCGCTGGACTTCTGCTCGTGCCATCAAGGAAAACCTGGTGCCTCCAGTCAACTTTGAATACCCATTCTTGAAAGAAGAGTAATCATAATAACTCCTCCTTACCAAAATAGCGGATGAAGACCTCATCCGCTATTTCTTTTGGGTTGTTTCGGTTAAAAGCTGAGACCAAATGAGGTTAGGACACTTTCAAATACCTTGGCCCGGTTTTGTTTTGAGATGCTGTGGAGAGCGAAGCCGTTTTCCTCGTGCTGCCGGATGGTGGCTTGGATCACGTCCGATGCCTTGTGCTTTTTGAGTAGTTTCTCCCATTGGGGCGGGAATTCGCCTTTGTTCCAGTAGAGGTTGAGCACGCGGACGTAGCTATCCAACAGGCGCAGGTCTTCAAAGCTGAGCGTGTCCGTCTGCAGCACTTCGTAGGGCGGGTTCTGAGCCCAGAGCCAGCCACTTTTTTGGGCGATTTCCACCATGGGTGTATCGGGTAGGATTTTGAGCATGCCCAGTTGGATTTCCGCCGGGAAGCAGGTGCTAAGCTCGTCTATGCTGTCAAAGACGGATTGCAAATCTTGATCCGGCAGGCCGTAGAGCAGATCAGCATGCACGACCACTTGGGTGCGCTCTTTGAGCAGGTGGAGCATGGTTTTGGCTTTACTCCAGTTGCTGTTGCGTCCCACGGCACGGTTGATGGCGTCATCGCAGCTCTGGATGCCAGTTTCCAAGCGCATCAGTGAGGTGGGCGCTGCGGCTAAGAGCTCAATGTCGGTTTTGCTCATCAGCTCGGGATAGATCTCGAAGTGCCATTCGCAACTGCGGGGCTTGCTCATCAGCATCTTCCACATCTCGCGGGCGTAGTTTGGATGGGCATTGAAGCTGCGGTCGACAAACTTCACCGTGCGCGGCTGTAGGGCTTCCAAGGCGTCCAGTTCCCGGTAAAGCTTGCTTAAGTCTTGTTCGGAGCGGTAATCAAAGCGCAGCTCGTCCCTGTCATCGGTGGCAGAGAGGCAGTAGGCGCAACTAAAGGGGCAGCCACGTGAGGTCTCATAATAGATTATCTTGCCGCCCAGAACTTGTTTATCTTCAGGATGATAGGCAAAGGGAACGTCCTTCAGATGCAGAGGTGCTGCATCGAGATTCAGGTTGCTGAAGCTGCTCAGCGCCATGGCTTCAAAGATGGCTTCCCCAGCGCCTATCACGACTTTATCTGCGTATTGGTTCAGGTGCTTGGCTTCAGGCCCGCCGATGATGATAATTGCTTTGGGCATCAGAGCTTTGACGTCCGGCAGGATGTTTTCCAGATAGGTGCGATTCCAGATATAGGCGCTGAAGCACAACACGTCCGCCTGAGTGTTGTAAATCCCTTTCAGCACATCCATATACAGATCAGAAATGCTGAAGGCGGACATGCTCAGCTCAAAATCGAAGCCTTTGACCATCTCCCTGAGGTAATAGAGAGCGAGATTGCTCTGATACCAAGAGGTATTGATAGCGATCAAGGCGATGTGGCGTTGGGTTTGGTTATTCTGCATAGAGCCATTGATCCACAGGCTGGAATTTAGGCAAGGGAAATTTAACTATTGGCTGGCAAAGAGCTTGGAACAAGCATCTGAAGCGGCTATCGCGGGTAGCCTTGCCCACGCTGTGGAAGCTGTTTTTTACAAGGCGCTTGACAAAATCAGCCTCTATTATATGTTGATAGCTACAAAACTGTTTCATGGAGTTTTAATGTCATCCGAATCCACAAAGTGCCATAAAATCATGCCGGAAGAAGTCTGGCTGTGGAAGATAATAGAAGAACAGATAGAGCAGGAACTTGCTCTGCACGACTATCAAGAGATACATCTCTCTGTTTTGCAAGACTATACTCACTTCAAACAGAGCAGAGACTCTTGGGCGGAGCTGTGTCCCGGCAGCAATATCTTTCACAACAGCCTCAGGGTTTGCAGGCCGGATCAGGCGCAAAGCTCGCTCAGCCTGCGTCCTGAAGGCACCATCAGCGTTTTGCACAGCACCGCCGCCACTCTGCATAATGGCGACATCAAACGCTACTATTATCAAGGGCCTATGTTCCGGCTGGATCAGGATTCACAACCTATGGAGTTTTACCAGCTCGGTGTGGAACTCATCGGCAGTGCCAGTGTTTTAGCCGATAGCGAGATAATTTCCTTAGGGTTCAGACTCTGCAAGTCCCTGGGCTTGGGGGATGTGTCTCTGAGATTAAATAACTACGGCTGTCCGCAGTGTCGCCATCGCTACCTGACCGTGCTCAAAGACCATCTGCAAGCGCATAAACAGGATTATTGCCACATCTGCCTTACCGCCTTGAACAATAATCCTTTTGCCCAAACGAATTGTCTGGATCCAGACTGCCGTAAAAGCCTGATGGGAAGCCTCAAGCTCACGGATTATCTCTGCGATGAATGCAAAGATAACTACGCCCGCATCAAGAAGATCCAAGCCAACCTGGCACACAGCTATGAATGCGATCCCTACTTGCTCAAGGACTATTCTTACTACGGACAGACCGTCTTTGACTTTGTGCTCAAAAACAACGGCTCTTCCATCGTCTTGGGTGGCGGAGGCCGCTATGATGAGCTTTCCCTGCAGATGTTTGGTAAGGTCATTCCCGCAGTGGGTTTTAGCCTCAATATCGACACCATCTTTGAGGTGCTGTTAGAAAGGGAAATCCACAATCCCAGCAAGAGCGATTTCTCCGTGTATCTCTGTACACAATCCGAGAACATGGAGATGATGATGTTGCAGATCGCCAATGAGTTACACTCTTCAGGAGTAAAGACTGTGCTGGCCATGGATGAAGAACAGGATTTGGATAGGCAGATTTTGAAAGCAAGCGCAAAGGACTGCTCACTGCTGTTTTCCCTGAGGGAAGATAACATCCGTGACGGCAAAGTCTTGCTCTACAATTTAGCCAAAGAACATCAAGAATATGTGGCTTTAACTCAGCTTACAGACGCTGTCTTATTGGCTCGTAAAGCCCTAATCAATCAATAAAGGAGTATAAAATGAAAGCAATTTCAACGACTAAAGCACCCGCCGCAATCGGCCCCTATTCCCAAGCTGCGCAAAGCGGCAACCTGCTCTTTGTGTCAGGTCAATTGCCCATAGACCCGCAAAGCGGCAACATGGTAGAGGGCTTTGAAGCCCAGGCAAAGATGGTCTTTGCCAATCTGCAAGCCATCTTGAAGGAAGCAGGCATGAGCTTTGCCAACGTGATCAAGGCCAGTGTGTTCCTCAAGGACATGAACGATTTCGCCCAGTTGAACCAGATCTACGCCGGTTATTTTGAGGCACCATTCCCCGCCCGTGAAGCGATTCAGGTGGCGAGATTGCCCAAGGATGCCTTAGTGGAAATATCCGTGATTGCGGTGAAAGAATGAGCATCACGACCAAAGCTGGAGATAGCGGCCTCACCTCACTCTTCAGCGGCGAACGAGTGCCCAAAGACGACCTCAGAGTAGACGCTTACGGCACCGTGGACGAGCTGGATGCTCATCTGGCGGATGCTTGTCACTACATTGAAGACGAGCAGATGCGGAGCATCCTGAGAGAAATCCAAACGCAACTGGGACACGTCATGGCCGTGCTCGCCTCCACCGACAAACCCGCATCAAACCACATCCATGAGGCGGAAGTGACCAAGCTCACCGAGCTTGTGCATCACTACGAAGCATTGGTGCCTATCAAAGGCTTGGTGGTGATCGGAAGCATCAAGGCTTCTGCTAAACTGGATATCTGTCGCACCATCGCCAGACGTGCGGAGAGGGTGATTATTCGCCTCAACCACAAAGCACCCATCGATGCGCTGGTGTTGCAATACATCAACCGGCTTTCAGACTTGCTCTTTATCATGGCTCGTTTCCTTGAACAGCAAGCTGGAAGCCTGAGATACAAATAAGCTAATAGGAGTAACAATATGAAACAAATAGTACTTATGCGTCACGGAGAGAGCACCTGGAACAAGGCCAACCTGTTCACCGGCTGGACGGACGTTGACCTCTCAGACAAAGGATTCGAAGAAGCAAAGGAAGCGGGCAGACGCCTCAAAGCCGCCGGTTTTGAATTTGACGAATGCCACACCAGTATGCTCAAACGTGCCATCCGCACCCTCTGGATCGCACTGGATGAGATGGACAAGATGTATCTGCCCATCCATCACAACTGGCGCCTCAACGAGAGACACTACGGTGCACTGCAAGGACTCAATAAAGCTGAAACCGCTGAAAAGTATGGCGAGGAGCAGGTGACGCTGTGGAGAAGGAGCTTTGACGTTCCGCCTCCACCGCTGGAAGATACCGACGACCGCTACCCCGGCAAAGACCCCCGCTATCAAGACCTGGATATAGAGGACATCCCCAAGTGCGAATCCCTCAAGGATACCATCGCCAGAGCCCTACCCTTCTGGAATGAGGTGATCGTGCCCAAGGTACAGGCGGGAACCAGAATCCTGATCTCTGCCCACGGGAACAGCCTCCGTGCCATCGTCAAGCACCTTGATAACATCTCAGATAAAGATATCGTGAGCCTCAACATCCCCACTGGCATGCCGCTGGTGTATGAGTTTGAGGATGATATGACCAAGATCCGCAGCTATTACCTGGCTTCTGATGAAGAGGTGGCCGCAGCCCAGAAAGCTGTGATCGCCCAAGGAAAAGCAAAGCCCCAGTAACTATCGTATACCAAGCTACATAGGTCCGGGAGCCATGCGTTCCCGGACTTTTTTAGTGCCCCAAAAAACCCCACATAAACCCAGATAATGCAATAGGCTCTTTCTCTAAGGTTGAGCTTTTCTCCCCGTCACCCACTTCGCCCTTACTTACCCGCAGGGAGATGCCGTGGAGATACTCGGGTTTTTCCCGAGTATCACCGAGTAATCACCGGGCGGCTAAGCAAGGAGGAGGTAGGGAGTATCGCACTTAGGCTACTGCATTATTAGGGATAAAAGCCAGGGCTGGGTGAAACTCCGCATCCCACCAATAAATCCGAACATAGAAAAAGGGATCTGACTGATTTTAGGAGCGTCTGTCAGATCCCATATCGTTCCAGCAGCACACAGCCCTGAAACTTGTATTCGAAACGACTATTTAGTTAGGATTACTTTCCGTGTGTTGCTCTTTCCTGCAGCACTGAACTTGATGATATAGGCTCCGCTGCTGAGCTGTTGTGGCTCCCAGTTGTATCTGTGCAAGCCAGCGGATCTGTTGGTCAGCGTGAATTGATCTACGATCTGACCTCTCATATTGAAGACTGTGAATTTGACATCCGCACCCGTTTCCAAGTAGTACTCAAGCTGAGTGTTGGGATTAAAGGGGTTGGGGTAGTTGCGGACGAGGCTGGTCACCATCGGCTTATCAGGGATGATGTTAGGATCGTCATAGAATAACACGTTCACAGTGACAGGGCCGTAGACATCCATTACACTCGAATGAGAGGACGCTTGCAACCAATAGTAATATGTGCCATCTTCAAACAGCTCAGAGTCCGTATAGGTATAAGTACTACCTTCGGTGCTGTTTTCACTCTCAATCAGAGGGGAGATAAGTTCAGCTCTGACAAACTCACGCTCGGTGGCTCTATATATGTAGAAGCCGAGGTTATTGTACTCGGAATGGGTTTCCCACTTCAGGTTCACCACACCATCAGTAGCATTGAAAACTGCATTGAAATAGCTCATGATCACGGGAACGGTTGGGGACTCAAGAAAACCCCAGTAGGAAGTGGGATCGGTGTTGAAAACACCTGTAGCTTCACCCGTATAGTATAGGGGTCTAAATTGAGGGCAGAGGTCTATCCCACTATCGTTGGTGATGTCGTGCACGGTGTTTACGTCAGGCGAAGTGGTGAAACAGCCACTGAACTGGTGTTGAGTTGCGTTGAAGACATAGTTTGCACCGCTGGAATAGGTGGCTTGGTTGGTTTGGATAGAGCCGGTTTGGATCTTGTTAGTGCCACCCTTATCTGAAGAGATGCCCTGCATGTTGGCAGTAACGATCGTAGCCCCTTCCTCCAAGACAAAAGAAGCGACAGCGCCCTGACCGTCATAATCAGAAGAAAT
>Ga0116178_10002713_pt1 | contig 13749 bp, 10 predicted proteins | sample AD_STIC12_MetaG_FD_89880 | JGI IMG/M metagenome (GOLD analysis project Ga0116178, IMG submission 89880) | Active sludge microbial communities of municipal wastewater-treating anaerobic digesters from USA - AD_STIC12_MetaG | ecosystem: Engineered > Bioreactor > Anaerobic > Digestate | place: USA... | reverse complement strand
TGTGGCATAATTCCCGCGCCCCATTTGCGAATGACGACGGGAACCGACATGGCAGCGAAAGACAAACCGAAGGGCATGGAGAGGATCCGGAATATCGGGATCATCGCCCATATCGACGCGGGCAAGACAACGGTCAGCGAACGACTGCTGTATGTAACCGGAAAAATACACAAAATCGGTGAAGTGCACGATGGCGCGGCCGTCATGGACTACATGATCCAGGAACAGGAACGCGGCATCACGATCACCAGCGCGGTCACAACGTTCGAGTGGAAGGGGCGTGACGTGCACGTGATCGATACACCCGGCCACGTCGATTTCACGATTGAAGTCGAACGCAGTCTGCGTGTTCTTGACGGCGCGGTCGTCGTTTTTGACGGCGTCAGCGGCGTCGAGCCGCAGTCGGAAACCGTGTGGCACCAGGCGGACAAGTACCGCGTGCCCAGAATTGCCTTTATCAACAAGCTCGATCGAATCGGCGCGGACTTCGAAAAGGCAGTGGATTCGATGCGCGGGCGATTCACGCAGAAGATTGTGCCGATCCAGATCCCGATTGGCGCCGAGAGTGATTTTGCCGGGGTAATCGACCTGATGGAAATGCGGGCGATGACCTGGGACGGTGACGACCCGAGCGAGTTCGAGACGATGGAGGAGTTGCCCGCGGCGCTGGCCGATATGGCCGGGGTCATGCGCGAGGAGATGATTTCCGCCATCGCCGATTTTGATGAGACGATCGGTGACAGGTTCCTGATGGGTGAGGATATCTCTGTCGAGGAACTGAAGGACGCGTTGCGCAGGGTGACCATCTCCGGTGACGTTGTGCCGGTGCTTTGTGGCAGCGCCCTGCGGAACAAGGGAATTCCCCCGCTGCTGGACGCGATTTCCGATTACTTGCCGTCGCCGAAGGATGTGCCCCAGGTGGTGGGCGTCAATCCAAGGACTGGTGAATCGGTCACGATGCCGCACGACCCCCGGGGGCCGCTGTGCGGCCTGGTTTTCAAGGTGCAGGTGGCCGACGACGGTAGGCGACTTGCTTACGTGCGCATATATTCGGGAAGCCTTGACGAAAAGTCGGACGTCTTCAATCCGGCCAGAAACAAAAAGGAAAAGCTTTCCCGCATTTTCATGATGCATGCCCGCGAAAGAATCAGGGTCGAGGAGATCGGCGCCGGGAATGTTGTCGGGGTTCTTGGGTTGAAGGATACCGGTACCGGCGACACGATCTGCGATGCCGACAACCAGATCGTTCTTGAAAGGATCGGCGGCTATGAGCCGGTCATCAGCATGGCGGTCGAGGCGGACGCCCAGTCGGACCGCGAGAAACTGCAAGAGACCCTGGCGAGAATCGGCGACGAGGATCCGACGTTCCGTTTCCGTGAGGACGAGGGGACCGGGCAGATGGTCATGTCCGGAATGGGCGAGCTTCACCTGGACATCGTCGCGGATCGTATCCGGCGGGATTTCGGCATCCCTGTGCGCGTGGGCCGTCCGCAGGTCGTTTACGCGGAAACCATCACGACTGACGCTTCCGGATTCGGTGAATGCGACATCTTCAACGACGATGTGAAGATTTATTGCAAGCTGAGCCTTGTGGTCAAGCCCGCGGCCCGTGGGGCCGGCGTGACATGCACCGTTCAGCCCGGCCTGCTGGCCCAGCCCAACTACCAGAACGCGGCCCGGGTCGGTGTTGTCGAGGCACTACAGGGTGGCGTTCTTCATGGTTACACGATGACCGATATCGATGCCGTGGTTACCGGCATCGAACAGCGCGAGGGATGTCAGTTCAATGAAACCGTAGTGAAGATCGCCGCGATGAACGCGGTCCGGGAAGTCTGCGGGCAGGCCGGCCCGGCCAGAATGGCGCCGATTGGACTGATTAATGTCGTCTGTCCGGCGGATACGATGGGTGACGTCATCGCGACCCTGCAGGCTCGGCGGGGCAGTGTCACGAACATGGAAGAGCGCGGCGCGACCAAGATTATCGAGGCCGAGGCGCCGGTGGAGAGGATGTTCGGATACTCGACGGAACTGCGGTCGGTTACACAGGGCAGGGCAACGTTCAGCATGGTGTTCGGGCGCTATGATATTGAGTGACGGCTTGCGCGATCGCGTTTGACGCGGCCGCGTCATGGCAATAACATGGGAACCGCCCGGGCGATCGGTTTTGCGATTGTTCCGTGGGGGCGAATGAAAATTCGCCCGTTCCTTTGACGGCGCGGACAGGAGGGCACATGTCCAGAGCTATTCCGATACTTGTTGCGGCAATGCTTCTGCCGGTGCTGTCCGGCTGTCAGATCAACAAGCTGGTTGCCGACAACATGAGCGCCTCGATGGACGACCAGAAGGAATCCTTCTATCGGGAAAAGAGCGTTCGGCATGCCCGCGAGGCGGCGCCGGCCATGTTGAAGCTGCTTGACGGATTCATCGTCAGTTCCCCGGACAATTATGATTTGCTGATCCGCGGCGCCGAAATGAATTGCGGGTTCAGCATGCTGATGATCGAAGCGGACGATCAGGAATGGGCGTCCGTCCTTTACATGAAGGGATACGACTACGCGATACGCGCGCTGAAGCACCGCATTCCCGATATCGATTCAATACTGGCGGCAGGCGGCGAGGAAAGGCTTAAGGAAGCGCTTGCGAAGCTGGACACGAAGGCCGTTCCCGAGATCTTCTGGGCCGGACTCTGCCTTGGAAGCCACATGAACATCAACCTTGATGATGTCTCGGCAATGGCAAACCTTTCAAGGGTTCTTACGTTCATCGATCGTGCCCTGAATCTTTCCCCGGATTTCTTCTATGGCGGACCCGAGATGTTCCTTGGCGTGTATTACGGAACACTTGGCGAGATGCTCGGGGGCAAGCCGGCTTTGTCAAAGAAGCACTTCGAGAACGCGTTCCAGATTTCAAACGGACGCTTCCTGGTTGCCAAAATATTCTTCGCGAAGACTTACTGTGTGCAGATTCAGGACAGGGAATTGTTCGAGCGGACGCTGAACGAAGTGCTCGAGGCACCGGACGACATGGCCCCGGAGCTTGCGCTTGTGACCGCGGCCGCCAAGAAGCAGGCCGAGGCGCTCCTGGAAAGGGTTGATGAATTGTTCATCTGATATTCGAGGGTTTTCCTTAAGGGGATAAAATATGAAAAAGCTCAATTGGAACGGTCTTGCTGGCAGGATTACCGGCTGCCTGGCAGTCGCGACCTTTCTTGCTGTGTCACTTGCGGTATCGTTTGAGGCGAGCGCCGAGCCTGTGGTCATTAAACTGGCCACGTCGGCCCCCACCGGATCGCTGTGGTTCAAGGAACTGAACAAGATCGGAAGCGTTACCGAGAAACTTACCGAAGGCCGTGTAAAGATAAAGATTTTCGGCGGCAGCGTTCTTGGTGACGACAAGCAGGTCCTTGACAAGATGAAGTACGGCCAGGTTCAGGCGGCGGCGATGACCGGTGTCGGGCTGGGCGACCTGGTTCCAAAGACCAGGCTGATGGAACTGCCTTTCATTTTCGACAACCCGAAGCAGATTGACTGCGTGCTGTCGAAGGTGCTGCCTGATTTCAACAAGGAACTGGAAAAGGCCGGTTTTATCAATCTGGGTTGGGCCGAACAGGGCCTGATCTACGTTTTCACGTCCAGGGATATCAAGACGCTTGCCGACATGCAGAAGACGAAGCCGTGGGTCTGGGGTTCAGACCCGCTGGCCAGGGCTATCTGGGAAGTGTTCAACGTGAAGCCGGTTCCGTTGGCGCTGCAGGACGTATACATGTCGCTTCAGAGCGGCATCATCGACACCGCGTACATCAGTCCGGCGGCCGTCACCGGTCTGGGCTGGCACCAGAAGGCGCCGAACATGCTCGATGTGCCTGTTACTAACGGCGCGGGCGCGCTGCTGCTGAAAAAGGATATCTGGGACAAGATCAGTCCGGCCGATCAGGAAGTCCTGAAGAAGACCGCCGATCAGGTCATGTCCAGACTGGTTGCGAAGTCCCGCGAGGAGAACGCGAAGGCCATTAACGTCCTGCAGGAAAAGGGCGGCGTGAAGCTGGTTCTGGTTCCCGCCTCGGAGCGGCCCGGCTTCCTGTCGAAGGGTGCCGAATCCGCCGACAGGCTGGTCGGCAAGCTGTACACGAAGCAGGAACTTGAGGCTTTCCGCGCCGCGGTCAAGGCCTGCCGCTGACATCCAACCAGAGGGAATTAATCCGTGAATCCAATCGTCAAGGCTATCCGTGCTTTCGATACGGCACTGTCCAGGGTCGAAACGGTTGCCATCGTGGTGGTTGTGGCGGCCATGATGCTGCTGACCACCGGGCACGTCGTGCTGAAGCTGGCCGGGTTGGGCGTCATCCAGCTTGAAGAGGCGGCCAGGTACCTGGTCATCTGGGTGGGGTTCCTGGGCGGCTCGGTCGCCGCGTACCAGTCTCGACACATCAACATCGATATCCTTACCAGGTTCATAAAGGGCGTGCCAAAGCGTGTCAGCCTGTGCCTGGTGTGGCTGATCGGCGTCGGCATCACGGTTGTCCTGGCAAAGACGGCGATTTCGTACGTCGGGGATCTGAAGGAGGCCGGGGGCATTGCAATTGCTTACGGCGACCCTGGCAGCGAACTTCAGGTTCCTGAATGGATTCTGGCCGTGATCATGCCGGCGGGACTGATACTGATTGCCTGGCACATGCTGGCGGGTGCGGTTTATGCCGCGCTTGGCATGCCGGGGCCGGGTCATGACGCCGCAGCGGCCGCGGCAGGCAAGACGGACACGGGGGCCGCCGATGCGACCGACGCGGCGGATGTCGTCGAGGCCGAGGCGGATGCCGGCACGGGTGCCGGTGTGGAAGCCGGGTCGGATGCCGACGCGGCAGACGAGAGCGAAAAAGGGGGTGCGGCATGACTGCAATCACCATGATTGTCCTGTTCATCCTGGCCCTTTTCGGATTGCCCCTGTTCCTGATACTCGGCACTGGCGCGATGGTTGGATACACGGCTTCCGGCAACGTCCTGGAGTTGTATTTCGCTGCTTTCTACCGGCAGGTCTCAACAAACCCGGTCTTTCTGGCGATTCCGCTGTTTACCCTGACCGGATACATGCTCGCCGAGAGTAAGGCTCCTGGACGACTGGTTCGTATATCGCGGGCGTGCCTGGGCTGGCTGCCGGGTGGCCTGGCGATGGTCGCGTTGCTGACCTGCGCAATTTTCACGGCGTTCACCGGGGCTTCGGGCGTAACGATTGTGGCGCTCGGCGGACTGCTGCTGCCCGCGTTGCTGAAGGATGGTTATCCCAGGCAGTTCACCATGGGACTGCTGACCTCGTCGGGCAGCCGCGGAATCCTGTTCCCACCGAGTCTGCCGCTGATCGTATATGCGATGATCGCGGGGATGACCTTGCAGAACATCGACGCGCAGACGCTTGCCGAGATTCGGAAGCCCAAGGCGGTCGTGGAGCAGGTTGCGGCATCGTCGGACGCCCCGCCGGCCCGGGTTGAGCCTTCGCCGCAGGCCGAGGTCGATCCCGTCGCGGCGGCATTGGCCGCAGAGGATGGAAAGGACGGCGGCGCGGTCGCTGCCGAGCCAAAGGCCGAGGTCGATCCCGTCGCGGCGGCATTGGCTGAAGAGGATGAAAAGGACGGCGGCGCGGTCGCTGCCGAGCCAAAGGCCGAGGTCGATCCCGTCGCGGCGGCATTGGCAGAGGAGGACGAGGCCGAGCGTCCTGCTGTGGATGGCGAGGCCGTTGCAGCCCAGGAGGCTGCATCAGCAGATTCTGTCGCCGCTGTCGTGCCCGGTGGCGCCGAAGATGTTCCGGCCAGCGATGACGGCGAACCGTTCATGATGCCGTCGGTTGACCGGCTGTTTGTCGCGGGAGCTGTTCCAGGGGCGTTCGCGCTGCTGATGATCGCGATTTATGCAGCCTGGTTCGGCAGGAAGCACAAGGTTCCGCGTACCAAATTTGTCCTTGTCGAGGTATTCCGGGCGATTCGCGCGATCGCATGGGAAATTCCGGTACCGATTATCGTGGTCGGTGGGATCCTTGGCGGCTTTTTCACGGCGGTCGAGGCGGCCGCATTTGCCGCGGCATGGGTCTTTGTCGTTGAAGTGTTCATTTACAAGGATATTCCGATAAGACGGCTGCCGGTCGTGTTCCGGGAAAGCATGGTTCTGGTCGGGGGTATCCTGCTGATCCTGATGTCGGCCCAGGCGCTGACCAATTTCTTCATCGATGTCGAGGTTCCCCAGAAGCTGTTCACCGCGGTTAAGGACACCATTTCAAGCCCGCTGACTTTCCTGCTTGTCCTGAACGTGTTCCTGCTGGCCGTGGGCATGTTGATGGACATTTTCAGCGCGATTATGGTCGTCGTTCCGATCGTGGCGCCCGTGGCTGTCTATTATGGGATCAATCCCGTACACCTGGGGATCGTCATCCTGACCAACCTGGAAATCGGCTTCAATACGCCGCCGGTCGGCGTGAACCTGTTCGTCGGGTCACTCGCGTTCAGACGTCCGATAGTCGAGTTGGTAAAAGCCGTGCTTCCTTTCCTGATTATCAGCGTGTTCGCGTTGATCCTGATCACCTACTGGCCATCCCTGACACTCTGGCTGGTTGAACTGACCGGAGTGCGTTAGCAGGGGCGAATGAAAATTCGCCCGCGCCACAAACATCGGTTACAGGAATCAGTCGGCTGGCTGTTCCATGAAGCGCTGGTGGGCCTCGGCAAGCCTGTTCATGGCGTCGTTTGCGGCCGCGGCGACCTTTTCGTCCTGTGATGACTTCAACTCGTCGATCAGCCGTTCATTTCTTTCGCCGCCGCGGGCCGCGAGCGCAACCACGGCAAGCGCCTGCAGGTCGGAGGACTTCGCGCGAAGTCCAAGGCGCCCAGGCAGCATGGTCTTCATTCCACGGGTTGAAAGGATCGAGGCAAGCGCGGATTCAAGGTCAGGATCCCTTGGCATCAGTACACGATCATATTCAGCGAGCGCGCGCAGGCACACCGCCTGAACAGTGTCTTCGGGCTCGTCCTCGCCACGGTGCCGAACGCGGATGGTATCGTAAATGAACTGCAGGAAATCATTGTTGGTTGAATGAAGCAACGCCAGGTTGGTAATTGCTCGCCTGGCGACAAGTTTTTCCGGATCCCTGATGAATGAAATCAAATACTTCTCGGAATCCGGACCAAGAAGTTCGTAAAGCGCAGTCAGGCAGACCTCCCGAACCTTTGGATGTGGGTGGGACGCGTACTGGAAGATATTGCGCTCGGCCTCGAGGGCCTTCAACTGACCAAGCAGGCGAATAACCAGCCGAAGCGGCTGCCAGCCATGGCGGTGCGCCCGCAACTCGTCGGTCAACGGTTCAATCGCCGGGGCGCCAATTCTTTGCAGAACCGAGGCCGCAGCGGTTCTGGCAGACATGTCGCCATCACCAACCAGCACGCCGATAAGGTGCGGAACGATCAGCTCCTTGAAAAGGGCGGCACCGGCCTCGAGATCGGCACGCTCATCCTTTGGAGCACCCACGACCATCTGAACAAGTCCGCCAAGGAAGGTGCCCGAACTCAAAAATTGCAGACCTTCATCGATGAACCTGCGGCGTCCCTGGAAAGTCAGATCCCCTTCCGCGTGATGTCTTGCAAGCACGCCAAGCATCGCCGAGACCATCTGCCGATTTGACCGATCAACCAGTTCGGGAATGACCACCGTGAAAACGTTCAGATACTTGAGGTAGCTCTGTGGATTGACGCATGTATCGAAGTCGGACAGGTACTGTCCGGAGTTTGAGAGGAACTTGTCGGTGGTCTCGGCGGCGCGCATCTTGCGCTGAAGCTCCCTTGGGAGATTATCAAGGGAAATCAGGTTGTTGCGATAACAAACCTCCATCAGGCCGAACGCATTGCGATATTCCAGAAGAGCGAGTTTGGTGATGATCTTTGCAAGGCATCGGGCCGTAGTCTGATCCAGTTCATCAAGGGTTCTTCCAACGGTTGAAGGCTTCGCCCGAGCGGATGAAAGCTCCTGCTTGATGGCAAGAAGCGCTTCAGCCACGTCGAAGGCGGCATCGGCGGTCATTGCCGTAATAAGTGTATCTTCAACTTCATCGGTGCTGGTTATCTGGATGCCGTCGGCTACCAGATCTGCATTGAGCATCAAATCACGTAACGTGTCGGGTCTTTTGATTGGCCGGATGATGTCGGACATCGCCGCGATTTTAAGCCGCTGAACTTCCGCGCGGTCAGCGTTCCTGAGCATCGGAAGCTTGCTGATGTCCTTGCGCATTCTGGACAGTGCGATCTTAACGGGCCACGCGAGGTGACGTTTCCCGCCCACCAACTCGTCGATACTGATGATCGTTACGTCAAACAACCCAAGTTCAAGCAGCTCGCGCGAAAACTCCTCGGCGGATCGATGGCCGACGACGCCTTCACCACCCCAGGCTGTCAGGTAGGCAAGGAACTGGGTGAAGGACTCGGCCGAAATGGACGTCTTGATCGAAAACGACGCGATCCGGTTGCGGGCGAAGTAGTCGTGAAACTTGTTAAGGAAATGGTCGCCCATCATGCCGCGGAAAACGCTCTTGATGGGAATTGGTTCACTCAACAGGCCGTCAACAAGAATGCCATCACCGTCAACGGTTGAAAGAAGCAGGTAGGTCAGTTCGTCCGTGTCCTGGGCGAGTGAGGAAAAGGCAGCGAACATGTCCGCAGTCGCGGCCCTGGCGATAGGATGACTTGCGTCGTATGTCCCGGTCTGAAGAAGAGCCTTCACCAGAAGCAACGAGAATTGTCCGGCGCGATTGTGGATCTCCCGGATTTCCTCGTCCGATATGTGATCACGCATTACCGATTTATCCGTGATGGCGCTTCAAACAATTCTTCGTGCTGGCCGGCGGTTTGTCAAGAAAGCATGTGTAAATCCGTAAGATCCTGAAATCTTTGCATGTGATGTAGCACTGACTGGCACAATTGCCAAAGACGCGATATCGCCGTATTCTTCTTCGTCTTCTGGAGGTCATAAGATGTCGGATAAGGCCGTCGAAACTGGTGGATCGGACAAACCGCGGCGCCGCTGGGCTGCAACCGTGGCTCTTTCGGTACTTGGCGTTATCCTTGCCGGGTTAATGGTTTACTGGTTGAAGCCGCCGGTTGACGCAACCCGAGACTTCAAGGTTCCGAAGCTGACGTCCGCCTTCGTCGATGGCGAGCCTTTCATGAGGCTGCAACTTGCCCCCGGTGACGCGTACCGTCCCATCGAGGTTATGGAAGGAACGAACATCAAGGTCGAGTGTTTCGCAGTCAAGACCGAGAGCACGAAGCTCCGATTTTCCCTGGAGGGCTTCGGCCGAAAGGTCGATTCGGCCGATTGCGTTTTCAACGTCGATGTTACGGACGCTGTGGGGAGTTTCAGCGACCTTCGAATCAGTTATCACGATGGCGACACGCAACTGATCGACACTCTGACAATTCCAGTTGTTGTTGTCGCAAAGAGCGAGCGGATTGAATTTCATCAGCTTCAGGACGCCAATCATCAGCCCGTCGCGGCCGGGGGCGTGCCGGACAGAATTTTCGTTTATGGAAGGGCGATCACGAACCTGCCCGGAGATACGTCGGAATATGGCGCGCTGTTTTTCGTGGCGGATCCGGCAAACGACGTGCCCGTGGTTCAGATGATGCCTCTGCTTCAGGGCGATCAACCGAAGCCGATGATCGGCCGTATCGTCAAGTACCGTAACTATGGCAAGGATTTGTACGGTTACGCGATGTGGTCGCCAGAACCCGTGAATATCAGCCCGATTCACCGGACAATCACTGATCTCTATATCGGGATTTTTAAGCTGGCAGATATCGACCAGATTTTTTCGAAGCTGCTTAAGGTTGAGATTACCGGGCCAGACAGTGTGATGGTTACGCCCCAGGTTGCGTCGCCATATGATGTTATGCAGATGACGGTGGGCCAGAAGCTGCTTTCTGAGTCATTCCACGTTGTTGCGGGGGCGGGCAGGGCAAAGATTGATGAACGCGTGAAGGCGACCGCCGAGAAGGCGATCGAAAATATCATCGTAAACACACCCAAGGCGGACTCCGCGCCCGTCGAAGGCGCCCCGGAACCAGGCACGGCCCCATCCAACTGAACCGTCCCGCATTAACTTCAGTCCACTGAACCGCGGCGGGCGAATTTTCATTCGCCCTTACGAATTGAGGGCGTGGAGCATGGGGGCCGAGCGGGTACCCGTAGCCGGGAAGCTCTCGCAGGCGCGCGACACCATGCGGGGCGTAATGACCGTCGCGCGCCGAGAGGCAGTGGCGCAACACGGGGCTGGCCCCGTGCGCGACCGCGATTCCCGGGACAGGTAACCCCGAAGGACCCCCAGTGGCAAGGAACAAGGGGCGTACGGCAGTTCCTCGTCCCCTGAGCGAAGCGAAGGGCCCACGGGCGAATTGTCATTCGCCCCAACCAGGAGACAGGATTGTAGAACGGTGCCTGCCTGAAGAATAACCGGCTTATTGGGAGAAGAGGGGAAGGAGAGTCGATTACTCGGCTTTCTTCTCGGCGGGGGCAGCGGCCTTGCCGGCTTCGCCTTCCGCCTTGGTCCCGCCACCGCGAACGTCGATGGCGAAGTTAATGGCGCTGTAGCTTTCGATGGCGGCGGTGGTCATGACCAGGCGGATGACTTCAAACGGAACCTTGCGGTCCGCCTGGATGATGATCTGCTTGGCTTCCTCGATCCACTTTGCGCGCAGAGCCGGGTCGGACGGATCCTGATGGTTCCGGCGATAAGCCTCCTGGGATTCCTTCAGTCTCTTGGCCAGCTCCGGGATCTTCTGATCGACAACCAGCTTCTCGGTAACCGCGGCCGTCTTGACGACTTCTTCGCCTTCGAAGACAACCGAGTTCGCCGAGATGGCAATTGTCGGAACGCGCTCAAGCGGACGGCTGGAATAAGCCATTGGAAGCTGTATTTCGGCCGACGACATCAGGATTTCGCCCGACGCGCTGAACGTGATCAGAAGGAAGACGACCAGGATCGTGAACATGTCGATCATGGGTGTCAGGTTGAGGTAGAATCCGAGAGTCTTCCGCTTGCCCCCCTTACCAATGTGGAGACCGCGCATATTGACGCTGGAACCAAACCGACTGCCGGGCGCTTTAATGGACATTTGCGTCCTCCGTCACAGTTTCCGTCGGCAGGCACCGGAAGGGGCCGGCCGGGGAAGCATTACATCATTTCACCAGCCACCGATGCCGCGTCAGCGACAACGATGTTTTCCAGGCCGAGCACCATCGCCGAATCCATCGCACCGATCATGTCGTTGTATTCAACCTTGTCGGCCGGTGCAACGACGATCTTCTGATCCTTCGGCAACTGCAGATCCTTCAGCTTCGCCGTAAGCGCCTTCGTGTCATAGACCGCGGTTCCGTTCGGATCGCGGGTCTTCTGGATCGGCTCGGGACGATCCTGGTCAAACTTGACCATATAGCCGTCATCATCGAGAACGATCGTCAGGCGCTTCGGCTGTTCCTGCTTCTGCTCCTTCTGTGGCTTCTGAACGGACTGGTCAACGGTAATACGACCAGTGTTCGTCCAGACGGCCGTCATCAGAAGGAACGTAACAAGAACCGTCATAAGGTCGATCATGGGGGTAAGGTTCAGGTCAAGATTAAGGCCTTTACCTTTCCCGGTTTCCTGTACGCCGCCCATTTAAGCCTCCTCGCTCACCATCCGGGTGAACCTGGCAGTCGAACGACCGCAATCATGTCCCAAAAGGGACGCAAGTCGAACCGACCAGGTCCAGAGGAACAATTACTCAGAGACCTTGTCGTCGAACTTGTCACGGTTGGCCGTGATCAGGTTCAGCGTCGTAACGGTGCCTTCGTTGATGGTGTCAACAAGGGACTGCGCCTTCGCCTGATAGAACGCGTAGAAAATCGACGCGAGAATGGCGACGCCCAGACCGAATGCCGTGTTGTACATTGCTTCGGAAATACCTTCCGCGAGCTTGGTCGCCTTGGTGGCTGCGTCGGCGGTTGCCGCGGCGCCGAAGGAGGCGATCAGACCGAAGATGGTTCCGAGCAGACCGGCGAGAACGCCGACGTTACCGATAACCGCGAGGAAGCCGATGCGCTTCTCGATCCTGGGAACTTCACGCAGGGCGGCTTCGTCCATGGCAGCCTGAACGGCGGCATCGGATTCCTTTGCCTTCATCAGGCCGGCCTGGATGATCTTGGCCAGCGGGAACTTGGAGATCGAGCAGAGCTTCAGGGCGTTCCGAAGGTCACCCACCAGGATGTACTTCGTCAGGACGCGCATAAAGCCATCCTTGTCAACGTTGGCCTTGAAGTACAGCACAATCAGGCGCTCAATGATGATGCCCCACATGAAAATGCCGATGGCCAGAATGACAAACATGTTCGGTCCGCCTGCTTCGAATGCAACTGCGATAGCTTCAAACATCTTGTGGAAACCTCCGAAAAAACCTACCTCAACCCAAAAAACCACCCCGAACACCCTTCGGGGCATACCATCAGCTTCACCTGCCCGTGAAATTCGTTAATAACGAGTCTGCACCGGCAAGCGAAGTTTATAGCCGTAAGGAACAGTGCTGTCAACCTTTGCCAAGCCCGGAACCGCTTGTGTTCGCGGGGCAGGGCGTTCGCCGCCAGGCGAAACGTCCGGCAAAGAACGGTGAAACATCAGCCCGGGCTGAAAACGAACGGCCACTGGACGACGCAGATGCCGCCTTCGGGCTTCGCGAAGCGCATACGACGGATAACCGTCATGACGCAGCTTTCGACCTTGGGATTGCCCATCGTGCTGCTGGTAACCGAAGCGGCATCGACCTGACCTTCGGTATTGATTGTCCAGCGAACCGCGAGCTTGCCTGCCAGGCCTTCCTGGAGCTGAAGCTGGGCTTCGTAGCAGGCGCGGATGGCGCCGGCACGCTGCTTGACGACCGCCTCGATGTTGGACTTCTGGCAGAAGCCGGACGATCCCATGCCACCGATCTGCATCTTGCCGACCTTCTTGGCACCCTTCTTACCCAGACCGGCGCGCATGCCCATGCCGCCGCCCGTGTCGACCACGCCCAGTCCGTGGATACGACCGTAGCCGCCGGTACCGCCGCCGCCGGAGCCCGTGCCCTTGAAGCCCATGCCGCCCGCGCCGTAGCCGACGACCAGTTCAGAGCCGGTACCCGCCATCGCGACAGCCATGCGGTTTTCAAACGCGTCGGTGTTGTCGGAAAGGATGGAGGAAATCGCGCCGCCCTTGCCCATCTTGTTCGAAAGGAGATCCGCCAGGCCGACGTTCTTGACGTCGATCTTCGCGGCCATCTGGCCATCGCGCTTCGGAACCTTGTTCTCCAGGTCGGGGTTGTTGTCCGGATCGCCGAACTTGCCTTCCTCGCCCTCGGCGCGCTTGCCGACGTCGTCCTCTTCCTCTTCGCCGAGATCAAGAAGGATTTCGTCCTTTTCCATCGAAACGGCGGCCTCGACCTTCATGATCTTGCGCTGGCTGGCGTGCCTTTCGATGCTGCCCGCCGGATCCCAGGCGAACTGGCTGCCGATCCACAGGGCGACCGCGACAAAGGCGCTGGCCGCCATCGCGGCAACGAACGGGCCTTCGCCGGTCTTGGAAGCGCCGCCACGTCCGATTACGACGTCGGGATGAACATAGTTAAAGAAGATCTGGTTGAAACCGAAATCAATCGTGCCCCAGTCGCCCATCGCGAGATTGACGATGCCATTCGAATCGGCGTCCTGGGCAAGGGCG
>Ga0116178_10002711_pt1 | contig 13751 bp, 17 predicted proteins | sample AD_STIC12_MetaG_FD_89880 | JGI IMG/M metagenome (GOLD analysis project Ga0116178, IMG submission 89880) | Active sludge microbial communities of municipal wastewater-treating anaerobic digesters from USA - AD_STIC12_MetaG | ecosystem: Engineered > Bioreactor > Anaerobic > Digestate | place: USA... | reverse complement strand
GCTCTGATGTACCACCATTGCCAGACATCAATCCAGAAATAAATCCGGGCAGGCCAGGATCAGAAGTGCCCGAGCTGAGCTCTGATGTACCACCATTGCCAGAAATTAATGAAATAAACATCATTGATCCTAACGAACCCATCTCTCAAATGGACGAAAACGCGCAAAATATAAAAGATGTCTTACAAGCCTTAAGAGATTTATGCCAAGAAGCGGAACAAATCCAAAAAGTGATTTCTGATAAATGTAGCGATGCTTGTCAGAGACACAAAGACTGCGCCGCATATACCGAGGACATGACTGCTACTGATTTAGCTGATGCTTATGATGCTTGCATGGAAGAATGCCCGACTTGGCCTAAAGCAATGATTAAATGCATTAACGCAACAGAAATTAAAAAACCGAATGATTGCGTCGGTTTTGTGCAATGTCAGGTGCCTCAATTTTATGAAAAATATACTCAATAGCAAATGGGAATATCTATGAAAATCATCAAATAGACAACTATGCTATTGACATTATACATCTTAATTATCGCTCTACCATTTTATTTTGGCTATGACAATTCGTTACCGTTTGCTAAATTAGATTATTCATTGTGGGAAAATGTCGCATTATCTATGATGTCGTTAGTTTTTATTGGTTTGGTTTTAATTTAACTCTATGATTTTGGAAAATTCATCAAAAAGAAAAAAGATGTTGTTGTTTGTCTCGATGATTATTTTACTCATAGGTGCTTTTTTATTTTTATACTCCCCAGTCATTTTTCAAGAAGACAATCCTTGGCCGGAGATCAAAGCTATTTTACAACTAACATTTGGCGGGTCAGATATGGTCAATTTACCCGGCTCAGATAATAAGTATTTAACAAAGAGCCAAAACGGTTTTGAAACAATTCAATCTTATATGAAAGACAGAGGTTATGAATTTACGGATCAGATGGGATCGGGATATTTTTATAAATCATCAGACAAAACTGTCGTTTTAACCAGACGTCAATACAGTCGTTTTTATATGATTTGGACCATATCTGAAAATACAACAGAAACAAACAACGACTTATGGAAAACCGCCACTAATAACGAGGGTATTACATTTAAATACCCCAAAGAATTACTGGCAAAATATATCAGTGAGGCAGAATGGCCACCAGTTATTAAAATAGAAATGGGAGTATATTCCTGTCAGATTACACCGCAGGAAATAAGCAGTATGTCGGATATCACTTCGGAGAAATTGGTTGATAATAGAACTTATTGCGTAAATATAAAAAATGAAGGTGCGGCTGGTAGTGTTTATTCTTCATATACGTATACTACTGTTAAAAACAATGAACTTTTTACTGTTAGTTTTACTTTGCGTTATCCTAATTGTAATAATTATGACGAAGAACAAAATAAAACTTGTACAAATGAGAGAGAATCTTTTGATATTGACTCTATTGTTGATAGGATTATTCAAACAATTAAATGGGATGTTTCTCAAAATGAAAGTCTATCAGCCCAGATTAATAAATGTATAGTGATGAGTGATGCAGTTAGCCATGAAAAATGTAACGAATTATTAAAACAAATTACTGATTATAATTCCTGTGTTAATGCCGGATTTTCTATTATGAAGTCTAACCCTCTCCAATGTGCGACACCGGATGGCCGAACTTTTGTTGAAACCAGATAATAATTACTAATAACAATTTTATATGAATAAAAAAATCAAACTAGCGTTTTTCATTTTGGTAATATTGTTTGGAATATTTCTGTTTGTGTATGGCGGATATGATGATAGCCCGGGAGGACAGCTACTTGGAATCCTTGTGATTATTGGCGGTGTTGTTGGTATAATAAAAAACCGGAAGAAAAAATCTGAATAAAAATTAAGTTAAAACAATGAAGCTTGAAGATTTGGGCTATAACACATTTTTTGAATCTAATTGTAATAAATTGAAATTAGACGGATTTTCTATTGCCCGAGTTACTTCTGAATTTAAAGGAGCTTATAAGGTAAAAAACACGGACGGAGAGTTTCTTGCAAAAATAACAGGTAAACAAATTTTCAAAGCTTCTACCAGAGAAGACTACCCCGCAGTCGGAGATTGGGTTATCATCTCTGAAATTGATAAGGAACGCGCTGTTATTCATAGCGTTTTACCCAGACTGACAATTATAAAAAGAAGGTATGGGGATAAGAATAAAGCTGGTGAAAAAAATGAAACTCAAATTATTGCGACAAATATTGACGTTGCTTTTGTTGTTGAGTCAGTTGACCGAGATTACAATCTAAATCGTTTTGAAAGATATTTTGCTATTGCAGAAGATGGTGGAGTAAACCCCGCTATTATATTAAACAAAATTGATCTTCATTCAAAAGAAGAACTGGATGAAAAAATAAACCAACTAAGAAATAGATTTCCTAATATTGATATAATTTTAACCAGCACACTTAACAACGACGGCCTTGATAAATTGAGAAAATACATAACTGAAGGTAAAACGTATTGTTTTCTTGGTTCATCCGGGGTGGGAAAATCCTCCTTAATCAATAAATTAATCGGTGAAAATATAATAAAAACTGGCGATGTCAGTTCTTATTCCGGAAGAGGAAAACATGTTACCACCGGCAGACAGATGTATTTTTTGAAAAACGGCGGAATAGTAATTGATAATCCGGGTATGCGCGAGGTCGGTATGACTGACACAAGCAAAGGGATTGATGTATTTTTTGACGAAATCACCGATTTGGCTCAAAAATGCAAATATACTGACTGCACACATACTCATGAACCGGGTTGTGAAGTTATTAAATATGTAAAATCAGGAAAACTGGATGAAGAAAAATATTCCAATTATATTAGTTTAAAAAAAGAGGCTGAATATTATGAGATGAATGATATTGAGAAAAAAGAAAAAGACCGTCAATTTGGCAAGTTTATGAATAGAGCCAAAAAAGATTTAAAAAGGTTTGGATATAAAAATTAAAAATTGGGAACTTTCTGTTGCTAAAACACTTATTGACTTAAATATATTTATATTGTATTCTAAATAAAGCTTAGGGGGTGGAAAATGAAACGTGACAACCGTAACAGAACAGAATGTGATAACTGTCACAATGGACATGCCATGAAATGCCCTTTCTGTTGGCTTGTTCTTTGTAAAGAATGTTGGGACATACATCACAATAGCGGTCGCATGGGATTTCTTACGGTCACGAGCAATCATGATTGGACGGATGATGAGGTGAGAAAACTTGAGAAATTGCTTGGTTGTGATGCATTGGTGCATGATACAAGCCCGCGACAACTTGTCTTTCCTAAATCACCTTGGGTGGAATCCCTTTCTCACAGTTTTGATGATATTAGCGAAATGGTTTTCCTGAACTTTTCAGATAGCGTCAAAGTTGGAATGATTATGCCCTAATATTTTCCATCTATATTGCTACAGATTCACTCTGTAGTTTTTTTATGCCTTTATAAAATTTGAAACTGCCACGTTATATTGATTTGTTTGTGTGAATATACTACCATCTTTACAGAATTCTGACCGTTCAAGAAAGGTTGGATCATGAAAACAATCGTTGTAGTCAAGAATGGTAATTACTACCATGCATTTCTTGAGGATGACCCAAAAATTTGGGACTGCGGAAAAACACCAGTTGAAGCTATTAACCGTCTCATTTTCACATATCCGGAGGTTTTTGATATTATTGTGAAAAATAAGTAAACCAACCAACTGGATAAATCTGTGTAATCCACCGAAGATAGCACTCGCCTCGCCGCCCCGCGGCGAGATTTTTTTATTTAAAACAAAATTGACTTCCTAAAGACAGAAGTTATAATTTTAAAAGCATCGGGATAATACCAAAAGGAGACCCTCAATGATCAAGTTTCTGGTTGAATATAGAATTATCAGTGGATATACAGAACCCAGAGTTATTTCAGCTGATTCGGTTGCAAAACTTCTTGAATACATAAAAAGACACATTGAATCAAAAAATAAGTTTGAACGAAGATATTTTAGCGCAAGAATTTCAAAAATTGTATTGGAAATAGACGCTGAAGGAAATCCGATTACCGAGAATACATCTCGCCCAAACATTGTATTGATTTCAAAATGACTCAATCGTCTTTAGTTTCACCGCATGGTTCACCTTGCGGATTTTTTTATTTCAAAAAAGCTCACTCTGTTTACTGAATTGAAATAAAAGATCGTCAATTAAACAGTTTTTTGATAGAATGAAATAATGTTTAATTTGCCAGTCATATTGTCAACAATCCCCTTTTTAGTATTTCTTGTGTTTTTGCTTTTAGTAAAAACTTCTCTTCTTAAGGCAACTACAATTACCGTTATTTTATTTACACTTTTAGCTGTTTTTTATTGGCAGATATTACCCGCATTTCTTTTACAATCTTATATTAAAGGCTTCTTTGTGGCTTTTGATATCTTTATTATTATTTTTGGGGCTATTTTCTTTTTAGAAATACTAAAAGATTTAAACATAATAAAAAACATCTCGTATTATTTGGAACATTTTTCAAGAGATTATCGGGTGCAAGTGATAATACTTGCTTGGTTCCTTGAAAATTTTATTGAGGGAACTGCCGGATTTGGAACACCAGTTGCAATCGTTGCTCCGCTTCTTATAGGACTTGGGCTTCCAGTTATAAAATCATTAATTATAGCTCTTTTGGGAAATAGCGCTTCGGTGGTTTTTGGGGCTGCGGGAACTCCGATTCGTGTGGGTTTTGCCGGATTGGATATTTCTTCTATCCCCTATATTTCTTCTCTTATAAATTGCGCAGGATTTATTGTTCCGATTTTTATGCTTCTTTTGGTTACAATGGAAAGAAACGACTGGAAAAAAGAATTTTTAGACGGATTGAGATTTGCCATTTGGTCCGGAATTGCTTTTGTAGTTCCATCTGTTTTTGCAGCCGCTTTCTTGGGCCCCGAATTTCCTTCAATTATAGGTTCGGTAATTGGATTGCTTTTGGTTATGATCTCAATAAAATTAAATATCTTTACCCCCAAAAATATCTTATCTTTAAGAGGTGAAGAAAAAATTGAAAAAACAATGCCCGCCTATAAAGCTTTTTTGCCTTATGGATTATTGATTTTATTGTTAATTCTCGGAAAATTATTTTTGGGTGGTTTGAATATAAATATTTCTTTTATAACCAATCATGTTTTTAACTTATTTAATCCGGGTTTTGCTTTCATTATTGCCGGGTTTATAACTATTTTTATTTGGAAAAGCAGAAAAAGAATCTTTGCATTATCAACGACAAATGCTTTTAAAGGAACTCTTACTCCCTTTTTAGTTATTGTTTTAATGTCATCTTTTGTTCAGATAATGATAAATTCCGGCCAAAATTATTCCGGTTTACCTGCAGCCATAACTTTTATCGCCAAAGTATTTGAAACGAGTTGGCTTCCGTTTTTTGCTCCGTTTATTGGAGCTTTTGGCAGTTTTATAACCGGCAGCGCCACGGTTTCAAATATTATGTTTGGAAACTTTTTTAATACCGCTTCTTTAGCTTCCGGTTTTAGTACCGCCATCATATTGTCTTTGGGTGTAGTCGGAGCATCAGCCGGCAATATGATAGCCCTAGCCGATATGCTGGCTGGAGAAGCTGTGGTTGGTGTAAAAAATAGAGAACGAGAAATTTTAAAAGGAGTGTTTATCCCCTGCGCCGTATATCTGATTATTGTAGGAATTATCGGGATGATTGCTGTTTATGCATAATTTCCTAATGGCAAAAAATCTGATAATATGTATTTACAAATAACATAAAGTGTGGTATTTTCCAACCAGCAGATTCAAAAGAGGAGGTCGCGCAATGTCAGGATTGAGCCTTCGATGCAAACCTCGGTTGTATCTTGGTCTACGTTGTTCTGTGTGCCAACAAATTGATGGCCACGAGGATGGTTGTCTTCAATTTCAACTTGACCAATTGCAAGCCAGGATTCGTCATATTGAATGCCCAAAATGCGGAAAAGGAGAAGTTGATATTAATGGAGAAGATTTCTTTGAATGCCGTAGTTGCCATGCGCGATATTCAAGCAGTAATTGGAATCCCGGAGGTGAAAAATTTATTCTTAACGATCCCCTTTCTGACGATTTGGTTGTAGTTGTAATTCTTGAGGGCAAGGGAAATGGTGATTTTCCTCTTGATAAAACCGTTGCTGAAGTTAGCAAGAAAATTCGGCTATCAAAAAAGAGTGGTGGTCGTAAAAAGTCATAATCCTTTGTGTATAAATCATTGTTCTGTCGCTGATTCACTCAGCGATTTTTTGTTTTAAATTATTTAGTTTATTAGATTAAATATAAATTGACAGATAATCCAATAAGGGTTATCTTAATCCCAGATCTCACAACGAGGAAAAAACATGGCTCTCTTCGCAGATGAACGTGTGAATTACACCCCTCCAACTATTTTTTCTTCCCAGATAAAAGCCGTTGAAAAGGCGGTGGTGCGTTCCAGAGATATTAGTGACACAACAAAGAAAATCATTATTTTTCTTCTCCATAAAACAAATAATCTAACCAAAAGAGTAGTATTATCTCTTGAGGATGGATGGCAAAATATTGATACGAAAAAACTCCAAGATGAGCTAAGTAGAATGGTTTCTTATGCCTATAACACCCACTTGGACCTGATTTTCCAAGCCATGAACACAGAGATGCGCCTTATGAGTCATTATGGTATTTTTGAAGAAAAGGGATCTCCCATCAATACGAGACGACCAGGCATAACTATTTGGTTTTCTTGGATATGGTATGATCACTCTCCAGAAATCATTGTTTATCCTAGTTATGAAGAAATTGACACGATCAATCTTGAGATGATTGATCGTGCTTAACCGCAAAATATTTGCGGATTTTTTATTTTATTTGACAAGGAAAAAATAAAAAATTACTATCTATACAGCACAAAAGGAGTATGAAGATGACACTTCCTGGTCTAAACCCAATATTTGTTATTGTGCCAGATTTGGAAATTACCAGAGGAATGAATCTCGATTCTTCACGAGAATCTGTATTATTCAACCCAAAAACATTTGAGGTTATTCAAGCAAAAGAAGGCGGGGCGAACGCAGAACCACCGGAAGGATTTGTAGATTTTCGTAATTTCTCAAATGAGGAATTTGAGATGATTGTAAGAATCCTAGACGTTGGTGGTGCACCAATTGATATGATTCAAGAACTGCGCAAATATCGTGCCAGATTTTAAAAATCCAAGAGTTATGAGTATTTCTCCACAGAACATCAATCTGTGGTTTTTATATAAAAAATAGGATGTCTAATGCCATCCTACTTAATCATGTGTGCAAAATAATTATCACCCTACCGACACGGTTATCCAAGACACGAATATTCTCCCCCCTTACTATGGACAATCAATTCCTCTTTAAGAGCAGGGTATCGATGAACACAATTTGAAAAACCGGTGAGAAAAATAATATGCCCAGGAAAGATGGATCCCCCATCACCACTCTCATCAGTAAAATTACGCATATAAATAACCCAGACTACGTTACAAGAAGTGCAAACACCGCCATCCGCACCATCATTAGGATTGGGTCCAAGTCTATTATGCACGAGCATAAATGCAGAAACGGGTATGCCCAAAGAACAACTCTTTGTAAGACTGCCTCCGCAATGCGGGCAATTTAAAATCCTGTGATTCTTTTTGATTTCACTAATAACATCTTCGCGAAGATCAGCTTCTACAAATACTGAGTGTCCGTGAACTGTAATCATACAACCTCCTTCTTGTGTCCTGAAAACACTCTAAAACCATCGTTATTAAATGTCAAATTGAATTAAATAATATAATAAAACGGGTGCATATACACCCGCGATTTTCAGATTCTTCCTGATGTGTGCCGACGCATAAATTCATCATATCTATCTTCTTCACATCTTTTGAAAAAATAGAAAAGCATAGTCTCAAGTTGAATAAGCATCTCGTCATTCTTCGGATCAATTTTGTTGAGTATGGCCTGAATAATCCCCGCAAACAAACAAATCTTCCCAATAACAACTTCTTTGGTAACATGCTCACCTGAAAAAATACGGATAAGTTGAGAGATAAGCGCATACGCCCGACTACTTCCCAAAGGATCCTGGGGAGGATATTCGGTAAAAACGGTTAGAGATAGGAGAAATAAATTCCGAATCGCCTCTATCTGACCTGAGTAAATTTTATCAGGAAAAGTTCTGGTCTCTAGAAAATTATGTATTATTCTTGCAGTTACAGAAGCAGAATATGAATACTTTTGAATAAATTGGGGGTGGCTCTGATCCAACATTAACTCCTTTGCCCCTTTCTTCAACGTCCTGTTAAAAGATTATCATATTACATATATTTTATCTATTTATACTGTAGAAGTGTTTAGCGATTTTTTAATTAATTGTTAAATATTTAAGTGCAAATGTGGTCATTTTTTGATATTGTTTAAGATATGTATACTTATGGTTATTTCATCGGTTGTCTCATTTTGGGCATCGTTTGGTTATTAATCTTAATCGTTAGAAAAGATTTAAGAAAAGAAATTTTATTCGGAAGTTTGTTGGGACTACCGTTTGGATTTTCTGAACTTTTGATTGTTCCGGAATATTGGAATCCCCCATCTATTTTTAATCTTATCCATAAATTGGGCTTTGGAATTGAAAGTTTTATATTTGCTTTTTTTGTTGCCGGAATTGCCGCGGTCGCTTACGAATTTATCACCAAATCAAAATTAAAAAGAATAAAATCGGATCACAAAACTCATATTTTCCCCTATATCGCGGTAATGTTGTGGTTTGTTGCTTTAGAAATATTTATTCCATCCAAAACTGTTTTTAATCTTTGTTTTGCCTTACTTGCTGGAGCCGGAATTATTGCTATAAAACGACCCGATCTAATTAAACAAATTGTGATTAGCGGATTTATTTTTGGAGTTTTATACACCTTATTGTTTTTTTTCTTCATGAAACTTTTTCCCGGATTTATCCAGCAAACTTATTCACTGCAAAATTTTTTGGGAGTTTTTATCTTAGGTGTCCCAATTGAAGAAACTCTTTTTGCTTTTAGCGTCGGGGCTTGTTGGTCAACATTTTTTGAATACATAAGAGGGTACAAATTGTTCATCAATAAATAACTTATTATCAGTGAATATGGCTTTAATGCGACTTAAAAATAGCTCAATATAAAGCTATTTTTTGTGTTATAATATAATTTATGCAAGAAAAAGATCTGAATAATAGCAATATTTTAAAACAAATTACAAATGGAAATAAGGAACTTGTTTATAAAATATACTTTAATAAGATATTAATTGCTGTTTTATTCCTGACTCTTTTTTATTATAGTTTGGGTTATGTTGGTTTATTTTCCTTCAAATCCGTTGCCGGTCAGATATCAACCATTTTATTGATAGCTGTATCTGTTGTTGGGATATTTCCAGTGATTATAAGCGCAATCCAAGCGCTTTTTAAAAAAGTTATTACGGTTGATCTTTTGGCTAGCATAGCGTTGGTTTTTACATTAATTCAAGGCGAATGGATTTCGGCAGCTTTTATAAATTTAATGCTTGCTTCAGCCAGACTTTTTTCTGCATTCACAGAACGAAAAACCAAGAATATTATTTCGCATCTTTTAAAACTGAGGCCAATTGTTGTAAAAATCAAAGAAGGAAAAGATCTTAAAGAAAAACCTTTAGAAGATGTTCATGTTGATGATATTGTTATGATTGATTCTGGAGATAGAATCCCCGTAGACGGCATCGTAATTGAAGGTCAAGCCAGTATTGATCAATCAACCCTCACTGGAGAAAGTGAACCCATATCCAAGCCGATTGGCAGTCAGGTTTTTAGTTCTACACTATGTTTGTCTGGTTCACTTTTTATAAAAGCGACTAAAGTCGGTGAAGATACTACTCTTTCTAAAATAATTAAATTGGTAAATGAAGCTATTAGAGAAAAAACCAAGACCGAAACAATAGCTAATAAATTCAGTGCTTGGTATATTTTGTTAACTCTTGTTGGTGTTATTGTTATATACCTATTTTCAAAAAATTTAAATCTTGTTTTAAGTGTATTACTTGTAACTTGTGCGGATGATTTGGCTGTAGCTATTCCCCTAGGTTTCACCGTAGCTATATCCAAAGGAGCAAAACATGGAATTATAATCAAGGGCGCAGCTATAATGGAAAAATTAAAAGATATAAGCACCTTTGTTACCGACAAGACAGGAACTTTGACAAAAGGCGTTTCTGTGATTACAAAAATAACGCCCCTAGAAGGAACATCGAGTATTGAATGCGTGAAGGCGGGAATAATTTGTTCGGTAGGTTCAAATCATCCAACATCAAAAGCTATTTTAAAATACGCGGAAAAAGAAAAAATAAATATATACACTCCGGATAATGTTAAAGAATTCCCGGGAGAAGGTGTTTGGGCAAAATATAAAGACGTTGAGTATTTATACGGAAAAATTTCATTTTTAATAAAAAATGGAGTCGTTGTATCCGAGTCCATCAAAAAACAAATTTATGAAGAGCAACTGGCGGGAGGCAGTGTCAGCACGGTTGCTATCAACAAAAAAATTGCCGGATTTTTTGTGCTTGTAGATGATGTTAGAGAATACGCGAAAGAAGTTATAAAAGAAACCAGAGAATTGGGTGTAAAAAAATGGATTATGCTTACTGGGGATAACGAACAGGTAGCTACACGCGTGGCTAGAGAAGTTGGTATTGACGAATTTCACGCAAATTTGAAACCAGCTGATAAACTTGAATATCTTAAGAACCTTAAAAAACAAAAAGGCGTTATAGCAATGATAGGAGATGGCGTAAATGATGCCCCATCTTTAGCGATAGCCGATGTTAGTTTTGCAATGGGCGCCATAGGATCTGACACCTCCATAGAAGCGGCTGATATCGCCTTGATGCACGACGACCTGCGCAGAGTTCCGGAGGCTATCTTTTTGAGTAAAGAAGCTTTGATTATTCTAAAACAAAATTTTGGTGTCTGGGCCTTATCAAATATTGTTGGTTTAACTTTAGTTTTTGCGGGAGTTTTAAATCCAGTTGGTGCCGCTCTTTTTAATTTTTTAACTGATTTTGTGCCAATTTTAAACGTTTTTAGAATATACAGACTGAGAATAAATAAACACACTTACGATTCTTTAATAAATCTAAGGGGATAGAATAAAAAATATTATGGTGTTATACTGATTCAGCAAATCTTTTTTAAAACACAAAATAATTTAATTTATAAAATATATGGGAAATTTTAAATCGGGTGGAGGAAAACGTTTTGGAGGTAGTAATAGAGGCGGTTTTGGCGGAAGAAGTTCTGGGCGACCAAGTTTTTCCGGAAAAAGCTGGGGGGGCGGATCGGGTGATAAAAGACGCGGCCCGATAACCATGCATCAAGCAATTTGTGATCAGTGTGGGAAATCATGCGAAGTCCCCTTCCTTCCGACCGCCGGTAAACCAGTGTATTGTAACGCTTGTTTTGAAACTCAAAGAGGCACGGATAACAACAGAGGCGGTGATAGATTTCCACAAAAAGATTTTAATAGTTATCAATCTCCTGTTAGAACCGACTTTGGAAATAGCACTAATAAAGGAAACAATGACGAACTTAGAAAACAATTGGAATTGTTAAATGCAAAAATGGATAGATTGATTAAAGCAGTTGAAACGATAGCCAACACCAAACCGTCAGTAACAGAAGAAAAAACTAAAACACCAACAAAGACAGTTCCGGTTACTAAGGTTAAAAAATCAACAAAAAGCGTTTCTAAAAAATAAATATATTTAGGCGATAATGAGATTCAACAAAAATCATCCAAATGGATGGTTTTTTGTTTTATTTTGAGCACATAATGTTCCAAGATTGTAGAATTTGGTGTTGACAGAATGCTTATTAAATTATACTGTATAGGCAGGTTTTTCAACCAATGTTTTGCGTCAAGGAATTAAAAACGACGCAAAACAGAGCTCTTTCACAAAGGGGGGGGGGAAGAAAATGAATGTAATACACATTCTTTCTATAGTAACTGGAATTTTAGTCACAAATATAATAGTTGCGATTTGCTTGTATGGTTCCGTGCATCGAAAAATAAGTGGGCTTGGAAGCAGATTGCTTTCGGGAAATCCTAATAAATATTCAAACGATGGTGAAGGCACAGCTGTTTTACAGACGGTAATATGTTTTTTGGGAGTTTTCGGAGTTATTTTTTGTTCAATTCACAACTGGGATTTATCTTACTTAACATTTGCTGGAATAGGATCGCTTGTTTATGGTTTAGGATGGATGTTATATGGATTTGCCCGTCTGGGGTATAAGATTTTTAAGAATATCTCTCAAAAAGTTTCTCGCACAATATCTGGAATTTACTGGAAAATATCCCGAAAAATATCCGAATACAGACAAGCTCACACTTCAAGAAAGATTCGTTCCAGTGAATCAATTAAAGAAAGGTGTTTTAAGGCTATTAACCGAACCAGGGAATGTATTGACCCTATTGAGAGAGTCCAATTTATCAATACAACAATGCGTTTAATGGGAATCTTGGATACAATTCTCAAACGTTTGGATGAAATTAATCGCGAAGATGGCATCTTAGCCCTGGATTCTTTCAATGATACCATTAGAAGCGTGGATGATATCTTTCCGGAAACAGATCTTACTAAGATGTCCGAATCAATCTTAGAATCAATAAGAAAAAAGAAGGAGGTAGTAAGCACGGTAAGATTGAAGCTTATGGAGGCAATTGAACGCATTGTTTTGGTATTTGAAACTCTGCCCATTATCGCCGCTGAAGCCGCAATACGAGGAGACAAGGATTGGTTGTTTGATGTTGAAAACAGAATATCAGAATCAATGATTAGGCTTGGAATCACCGGTGAAGATTTGAAACCGGAAAGAGCTGAGCACAATATGCAGATTGCAATTGATCCAATTATTATTCCCCCACCTACCACAAGAACAAAAAGAAATGTTGAACAATAACAAAACATTTTTAAACCAGCGCAATCCCAATAAAGATGGCGCTTTTTTATTATAAATATTGACTGAAATAATATTGTGTTTTATTATACAAACAGCACAAAAGGACTGAATAGTGCAAAGAGAAAAGGTAAATTTGGTTATATTCATAGGAAGTATACCATTTGACACTTTTCCAGATGCAGGAGAATTGGTCTCGCGGTCTATTAACGAAGAAGATTTAAAAGAGTTATTTGAGAACTATGACCCGATTTTTTTTGACGATACTGATGAGTTGCTTATTCCAATACTGAATAGACTCAGTGGAATAACTTTTCCATCAAAAATCAGACACAGTAAGAGCTCAAAAAGATTGCCCATTGGACCCAATGATTTGGCCGTGATTGTTTCGGATTGCATACCAAATCCAGAATATAAGAAAAATCATTCTTATTTCAGATACAAGCTTTTGGGACTAAAGAGGGATTAAAACACATAAGAGTCATTTAGGCTCTTTTTTTATAAAAAAACCGCCGTTTTGAGGCGGGTGCCTTTTAAGATTTATTTAATCGGCTTAGGAACAAGATACAATGGAGAAGGAGAATCCTTTTGTGAGGGAACAAAAACATTGTTACCATAACCATCACAATCAATTTCACTTAACTGACCGTAGTCAATAGAAAAAAAACCAGATGCGGCACAAAATTCCTTTAACAACCAAAATGCTCTCTTAGGAGTTTCGTCTCCTCTTACCACTCCCCATTTTTGAG
>Ga0116178_10002703_pt1 | contig 13785 bp, 11 predicted proteins | sample AD_STIC12_MetaG_FD_89880 | JGI IMG/M metagenome (GOLD analysis project Ga0116178, IMG submission 89880) | Active sludge microbial communities of municipal wastewater-treating anaerobic digesters from USA - AD_STIC12_MetaG | ecosystem: Engineered > Bioreactor > Anaerobic > Digestate | place: USA... | reverse complement strand
TTCCGGTGTTCAAGATAAAGATGGCTTCAGAGCCCTGAAATGGATAAAATGGTCACACGAGGCAGGCTTTTGATCCACCTTCAGAAGGCCCCTCAACTGTCCAAAGAATGGGGAGGGGGTCAAAGAGCCCAAGGTCGAAGAGTCCTAGATATGCGCCAGGGGGTAAGTTTTCGATGACCCGAAAGGGTAAATATTAGATGACCCTTGACATGCTTTCAGAAGTCCAGGAACAGGAAGCATTCATGTAGGACCGGACGAGACTGACGATCCGATGGACGATCCGGCTCACCCTCGTCTTGCCCCTCTCCGTCTGCTGACGCAGGATCTCCCTCGCCACGGCTAGGGTTTGCAGCACTTTCCTTTCGACATCCGGGATCTTCCGGACGAGCTCCGTCAACTGGCCCAGGTTCTGCCGCGCATATTTGTCGGCTAAAACCCCCGCCGGTGGATGATCTCCCGTTCTATCAGCACCGCATAGGTCCGCTTCCCCAGCGCCCGGAAAAGCTCCGGCCCCAAACGTTTCCTCGCCTGGGTCGGCGTGCTCGAGTCGAGCGCACGGCTAATATAAGTAGGCTTATTATGGTACCAAAGTTACGATTAGCCGTTGATCCGGCATTATCAAGGGCAATCTGAGTTTGATATTGACCGTAGACTCTCAAAAAAGTGCTTCAATCCTTCATTTGTAGATATCCTGGGCGTCCATCCAATCCTGGTTTTAATTTTCTTGTTACTATACTTAGTCCTTTTCCATGTTGCCCACCACTCTCTCCGGGTGAATACAGGTGGAAGTTGACCCTTAGATCGCTTTGAACAAATCTCCCAAATCCAACAGAATAGATAGCTGAGCGCATGGGGCACATAAATGGACCTGAATCTTTTCACATTCTTTTTATAAAGACGCAGGTAACGCCGCGAAGACGGTAAGTTATCGTCTACGATATTAAAGACCTCCCCCTCAATTCCCGGAACAAGACCAGCTAAAACGATCGCCTCAGCACAGTTATCGACATAGGTTAGCGGGAGAGGATTCGATCCACCAAGATGCAAATAGAGGCCGAAGGAATCGATTCCGACTCTCCCTGGGATTGACTTTTTTCCCGGTCCATAAATATTGCCCGGACGTAATATCACATAGGGGAGATTTCGCTTGGTTCCGTATTCGATAACCAGTTCGTCCTGCTTCACCTTCGCAAAACAGTAGGCTTCGGAACGAGAATTGGGATCTTCCTCTACCGGACACGATTCATCAAGAACACATCTCATAGGTTTATTCCGATTCGTATAGACCGCGAAGGAGCTTACGTTAACAAAGCGTCTCAAGGCATCATTCTCTAGCGCTGCGTCAAGGAGATTACGTGTCGTCACGACTGAATTGAGATAGGCCTCGGAAAATGCTTTAAGACCAGTTCCTGCTGCAAGATGGTAAATGATATCCGCTTCATGGACGAGGCGAGAACAATCATCGCGCGAAAGGAGGTTCCCGGAAATAAGTTCGACTTTGCTCCCCGCGTCGTGCTTTTCGATAGTATGTCTCAGTCTCGTCCAATTCCCAGTGGGCCTGACCAAACAGCGAATACGTGCAATCCCTCGTTCTAACAAATTATCAACTACTCGCCCCCCAAGGAATCCAGCTGCTCCAGTCACGAGAACAAGATTAGGAATGTGTGGCAAACTTTCTCTGCTGTCCACCTTAAGATCCTTTCAGACGTTCCGTTGGTTTCCTGTCTATGAAGACCTCTTCATATCAGTGCAAGGTTTTTATTCGGAAGGAGCGCGAATCCAGAAGACCGAGGCCATTCATGTCGAGGAGCATCGGGCCGTCCCTCTTTCGCTATGAAACAATATAACGGCTGAATCTAGGGACATAAAATAGTGAGTTTTGCGGAAATGATCATGACGTTGCTCGAAGAGTCCAGTTGCAAGAAATCATTGATATATTATATTAAGATATGCTCTCTGTGCAAATAGAGCAAACCAGGAGACGACGCGCCATGGAAATACTGAGTTTCTAGTGACAATATGATACAATTAATTACTGAATAAGCATAAGGAGGAGCTTAAGTGAAGCAGCTCAGACTCCTTCTCTTTTCTCTAACAATATTCATGCTTAATTGCTTCCTAGTAAACTCAGCAACGAACACGTTGATAGCGGCGAGCCCCTCATTTTCGGATGTCCGTGCTGCAGTATCGAGGGCAAAGGCGGGGGACACGGTTATTGTCCCGTCCGGTTCGGCAACGTGGACGAGTAACCTCGTCATCACGAAAGGGATAAAGCTCATTGGGGCCGGGATCGGCCAGACAGTTATTACTGGCGGATATACGAATAGCGGTAGTTATCTTGAAACAAGCGGATATCTTATCTCATACGAGCCGTCCCATCCGGAGCTTAACGAACCATTCAGGCTTTCCGGATTTACTATCAATTTTTCCAATCGCTGTTGGGGTATACTTCTGCGCAACAGAACTATAAGTGCCATTAATAAAGTCAGGATTGACCATTGCAATTTGAGCGGATCTAAGGGTGGAGCAGAGCTCATCATGGCCTACGGAACGGTCTATGGATGTATCGACAATTGTGTGATGGACGGCGGGTACTTCATGTTCAGATCGTTAGGGTTGAACGACAAGACATGGAGTAACCTTAGATTCGACTTCGGCACTGGCGACAACCTCTACTTCGAGGATAATGAGATCACGGTTTCGAGCCAAGATTGCTGTATTGAAGGGGGAGCAGGGGGACGATATGCCATAAGGCATAATATTATTCGTTCAAATTATAACGCCTTCGCGCAGTGCTTCGATATTCACGGGAATAGCAGGAGTTCTAATCATGCGACGATGGGGGCTGAGATATATGATAATACGATTTATTATCCGAACATCCCTTCGGGTGGGCAGTTCGTCGATCACCGAGGAGGAAAACTTCTCTATTACAACAACAACATAATTTCCCCAGCGCCGACGTTTTTCGTTAATGTTCGAGAAGAGGCCCGTGATTCCGAGAATCTTCCGGCGTCATCACCGATAAGCGGTCAGCCGCAACATATCTCTGATTCCTATTATTGGAACAATATGCGCAATGGCACTCCGATTGCAACGTCCTCTTATAGCATCAGTGGAACAGTTAATTACGGGGCTGCCCCATCCGAAGCCCCCTTCCGGGTCGTTCCGCAATGGAACTTGGACTGCTGGCGGGAAACGACTCCATTCACCGGGGCGGCCGGGGTTGGCGTGGGGCCTTTGTCGGCACGTCCGTCTACTGGCCTGACGGTTGGAGTGGGATATTGGGCCACGGACACAAAAACACTTTATCGGGCCACGAGCGCGACAACCTGGGAAGTGTATTACGCGCCCTATACATACCCCCACCCCCTGAGGGATATGCAATAGGGTCGTGTCAACTGATGTTCGCATGTACGAAAGCGCTTCGTCAACGGGCTGAATGGGTTCAGGACATCCGTGACACCAGGGCCTTCTGGTTTTTCTTCCAGCGACGATAGTACTCATCAGGGGTCAGCAAGTCCAGGCTGTGGTGAGGCCGGATGCAGTTATAGACATTTTCCCAGCTCTCCAGCTGCCGATTGAGCTCCGAGGTGACTGGCGACAGGTCTTCCACCTCATAAAACTCTTCCCGGCTGGTTCGATTCGTCCGCTCCACCCCGCCGTTCTGCTTCGGCTGGTTCGGGCGATTGACGAACAACAAGATCTTATGCCTTTGACAGGCCTGCTCGAACTGGTCCATGAACTCCGAGCCCCCATCGATCTGGATGGCTCGGATCTTGAAGGGAAACTTCATACGCAGATGATGAAGGAAGTGGGCCGCTGCGGTGCTCGTCTGGCGGCGATAGACCCGGAAGCCGCCTCGTTTGCTCACCCGGTCCCAAGCACTGAACTGGAAACGCACTTCATTGGCCAAGATCCGCACCTGAAGAGTGTCCACCTGAACGAGGTCCCCGGGGTCTTTGATCCGATAGCCCTTGGGTATCCGGACGGCGTAGCGAGGCTTCCGCCGGCGCCTCCGGGCCAGCTTGGCCTGGCGAACGTTCTCCGGTTCGACCAATACCCCCCGAGCCTTCAACCTGTTCATCACCCGGCCGACCGTTGAGGCCGACACCGAAAGCCCCTCACGGCCCAGGAGGACGGCCAGCTTGGCCTTGCCCCAACGAGGATACTGCTGGCGCTTAGCAAGGATCTTTTCGATCACGGCCGGGGCTGTCTCAGGCCGGCGAATCCGGTGCGGCCGTCGCGAACCCTCCTCTAACGTTGTCAGATCGTGGGGATCGTAGCGGCTCTTCCAGCGGTAGAACGTCTGGGCGCTGATGCCGAAGTAGCGGCAGGTCAGACGGGCGTTCCGGGTCTTGGCATAGTAGTCCATCCAGCGCAGTCGCTTGGCGGCTGAGGAGGAAAGCGTCCCCTGGCGAACCTGCGCACGAATGTACTAAGAACCGGGAATCAGGGAGCCATATCCATGGGTAGATCGAAGATACATAGTGCCTCATATCTTAGCCCATAATGTCACTAATGTATCTGAACCTACACACGGGGAGTTCATTTACTTATCTTGCCTCCTTAATAAGGGCGTTCGTCCCGTCCAGAGCTCTTAGCCCGTTTCGTCAGATGCATGTATACGACGTCTTAGCGGCATGAGCATCTCCCCCGGTGAGTGTCGCATCCAATTTACGAGGCTCGCCGGCTCATGCGAACTATCGCGCTTACTCCCGGGTGGACGAAACGTGTCTTCCCAAACTTCTTTCCTTGTAGACCTCTCCTTTTTGAAGGACCCAGTAGGTCGCTTCGGCGAGATGTCGGACCCCGGCGACGACAGCCTTGGCATGACCTCTTTTTTCTCGAAGTCTCATGTAGAGGCTTAACGTATAGCGGCCAGCTCAACGCTTAAGGAAGAGGACGACGGTGTCGGCCACCTCAATATAGGCCCATTTGAGATAACGATTGACATCTGGTCTCACCCGGCCGAGGAAGATCCTCCTCCCGCTCGCTTTGACCCGCGGGACTGTGCCGGCATAACTGGCCAGCCTATCGGGCCCAGGAAACCTGGCCACGTCTCCCACCTCCATGGCGATCACGATGGCCAAGATCATCCCCACGTCGGGCAGAGTCATGAGGAACTGAATCGCCGGAGTCTCTCGGACAACAGCCTTGACCTGCCGCTCACTCTCTTTGATCTGTTCTTCGACGTCATCGAGAAGCTCGAGCTGCTTCTCAACGGAATGACGGTTCTGGGGAGGAAGCTCCCGGATCCGTTCCGCTAAGAGCCTTCGTCCGCTAACCCCGAATACGTCACAGACCTCATCAATCTCTATCGCATACTTAGACAAGGTGGCATGGATCCGATTCTTAAGCATCGTCCGTATCCGAACGAGCATCATCCTCATCCGGGGCAGTTCTCGTTGATCTGGAAGCTCTCCGGGCGGGATCCAGATCGATGGGAGAGTTCCGTTCCGGAGCAGAAGAGCCGATCCCTTGGCATCGAGCTTGTCGGTCTTGTTGATCTGACCCATCATCGCTTTGGCCCTCCCCGCGTTCGTTAACAGTGGGATATGCCCGGCCTCTTCCATCTCATCCACCATCCAGTACCAGTTGCCCACGGTCTCCACAGCGATCTTGGATCGCGGCGGGAGCTCCTTAAGATGCCCACGGAACAAGAACCGCTAGTTCTCAACTCTAACGTAGGGCCCGACGTTGCCCGCATCATCAACGGAAGTGAAGATCGAATACCTCTTGTGGGCGTCGCACCCACAGTACCTGTTCATTCTGCATCTCCTTGCGTCTCATCTTACTCATTCCGATGCAGCAGCGCTTTCATATTATCAACTTCGGGGCCATCGCTCACTCACCTCAGTTAGCCGCTTGAGCTATAGGCTCGTGGAACCGGTCCAAGGTTGGAGGACCTTATCCTCAACACGGTTATATGTTATTTTGTGGATCGTTCCAAGGCCCGAAATGCACGGTTTTCGCGATTAGCCCTTTGAAACCCGTGCAGTTTCCGAGGAAGTTTCGCCGCATATACAAGCTCAAAGACCATGACACCGGCGTTTTGTTCCCGGAACTGTTCCCCTTCGGCGACCGCTTGGACGAGCGGAACCGCTGGCTACAGATTGCTAATCTGATTCCCTGGGCGGAGTTCGAGGGGGAGTATCTGCGCCATTCTTCCCGCTTAGGTCTTCTGTTACTGAAGCACATGACCAGGCTTAGCGACCTGGGCTGCTCGTGACGGCCGGAGTTTTTCCTAGCGCTGGAGAAGCGGACCTACGCGGTGCTGATAGAACGGGAGATCATCCGCCGGCGGGGGTTTCAGCCGACAAATATGCGCGGCAGAACCTGGGCCAGTTGACGGAGCTCGTCCGGAAGATCCAGGATGTCGAACGGAAAGTGCTGCAAACCCTAGCCGTGGCGAAGGAGATCCTGCGTCAGCAGACGGAGATGGGCAAGACGAGGGTGAGCCGGATCGGCCATCGTCAGTCTCGTCCGGTCCTATGTGCGGCCGGTCAAGACGGGCAAGCAGGCGAAGGAAACGGAGTTCGGAGCCAAGGGCACGCTGACTACGTGAATGCTTCCTGTTCCTGGACTTCTGGAAGCACGACGCCTACAACGAGGCCGAGCACGTGGGGCGTCATCTGGAGGCCTGTCGGGACCGGTTCGGGCGGTTGCCGCCCTACTTCGCGGCGGACACGAAGTACGGGACGCGGATGAACCACACGGATCTGGAGAACCTCACGGTTCGGCTGTCGTCCCGGCTGCTGGGCCGGAAGGTCCAGCAGCGCCGTGACTCCTGGTTCAAGAAGAAATAAAAAGAACAGAACCGGATCGAGGGCGGGTTCGGGCATGGCAAGGAACACTTCGGGCTGAGTCGGGTGAGATATGAAGGGGAGGCGACCTCGGAAGTCTGGGTACGGTTGGGGCTGACGGCCATGAACTTGGTGACGGCGGCGAAGAGGACACGAAGCGGGAGGACGCCGAAGGAAGCGAGGCCCCGGGCCCTTCACTTCTCGCCGCCTTGGCTCATGATGACCGGCACGGTTCATCGTTTTTAAGCAGACCCTATGTCAACCGGACTTTACTTTCGACATAGGAGAAGACGCCAAGCACCCGGTTCCACAGGCGGATCTTCATGTTCAGCCGCTCCTAGCCGTTGGCTGATGAATCGAAAAGAAAGAATGTGCTCCGAGCTAATTATCTCAAATAGAGCTTTGACAACTCTTCTGGCCTGAGTTTAAAAGCCTTTTGGGTTCTGGACACAAAATTAGCATCCCACCCGTCTGTCCGATATGTGCCTCCGGGCAGATCAACATCGGCTTGGTGTTTTAGCCGGCTCTTCAATCTACCTTGATAGCCTTGCGCTACCTGAATCGCCAAGCCCCACGAGTATTTCGGGAAGGTGTGTAGAGTGAGTGGCAGCATGGGTCGGTAGTGCTGGTAGGCCATCATCGAACCCATCGTCGCGTTCAACTTGCTCATGGCTTCCTTCTGAATAAGATTCTTACCTTTTAGGCTTCTGTGATTTCCCCAGAGAGCAGGGGCTACGCGGACAGCGAATCGGAGCACGCTTGAAGTCGCATATGGATCAAACTGGCGCCCATAGCGATTAAAAGCTGAAAACAGAAAGGAACCATAACGAGCGGTAACAAGGAGACAGAACAAACGGATATAATCTCGTTCTTCTACCCGATTAAGATAGTAGTGTTCTTTTATGGCCCCAAATTGGTCATAGATGGCTTCCCTAAAAGAACTCCAAAAAGCATCCCCCACGTGCATGTGAATCCTCGAAGCGTTAATCCTATTTTGAATAAAAGCATCTATAGAAGCCCAGGGAATCGGCATAAAGAGCTCGGTTCCAAACGCTCCCCCGAAACCGAGGGAATAGTCACCTGCCCCCTCAATAAGAGGCGATATAGTCTCGTTATATAGAGGCGAGAACCCTTCCGTTATAAGTTGATAAATAGCAGCATCACGTTCTGCGCTAAACCAGAATATATCATGAGGAACGTTCTGGCTCTTGGCCAGTTTTGTGGCGATCTTCATGTCCTTCAATGACCGGCGATCTCTCCGTGAGACAGCCGTGCGAAATCGTACATGATCGCCAAAGGCCTCTAGTACCAATGCGGCAATAAGGCGGCTGTCATGGCCTCCAGTTATTGTTGCGACGATCTTGGATTGTCCGAATTCTTTACGATTTACAAGATTCCTCAGAATAGAAAGGAGCTCATTCGAAAGAAGAGATTTATCGCAGCTTCGTTCGTTATCAAGAATAAAAGATAATGATTCTGTTCTATATTCTCGTTTCTCCAAGTTAATTACAAGGTACTCATAAGGAAGAAGCCAGCTAATTCGTTCATTGTATGTTGATGACCCGAGCCAGGATGGATAGAGAACATGCCTCATGGCAATAAATTCAACGTACTTGTATGGATTAAGATCATCACTGCCTGTATCTATCTTGGCTTCAACGCAGGAATAAGAAGAGGAAGCGATTGCCATGTCCTTAGAAAAGAAGATGTTCCGCGTGCCGACAAAATCCGAAAAAAGGAAGAGTTCCGGGCCTTTCTTTATAAGAAAGACATATTCACCTATAAAAGCCTCTTTTATTAATCCGATATCCGTTTTTTTAAACGAGGAGAGAACCCTTGCCATGGCCTCCCTTGTATCAAGTTCGCTGACGTGACTTGCAAAGCCAATAATTAGCAAGAAATCATCAGCTGATTTTATGAATGAATAGGTATCGCTGGTTCCCCAAATTTCCAATAGGAACCCATTGGGCAGGTCAATGCTCAGTTTTTCATCATTTGCCGGCGCCTTAACCTGATGATCAGAATGCGGCTGGGGGAAAATGAGAAAATCTGCCATTCTATGTCTCCTGTAGCCATTATGCTGAAAAAAGAGTAAAAAGAAAGGGGATATGGTGGAATGCGAACCATTATCTATCCCAATAATAGATAAAGCATAGCACATGTCGAATACCCGAGGAATACTCCAAAGCATTTGTGTCCGGAGGAATTAGGGCCCCGCCAAGCTTACCTTTCTTTTAAAGAAAGCGGAGGAGTGGCATACCGGAGATAGTTCTGGCTATTATATCGACGACGTGATAACAGATTTGTGTGGATCAGCTGGCGAGATCGTAGTTTCTTTTAGGAACGCCTCCAAGATATCGCTCGGCTATTATATAGAACTGTGCCAGATTATCTCGTTGGCAAAGAATATGACTATGATGATGGCAAATAGGGAGTTTTTTGTATTCATTGGCAATGACGAGGTACAGGCGACCGCCATACCGTTTCTTGCTCATTTTATAAGTGACTCTTTGGATAAGCACGTTTTCTATGAAAGTCCCCGTCTTTGGATTAACGCCACCCAAGCGATGGACTCTCAAAGTCCATGTCAATCGTGCGCTTCTGCGAATGAAAATAATGGCTCACCGGTCAATCATATAAGCCGAAAAATGATCTGGTAAACTGATTGCTACTTGCCCCTTGGCCTTATAAGTTGACGAAGGTGAAAAGATTTTATAAAAATTGCCTATACGAAAAGATGTTACATGAAAAGACCAGGCCGGGCAACTAACGTTGTTTCTGCTTCCTATTTCAGCCGGAATCAAGATGTAAATAATCTAAAAAATCGGGCGATTCAGAGTGGTGGGGCCTCTGTTATTTCGAGCGTCATGGTTACGACATTTCGTATCGGAGGTCTAATTGTCCTAGCGAGGCTTCTCACGCCAAATGACTTTGGGCTCGTTACAATGGTATCGGCCATTACCAATATCTTCTACCTCTTCCAAGATGTTGGCCTTACAGATGCTACAATCCAAGCAAGCGAAATTAATCATATACAGATAAGCACTCTTTTTTGGATCAACTTGGGATTCAGCTTCCTCATCACCTTTGTATTGATGGCATCAGCTCCTTTGATTGCTGTGTTCTATAATCGATCTGAACTTACATTGATTATGATGATTTCTGCTTTCAATTTTGTTTTCTGGGGGCTCACGACTCAGCATGTGGCCCTCCTGAAGCGCAATATGCAATTCGTCAAGGTCGGCTTTATTGAACTGGCATCGAATTCTGTCAGCACAATAGTCGCAATTGGTCTTGCGCTAATAGGTTGGAGATACTGGGCGATTGTTCTTAGAGATATCATTTATGGCGTCATAAAATGGCTTCTTGTATGGGCAGCTTGTCGATGGCGACCGGGACGACCGAGAAGGAATGCCGGCGTGCGTCCTTTCCTAAGATTTGGAATTAACTCAGTTGGTTTCTATATCGTGAACTATTTTGCAAATAACGCCGATAAAGCGATTGTCGGAAAGACTCAAGGGGCAGAGGCATTGGGCTTTTACAGCAGGGCTTATTATCTTTCGACATCACTCTCAGGACAATTGGCATTTTCCATCTTTCATGTTGCTGTAAGCACTTTGAGTAGATTGCGGGATGATCCGCTTAAATACCGGAAATACTATTTCAACGCGATTTGGGTCATTTCCTTTATCGGCATGCCTGCGAGTGTATATTTGCTCCTAATGAGCAAGGAGATAATATTGTTCCTTCTAGGCCCCCAGTGGGGCAAAGCTGCAGAAATTTTTTCAGTTCTGGGGATATCAGCGGGGATTAATATCCTATATTCTACAAATGGTTGGCTTCATGTTTCCCTTGGCCGTTCTGACAGGTGGATGAGATGGGGGGTTGTCAGTTCGTTGATTATCGTCTTCGGATTCATTATCGGGTCACCTTTTGGGATCCGGGGAATAGCCATAGCATATACGGTTACAACAATTGCTTTAACTATCCCTGGTCTCCTATATGCAGGTTCCCCAATAGGGCTCAAGTTAAGAGAGATTCTATCCCCCATTTGGAAGGCTGTCATTTCGGCGATTTTCTCAGGCGCCTTATTTGGCATAATTAAGAGTACCCTTATGCCCGAGTTAGGTATATTTATTGACCTCACCGTCACGATGGTCATGTTCATTTGCATCTATCTGATATTCATTATCATTATTCATCGTGGAATCCGTCCCCTCAGGGAACTTATTTCGGTGTTTAAATTAACCTTTATTAAAAGGAGCGCTTAAAGAAACGTCGGCTATCCACAAGAACCTTCTTTACAAGTTAGTCACCTTGCACTTGGGAGATGGGTATTCCGAGGGATTCCGGCCGATATTCTGACGGAAGGCGGCCACAGTTCCCAGCGAAGCTGGCCACGATTCCGACGGGAACGCGGCCGCTTTTAAGCCCTGAGTCGGAAAGGTGGCCTGAATGGCTCGGAATACTGCGGGGTGAGGCTGGGTAATCTCGGACGAAGCGGGTATCTTTCGCCTTCTGACATCTTGACCAGGAGGCGAAGATGCCGGCCAAGAGGTTACCGATGCGGAAGATCCGAGAAGCCCTGCGGCTGAGCTGGGGGGCTTGGGCTGACAGCGCGGCAGGTGGCGGCGAGCCTGGGCTGGCCCGCTCGACCGTCGCCGAGTACGTCGGCGGGCCGAGGAGGCCGGGCTTAGCTGGCCCTTGCCTCTAGACTGCGACGACTTCACCCTGGAACGGCGGCTGTTCCCGCCAACACCACTTGTCGCGGCGGTGGACCGGCCTTTTCCCGACTGGACGGAGGTCGCCCGAGAGCTCGGGCGCAAGAGCGTAACTTTGTTACTGCTCTGGCACGAGTACAATCAGCCCATCCCCCGGGCTATCAGTTGTCAATAGGCGTATAAATTTACGAGGTAAATCGGCGCATACTTTTACGAGGTCTGGGGGGTTCGGGAGCCGGCTCATTCCAGGGGCGCTCCCCTCAGGGCTTGGTTGAAGTCCTTTAGCCGATAGCTATGCCCGTCGATGTTGAAGATATGGGCCTTGTGGAAGAGGCGGTCCAGGATCGCCGTCGCGGCCATCTCATCGCCGGCGAAAATCTGGACCCAGTCCTTGACCGAGCGGTTCGAGGTAATAATCGTCGAGCCCTTCATGTAGCGGACCGAGACGAACTGGAAGAACAGGTGCGTTTCCGTCCGGTCGAGCGTCTGATAGCCGAGCTCGTCGACGACGACCAGGCTGCACTTGACGTAGGCCCGGCCCCGCTGCTTGGCCACGGGGATCTCGGCCCGGCGTTTGAGCTGCTGGAGGAGTTCCTCAACGGTGTAGTAGATGACGCTGAAGCCGTGCTCCACGGCCCGGACGCCGAGCCCGACCGCAAGATGCGACTTCCCCACGCCAGGCGGCCCGAACAGGAGGACGGTCTCGGCCCGCCGGATGTAGTCGCACGTCCCAAGGAACTCGATCCGGGACTTTTCGACCGAAGGCTGGAAGAGATAGTCGAACGTCTCGAGCCTCATTCCCCGCGGCAGGCCCGAAACCTTCAGCGAGGCGGCGATCCGCCGCTCCTCCCTGGCTTCCACCTCCATCGCCAGGAGCTTGTCGAAAAACTCCAAGGGACCCTGCTTCTCCCGCGAGGCCTCCTCGAGAAGCTCGGCCACACAGCCGCGGGTATGGACGAGCTTCAGCATCTCCATGTTCCGCTCGATCGCGGCCAGCTTCATCGGCTCATCTCCTGATAGATCTGGACCTGGCGTCGAGCCACTTCGAGACCCCACATCCTGATCCGATCGCTCAGATGGATCTCGGGATCCTCGAGCGCCGGGACCGAGAGGCGGACCATGCCCCGGGCTTGGGGTAACGCCGCGAACCGGCCGATCTCCGTGCCCTCGTGATCGATGAGGATCTCGTGGCCCGTGTGTCGGCAGAGAACCGTCCGGTCGCGGTAAATCCCCGGCACCTGGTACCAGTTGCCGTCGAAGAACACCGTGGAGTCCCGGCGGACCCGCATCCGCGACTCTTTGACCGGAAGCGGCGGAAAATGCGTCGGCAACGGCCGCAGATAGGACTTCTCGTACTCGAAGCTCCGGGCCACCGAGAAGCCCGTCGCGCCCGAGCGCCACGTCGTCTCCGCCTCCGCCAGGATTACCCGGGCTCGAGCCTGGAGATCCTCCAAGTCCCGATAGACGCGATGGCGAAGATCCAGAAGCGAGAACAGGTCCAGGATCCGCTTCTCGATCTTGCCCTTGTCCTCAGGCGCCCCGGGCCTGGCCGGGAGCACGATGATACCGAGAGGCTCGAGGTAGCTGCGGTAACGCACGTTGAGGGCCGAGGCCGCGCCGCGCCAAACCCGGACCGCCGAACGGAGGCAGTCGGGGCGAATGGCCTCCGGCAGTCCTCCGTACTCGCGCAACGCCGCCTGATGGCCCGTGAGGAAACTCGCCAGGTCCTTATGGAACGAAAACCAGACCACGGTCTTCCGGCTGAAGCCCAGAGCGAAGCACAGCGCATGCACCAGCGCCCAGGCGCCCGGCGCACCGAGCTGGACCTGGAGGTCCTCCTTCCAGTCGACGAACAGCAGCTTCCCAGGCGGCGTCTCCAGCCTCACCCGGGCCCCCTTCTTCCAGAACCCCGGAAAGCGCTTCCGGACATAGCGACGCAATGCGTCGTAGGAGCGCCGGTAGCCGTGATGCTCCCGCAGCATCCGCTCCAAGAGCCGGAGCGTCGGCCGCCGCCGGCTGCCCTCATAATCCGCAATCCAGAGCCCAATCCACTCCCGGAAAGGATCGAGATCCGAAGGCTTCGATGTCCGTGCGTCGGCCTTCCCGGAGGATCGACGCTTGATCCGATACCGAATGGCTCCCTCCGTAACTCCGAGCTTGCGGGCGATCTCCGCGTTGGAAAAACCCACTTCGTCAAGCTTCATGATGAAGTCCGCCTCATCGAGAGTGAGTCTCTTCTGCGCCATCCTTCTCTCCTC
>Ga0116178_10002688_pt1 | contig 13843 bp, 7 predicted proteins | sample AD_STIC12_MetaG_FD_89880 | JGI IMG/M metagenome (GOLD analysis project Ga0116178, IMG submission 89880) | Active sludge microbial communities of municipal wastewater-treating anaerobic digesters from USA - AD_STIC12_MetaG | ecosystem: Engineered > Bioreactor > Anaerobic > Digestate | place: USA... | reverse complement strand
CTTTCCCTGAGGTGCCCAGAAGAAGGAGCCATCAAGGCCAAGCCTTTGGATGTGAATATCAAGGTCATCATAAAGGTTTTCGTCCCAAACGAAGGTGATACAATCGGTTCTGCCATCCTTGACCAAGGCGGCTTTGTCCTGTTCCAAGCCGTTAAAGGAGAGCATCATAGGCACTTCGCTCCACAGCCTTTGACCGGCTCCAGAATAGTGTTGGCCACGATAGTGGAATGTGCCGCCACTATCCAGCTTGTCTCTATACATCACAAAGATGCCGGAATCTGTTTTGGCTAATCTGGCTGCGTCTTGGGTGATTCCATAGCCTTCTCTGGCGTGAACGGCGATGCCCTCTACAGGCCAGCCGGGGTGAGGATTGCCGCTGGGGTCGATGCGGGTTACATAGACAAATCCGTTGTAGGTCTGTGGGTTGCTGTTGCACCAGAGGTAGTATCCGTCCACCAGATCGCTCAGGGCACATTGGTGGTGCTTGGTTTCTTCATCCAATACGGATATTAGCTTGCCATTGGGGCCCCACATCTTCTGTCCATTTTGGAAAAACTGTCCCCAAGTATGCAGCGGGTATCTGTCTTCGCCCACATCATCACTGTTTGACCATCCCACATAGAGTCCATCAATTGAAGCATCATAATAGAGCTTGGGGGCTTCCTGGTTTATGGGAGCCATTTCGGTGAGAGGTATGCCGGTATCTCCCCAAAGCCTTTCGCCGGTGGGGGAAAGATATTGCATATAGATTCTGGGGTGCTCGTGGCGCTTGTCAATCCAGGCCAGGTAGATATGCCCGTCGGGAGTGACTGCAGCATGTGGGTCTGATTGGTCGTAGCCTGTTGAAATGGTGGCGCTGCGTCCGTTGGTTTCCAGAGCTATGGTGCCATCGGGGTTGAGATATTGGAAGAAGATCTGATAACCGATGTTTGCATAGCGGGTATCCTGCCAGATGATGGCTATGTCATTGGCTCTGGGCAGGACGAGGTAATTGTTGAGAGGAGCATCGCCACTCAAACCCCAAAATACCTCCTTGCCATTTTCTTGCAAGAGGGCGTTTCCATTGGTGTTGAGGACTTGATAGTAGAGGCCGATGCTGCCGTTGCGCATGTCCATCCAGTTGATGAAGATATGGTTTCCAGCTGTTTTAATCAAGCTCCCTTCTTGGGTGTTTGGTGCGGTGCAAATGGGCTTGCCGCCTGCTCCCCAAAGGGCTTGACCGGTGGCGCTGAGGTGTTGGGCATAGATGTCTTCGTTGGGGGTGTTGCCGTTGCGTCTGTCATCCCATACCACATAGCAGCCTCCAGCTCCATCAGAAGATAGGCGAGGGCCAAATTGGGAAAATTCAGCGGTGGAAAGAGGAACGCCGTTGGGATCCCAAAGTAGTTGTCCAGATGCGTTGACCTTTTGAGCAAAGAGGTCTGTATCTTCAGGGTTAAAGCGCTTGTCTTCCCAGACAATGATGGCAGCATTGTCGCTGGTGCCCACGATGCGTGGGTTGATTTGAGGATAAGATTGGTCTGCATTCAAATCGCTATAAATGGCTACAGCCTGTGGCCACATGGCTTGTCCTGCAAGGTTTACTTTTTGAGCCATGATGTTGGGGTCGTTGTCAGTTTGGTCTTGCCATGTGAAGATGAATTCACCATTGCCGATGGCTGCCATGCGCACCTTGCCTTGGGCTTGATCGGCAACGGCTAAAGGTAAAGCTTCGTTCCAAGCCATAGTTCCGTCGGCCAAGAAGCGTTTCACATATACGTCTTCATTGCCACCAAAATCTATGGTATAGCCGATCATCATGCCGCCAGTCCCGTCGGGAAGCATGGTGTTTTGGACTTCGTCTCCGATGTCGTTGGCAATGGGGATGCCATTTGGGCCCCACATTTGTTGGCCGTTGGCATTCAGGCGCTGGCCATAAATGTCCTTGCTGGGGTTGCGAGCGTCCATCCAGACCATGAATACACCACCATCCTGATCAGGCTCCATATTGATGGAAAGCTGCACGGCGGGGGCGGTACACACGGCAACGCCGCCTTCTTGCCATAAGAGCTGTCCTTGTGAATTGATCTTTTGGGCATATACGTTGCCGTCTGGATCGTCAAAAAAGTCTATCCAAGCGATGACATAATGATTGTCGCTGGTGCGGGTGATGGTGGGGTCTTCCTGGCGATCAGGCTTACCATCGATCAAAACTGGCTCTCCCCAGACCATATTACCTTGAGCATCTACCTTTTGAGCCCAGAGATCACGTTCTCCCAGCTTGGTGTCACTCCAAACGTAAATGGCACAGCCATCATGTGTATCAATACCGGTGCGGAACCATTCAATGTTCACGCCTTGGCGGATGGCTATTTCTTCGTTCCAAACCAAGTTGGCTGAGATAGCCATGCTAAGGGCTAAAAGAGTCAGTATCAACGCGAGCTTTCTCACGTATTCCTCCTTATGTCTTGTTTGTAGTTATCTATAATACGGGTCATCATAGGATGTCATGCAATATTCCTTCCAATATCGCATTTAGCTTTGGAAAACTGTGTTTCCTTTGATAATAGTTTTCGAAATCCGGAATTCATCATTCAGGTAGATCAGTTTTGGCAAGAGCTGATCGTCTACGGCGTGATGAGCATTGAGCTTGAACTTACAGAGGTCTGCTTCCTTGCCAATTTGCAGGCTGCCGATGCGATCATGCCAACCTAAAGCTTCCGCTGCGCCCAGGGTGAGATGCCAAAAGAGACGCTGCGGGGAAAGAGAGAGGGAGCTTTGGCGATAGCTTGCCAGCTTGGCCTGCTGCAGCATGCTGAGTGAATTTCCAGCCGCTACATCGCTGGCTAAGCCTATGCGCAGAGACTTATCGAGCAGGGCGGCAAAGGGGAATTCGCCACTCTTGAGGAAGAAGTTGGATTCTGGGCAGTGGGCGATGGCGGTGTCGGTGCTTGCCAAGATGCTTATCTCCTCTTCTGAGAGGTGGATGGCATGTCCTAGTATGGTCTTAGAGCCCAGCAAACCGAAGTTCTCATATACCTGAGTGTAGGTGGGTTTACCGAAGATTCCCTTCACTTGGGCGATCTCGTCCTTGTTTTCAGAGAGATGGCTTTGGATGTAGGCATCGTGCTGGTGGGCAAAGTTTGCCGTCTGCTTCATCAGGTCGGCGGAGCAGGAAAGGGCGAATCGAGGCGAGAAGATGTAGTTTAGACGACTGTCTTTCGTGTTGTAGCGCTCAAAGAGATCGAAGCTGTCTTCAAGGGCATGAGCCGTTTTCTGGATGAGGTAGTCCGGCGAGTTGGCGTCCATCATCGTCATGCCTATCAGGGCTCTTGCTCCCAGATGTAGTGCCGTTTCCATGGCGATCTCGCAGGCATGTTTGAAGGGAGCTGTGTAGACCACGGCGGTGGTGGTTCCGGAGGCGAAGAGAGCTTTGAAAAAGGCTCTGGCGAGGTCTTGAGCGTAGACGGGGTCTTGGGAAAGCGCTTCGGCGGGGAAGATGTGCTGGTTGAGCCAAGGCAAGAGGGAAGGCTGATAGCTGGCTCGTGCCCAATACTGGCTGAGGTGGGTGTGAAGATCGATCAGACCGGGGATGATCACGGAGTCCAGAGCAGATTCGCTGTCCCTATCTTGATCAGGATCAAAGGGGCGAAGCAGCTTGATGATACCGTTTTCATAGCCTAAAGTATAGTCCTTAAGGAGCTGCACTTCTTCAGGGCTGATGGGGTTGATCAAGTTGGCTCTGATCTTAATCATCTATAGTCTACTCTCTGGTACTTTGGGTTTTGGGATTTGCCGATGCCGAAGTGGAGTTCGGGTGCGTTTTGGGAGCAGGTGCCTTTGGCGGAATTGAGCTCTCTCATGAGACTTTTGCCGTCATCGAGGTTCAAGATCACGCGGGTGCCAAAGGCGGGAGAATTTGGCTGGCTTGAGTGTTGCCAAGCGTCCTCCAAAAGCAGTATTTCGTCCTTTGCCCAGACGGGTTTGAGGAAGAGAGCTTGGTTTGTGGTGGGTGTATCGTTGTAAAAGACCTTTATGCCGCTGGAACTGGCTACTACGAGGTCTATGAGCCCGTCACGATTCAGGTCTCCAGAGGCGTTACCCCAGCCGTTGTAGACTCTTGAGCCGCTGAGCCAAGTCACATCTGTGAAGGTTCCATCTCCATTGTTGTGATAGAGATAGCTGCGGTCATTTTCATAGATGGAGGTGATGTAGAGGTCGAGGTAGCCGTCGTTGTCCACATCCAGCCAGTTCGGGTCGCTATGCAGTTCATCATAGGTGATGCCTGCTTGCTGGGTGATGTCTGTAAACTGGTGATAGCGGATGATCTCGCCATCTATCTCATATTCTGCTACGCCGTCGTTACGGAGCAGCACGGTGATATCTGAAAAGTCTATAAAACGAGGGTGGGCGAGGTTGCAGATGATGAGGTCGAGGTCTCCGTCATTGTCAAAATCGCCCCAATCAGCACCGATGCTGTGGCCGTAGTAACCCTTGGTAAAGTGTCCAGCGACCTGGTTTTGGAAGGCTTGATCTACGAAGCCGGCGGGGGTGTTGACGAAGAGGAAGTTACGTTGTAGGCGATAGTTAGTCACGAGGATGTCGGTGCGGCCATCGTCATTGAAGTCCGCAGGAGCAACACCTCTGCCGCATAAGCCTTGCATGTCCAGAGCTGACCTGAAGCCCAGTTCTTCGCTTTTATCAAAGAAGTAGCCGCCTTCATTGAGCCAAAACATGTCCGGTGTGCCTGCGCCTAAGCTGCCCTTCTCGTAGTTTGCCACATAGAGAGAGGGGTAGCCGTTCATCTCTACATCTATCCAGGCGGCAGCTTCGCTTGGGAGGGAGTCGTCAATCTCGCCGGCTCTCTCGTTAACCTTCACAAAGCGTCCATCTGGCTGCTGCTTCATCAGAGCGTCGCCATTGCTCTCTGAGGCGTGGGAGAGGGAAACGAAGTCCAGAAGACCGTCTTTGTTGAAGTCTGCCCATAGGCCTCCGGAGGAGTTGAGCTGATCCAGGCCGATGCTGGTAACCGGTTCGAAAGATTGGCCTTGGAGGTTGCGAAAGAGGTGCTTACCATCAAAAAGCAAGTCCAGCCAGCCGTCATTGTCATAATCTGCTATTGCGATGCGGCTGAATCTCTTGCCGTCCAAGCCCAAATCTTGGGTCATATCTTTGAAAATAAGGCTGTTGTAGCCTGCTATATCTCTACACCAAGCGTCAAAATCCAGCTCAGTATCTTGGGTGTCGTAAATCTGACGCAGTGCTTCTTCTGCTTCCACGTCGTAGGCTTTGCGTGGTGCGCCTTTGATGAGGCAATCCAGATAGGCTTTGGCAGCTTGTAGAGTGTGGTCTGCATCGTCTGTGAGGCTCAGGATACGGCCTTTCGTGTAGGCCAGTTCAGCTTCTTGGCCAAAGTCGTTGTTGGGTGGTTTCAGGTTCTGGGCAAAACCAAGCACTTGCTCAAACTTATTCTTATCAAAGTGTTCTTTGAGCTGTAGGTAATGGATTCTGAGCTGCAGGCTATCAAGATAGTAAGCCCATGAGTTGGGGTTATAAGAAGAGAAGAGGTAGTCCCATTCATCCTCTTGAGGTGTAAGCTGTTTGGCTAAGTCCAGATACACTTGGGCGATGCTCAGGGTTTCAAGTTTTGAGACTTCGTCGTTGTTTAACCAACGCTCGCTGAGCAGCATTCTTACAGCCGTCACGTAGTGAGCCAGGTCTTCCATGGGAGGGTTGACTAAAAGGTCGTAAACTCTGTCATAGTCTTGCTGGCTTAAAAGGTGATAGAGGCGGTAGAAATAGCCGTAGTAGAGGTGTTTGGAAAGGGGGAAGTCGGCTTCAAATTCATCTATCAGAACCAGAGCAAGAGAGTCTGATCTTTCGACGGCAAACTCGTTCACCTTCGCCTTTGCTAAGGCTTCGATCTGGTCGTTGTAGGCGTCTAGCCTTAGAATCTGCTCAGCAAAGAGGCTGTCTGATACCTCTCCGGTGTTATGCTTGATGCAAAGGGCATCCGCAGGATCGGTGAATCTGGAAGTCAGGATCAATCGCTGCAGAAAGGGGATGGTGGATGTGTTGTCGGCGTTTAGTTCCAGCCAAGCTAAGGCGGCATCAAGGTCTTTGTTTCTGAAAGCCAGGAGGTACAGAGCTCGAGTGAGCATGGTCTGCGAATCGCTCTTCTGTGCATAGGTAACGATGTCTTTGAGTAGGGGTTCCGATATTTGTTTCGTCTGCAGATGTTGTTCTACTTGAGGCGCATATTTCTTCAGCAGAGACTGATCACCGTGTTGCAGCAGAAAGTCTATATCCTGTAGAGACAACGCTGCTAAAGAGAGGGAGGCGCAGATAAGAGTCAATAGCAGTAAATACTTAGGCATTCTTTTGTTCCTTGAGGACTTGGATCAGGTCGGCTATTTCAGAGGCGGTAAAGTTATATTTGGCGTTGCAGTAGTGACACACGGGCGTGATGCCTTCCTTCAAAGATTCCAGCTCTTCCAGGCCTAAAGTGATAAGTGAGCGGGCGACAACCTCTTTGGAGCAGTTGCAACGGTATTCAATCTGGCGAAACTCAGATAGATTCAAGTCCAGCTCTTTGAAGACGAACCTTTCCAGCACTTCCACGATGCTTAAGCCCATGTCCATCAGATCGGAGAGATTGGGTGTGTTCTGCAGGTTTTGGATCAGCCTTTGGGCCTTATCTGCTGCGGCAAAGGGGAGTTGCTGGATCATAAAGCCAGCGCAGGCTCTGATCTTGGCATCAGGGTCGATCAAGATGCCCAAAGCCACCGCAGATGGGACTTGCTCGCTCTGAAGGTAGAAATGAGCCAGGTCTTCTGCAATCTCACCGGTAATCAGTTCTGTAGAGCCGATCCAGGGCTGGGCATGAGGGCTTTGCCTGATCACGCCCAAGGTGCCTTCACCCAAGGATCTGCCGGGATGAAAGTTGTCTTCTGTGTCCTCCAAGAAGAGCTTGGGGGTTTTGAGGTACCCGCGCACATGGCCTTTCTCATTGCAGACAACCAAGCCGCCTTTCAATTCGCCGTCGCCGTCTATCCTGAGGGTGATTTCGCTGTTTTCATTCTTGATATCCATGCTGAGGATGGCTGCGGCAGAGATCATCTTGCCCATCAAGATGGTTGCAACCGGGGAGAGGTCATGGATGTCTCTGGCTTTTTGGGCGGTTTGAGTGGCATCTACGGCAAAGATGCGGAAGCTGTCCGATAAGGCTGTGCCTCGATAAAGTGTGTCTGTCATTACTCTATCCAATCCCGACTGATCATGGTGCCGGGGTAGTATTTTTCCAAGATTTGAGGGTATTTCCAGCCGGTGCGGGCTAGTCTAAGCACGCCTACCTGACACATACCCACCCCATGTCCGGAACCCTTGCCTTTGAGGCTGATGGTGGAGCCAAAGGATGTAATGTAAAAGAAGGAGGAGGGGAGGTTGCCAAATGCTTGGCGGATCTTGTATTCGCTGTTTAGGGTGACGGTTTTGTTGCCCGTTATCTTCATCAGTATGATGCGGCCGGAATGGCCACGCTTCAGGATTTCGATATTGCTGATGCTGTTTAGTCCTAAGTTCTTGGCGAGCTTGCTGCGGGAAATTTGCCTGCTCCAGTTAAGAGTAGCCTTTTCCCAACTTGAGGCCTCAGGATCGCTCAAGGTGATGATTAGCCAAGCCTTAGTACCCGATTCTGTGCTGAGATCCAAGCTGTCACAATCCGAGATGCATGTTACGCCCATCAGATGATCCAAGGGTGTGCTCCTCCAGATGTTGGTGCTTGAATCCGTCTTACCGCCACAGGAGCTGTGGTAAGTGGCATCTGCGAGCACGCCATCCAGCGTCAGCACTTCTCCAGCAGTTTCACTCACAGCGGTGTGGATATTGGTATTGGAAAGATATTGTCCCTTATACACTTGGCAGTGGGTGTTGTTGCAGAGGTCATAGCCATCGGCTGTGTGGCGATTGTAGAGCAAGAGCTTGATGGCGTGGGTGCGTGCGGCAACTGCCTGTGTCTTGAGGGCTTCCATTGGGGCTGAGGAGCCGATTTCGTTTTGGATCACACCTCCCACATAGTCTTCCAAGCTTAAGAATTGGGTGAACACCAGCTTCTCTCCCATGGCCTTGAGGATGAATTCACCGCTAAAGCCCAAGTTCAGGCCTCCCACTTGGATGTCTTTCGCGCTTTTGATGCGTAAGGGTGTCTCGAAGTAATAGTCATCAGCACCGGTGCTGATCTTCACCGTAGCGTTGATCATGGGAATGGCACGTATCTGCTGGGCAGGAATGCCTGTCTCAGAGGCGTAGAGCAGGGCTTCCTCCTTGTTACCAAAGGAAATAGGCTCAAAGATCATCCTCTCGTTCTTAAGTTTGAGCTTGCCATCCTCCCATACGATGGTTTGCCGGATGACGTTTTCATCGTCCATGGAATGCAAGCCAATGGGCTCAATGCAGTTGAGAAAGCCCCAAAAGGGCAGTTTGTCCCTGTTCATGAAGGAAATACTAAAGGTGTTACCTTGGACTTGCCGCTCTATGGGAGAGTTGACCTCCGTGATGGTGAGTAGTGCAGGATTGGAGTCCCTACTTTTGAGATTGAGGCTCTTTCCTTCGGCTAACAGCACCTCCAGATAGAGGGCGTTATCCTTCAGCTCTGCTGCAGTTAGCGGGATGATTAGCAGGGCAAAAAGCAGCCACAGCAGACAAGTCTTTCGCATATCTATCTGATGGTAGATCCCGGTGGGCAGGGTTTCTCAGGGCTGAGCAGGCTCAGGGAATCCTGAGTATTGACCGCCAAGATCATGCCTTGAGAGTGAACGCCTCTGATCTTCTTAGGCTCCAGATTCACGAGCATCGCCACCTGCTTGCCGATCAGAGATTCCGGCTCATACACCTCGGCGATACCGGCTATGAGTTCTCGTTGCTCACTTCCGATGTCTACCTTCAGATGCAAGAGCTTATCCGTCTTGGGTACCCGTTTCGCTTCCAAAATGGTCGCTACACGGATGTCCATCTTGGCAAAATCGTCATAGGTGATGGAATCCTTCAGGGGATCGGTCTGCACCTTATCCTCTTCTGGACTGCCCAGTTTCTTAAGCTGTGCTTCTATCTCTTCATCCGTAACCTTCCTAAAGAGGGCATGTGTGTCTTTGAGGACGTAGCTCTGTTGGCTGTCGATGATGGCCTTATCCCAACTTAGCTCCGAATCCAAGCCCAGCATAGCTCTTAAGGCCTGCATTCTGGAAGGCATGATGGGCGTCATCGCAACGCTGATATAGGCAAGCAAATCTGCACACACTCTTAGGGTTTCAGCCACGTGCTCACGGTCTTCTTTGATCATTGCCCAAGGTTTGCGTTCATCAAAATAGCGGTTGCCCAAGCGGGCTATATCCATGATCAGGCGTGTGTTTTTCTTCACCTGATACTCACGGAAGCCGTCATCTATCTGCTGCATCAGCTCGAACGCTTCCCGCATCACAGCTTTTGAGTCTTCGCTCAAGTTAACAGCGGGAATAACACCCTCAAAGTTCTTCACTGTGAAGGCAAAGACTCTATTTGCCAAGTTGCCCAACACATTGTTTAGCTCGTTATTGATTCTTGCCTGGAAGTCCCTGAGTGAGAAGTCACTATCTCCCTTTTCCGGAGCATTGACGGCCAGATAATAACGCAGATAATCTCCCGGGAAGTCGGATGTAAACTCATCCACCCAGATTGCCCAATTGCGGCTGGTAGAGATCTTCTGACCTTCCAGATTCATAAATTCATTGGCAGGGATGTCATGCGGCAAACAGTAGTTCAAATCCTGTCCCATCAGCATGGCGGGCCAGATGAGGGCATGGAAGATGATATTGTCTTTGCCGATAAAGTGGATCATGCGTGTATCTTCCGAGAGCCAGTAGTCCTTCCAGCGCTCGGGTTGACCGATGCGCTCAGCCCATTCCACCGTGGAAGAGATATAGCCGATAGGAGCATCAAACCACACATAGAGCACCTTGCCCTCAGCATCTTCCAAGGGAACAGGAACTCCCCAACTGAGGTCACGGGTGATGCTACGTTCGATCAAGCCTTGCTCCAAGAGATTGAGCATGAAATTGCGCACGTTTTCTTTCCAGTAATCTTTGGTGGAAATCCAGGTGGCAAGCTGATCTTTGAAGTCGTTCAGTTGCAGAAACCAGTGCTTGGTATCCTTGACGATGGGCGTGTTTCCACAAATCTTGCACTTAGGTTCTTTGAGCGTGATGGTGTCATAAGCAGCACCGCAGGCGTCACACTGATCTCCACGTGCACCGCTGGCGCCACAACTGGGGCAGACGCCCTCCACATATCTATCCGGCAAAAAACGCTTATCATGCTCGCAATAAAGCTGTTGCGTGTGCTTGACCTTGATGTGCCCCTTCTCATACAGAGCTGTAAAGAAAGCCTGTGATGCCTTGTGATGAGGCGGTCTTGCGGTTCCTGAGAAGTTATCAAAGCGGATGTCTAGAGAGTCAAAAGCCTCTTTGATCGACTTATGAAAGCGATCCACGATTACCTCAGGCCCCACTCCTTCTTTATCCGCACTGATGGAGATGGGCGTGCCATGTTCGTCTGTGCCGCAGATATAGATCACATCTTCATGGTGCAAGCGCAGCCATCTCACAAAGATATCCGCCGGCAGATAAGCACCCGCCACATGGCCTACATGCAGCTTTCCATTTGCATAGGGGAGGGCACTGGTAACTAAATACTTCATTTACTATCTCCAAAAAGTTCTTTATGCAAGAGGGCAACGCAGTCCTTGACCTGATCGCTGGGAAGCATGATCTCAATACTGCGATCTGTGTGGCTGATCCTGTGTATATCCTTACCGGCGCAGAGTTTGAGTATGCGTGCCAAGAATACGGGGTCTAAATTGATGCCCAATCCCACCGGGATGACAAATCCCCAGTTTTCTTCTTTGGAGAGAGGCTTTATCCCATTGTCCTGCAAGAGGTAATCCATCTCGCTTTCATATTTGGCCTCTATGATCAATTCCAAGCTGCCGCCTTCCATGTAATATCTAAAAATCTCGATGCTGCCTATATCCAACAGCTCATCCAGCTTATCCTTTGTAGAAAGGATGTAGCGGATCAAGCCCTCTTTGTGGGCGATTGCGTCGATTACTCTATTTTCCATTTTGTTTCCCCTCAATTTTGTCATCAAAGTGCCTTCATTGAAGCTGAAGGATGATTTTATGCTCACCGGGATCTCATATTTGAGCGCAAATTCTACCGCTCTGGGATGCATGACCTTGGAGCCTCCATAGGCCAAAGCGAGCATGCTATCACAATCTATCTCAGAAAGCAATATGGCATCCGGCACCACGGATGGGTCTGCGCTGTAGATGCCATCAACGTTTGTGTAGATTTCGCAGCGATCCGCCTTGGTAAAGCAGGCCAAGGCAACCGCTGAGGTATCTGAACCCCCACGACCCAAGGTGGTGATTTCCTTTTCCCTGCTAACGCCCTGGAAGCCTGCCACAATCACGATTTTGCCTTTATCCAGCTCCTCTTCGATGCGGAAGGCATTCACGTTTTGGATGCGCGCATTGCCGTGGTGATTGTCCGTGATGATGCCACTTTGCGAACCTGTAAAGGAGATAGAGCTCAGCCCATGCTCCTGCAATGCAAAGCTCATCAAACTCATAGAAATACGCTCTCCTGCGGTGAGCAGCATATCCATCTCACGTCTACTCGGGCGCTGCGAGATCATGTGAGCCATATTCCACAGCTCATCCGTAGTCTTCGCCATAGCGCTCACCACCAGGATCAGACGATCATCTTCAGCCTTCAAGGCAGCGATCTTGGCGGCAATGTTTTTGATGAGATCGATGCTTCCCACGGAAGAACCACCGAATTTCATTACAATCTTAGCCATAGAGTCTCAAGAAATTGTAGACGCCTCTACCTGTCAATGCTTTTGTATCAAAAAAAGGGAAGGAGCCCAAAACTCAGGCTCACTCCCCTTATGAGGTGTTTTTCTAATTGTAGCTTTACTTCGCTTGTATTCCAGCTTGCAACGCCAGTAAGTTAGCATTCACGATCTTATCACCCTTGCCTGCAAAGGTGGTTCTGATAGCGTCTTCTATTTCTTGCTGACTAAAGCCGATCTTGTCGATGGCCGCTCCCAGGATCACGACGTTCATGCTTCTGGGGGAGTTGATTTCCTTCGCAATAGCGTCTCCATCGATAAGCACATGTTTTTTATAATCGGTGACTTCTTTGTAGATGGCATCCACATCCGGGTAGTTGGGGATGTTTTTGAAGGGTGTTTTGTTGCTGATGATCCAGCCATCGTCTGCGAGGTAGGGCAGATAGCGCAGGGCTTCCATCGGTTCCACGCTGAGGATCATGTCCGCTTGTCCGAAGGGGATCAGATCGCTCCAGATGGGCTTTTCAGAGAGACGCAGATGACTTTGGACGTCGCCTCCGCGTTGGCTCATACCGTGCACTTCTGCTTGTTTTAGATACCAGCCACGGCTGATGGCAGCGTTGCCCAAGATGGCAGCTATGGTGAGGATTCCCTGTCCTCCCACGCCGGCAAGAATTATGTCCTTCTTCATTTTGCTGCCTCCTTATTATATTTCTTCTTCAGGGTTTGCACGCATTCACGCACGGGGATGATCACAGAAACGCCTTCGTAGGCGATCTCTTCTTTGTAGATTCTCACCATTTCATCATAGTTTTTGGGCAGTGGCACAAAGGTGCGGATGTGATCGGGATGCACACCCAAACCTTTGCAGATTTCTTCCAGCTTGCCAAAGACAGTGTAATCCTGGCCGCCAGTCATGCCGGTGGTGCGGTTGTCCAAAATCACGATCACCACATTGGTATTTTCATAAACGCAGTCGGCGAGTCCGGTCATGCCGGAGTGGTTGAAGGTGGAGTCTCCGATGACGGCGATAGAGGGGAACAGTCCTGCGTCCGCGGCTCCTTTTGCCATGGTGATGCTGGCACCCATATCCACACAGGCGTTGATCGCATTGTAAGGAGGCATAAAGCCGAGTGTGTAGCAGCCGATATCACTGAACACATGGCCTCGACCGTAGGGCTCCATCACCATCGAGAGTGCTTTAAAGCTGTCTGCATGTGGGCAGCCCACACACAGTGCCGGTGGTCTGGGCGCCACCACTTCCGGCATAGCCTTGCCGAAGGTGTCTTTCATACCCAAAGCACGTGCCACTTTATTGGGATTCAGCTCGCCATCACGGTCGACAGTCCCATCCAGTCTGCCTTTGACGGGCTTAGTACCTTTGTGGGGAAATCCTTTGATCATCTCTTCCACCAGAGGCATACCTTCTTCCAACACCAAGATGCTATCACACATATCGTAAAGCTGTGTGATCTGCTTTTCAGGAAGCGGATATTGGCTTATCTTGATCACAGGATAGGGGATAGGTTGATCCTGATACACTTCTTTGAGATAGTTGTAAGCCAGGCCGGTGCAGATGATGCCCAAGCTGTTATCTTTAGCATCAAGATCAAAGATATTGTAGGGTGAATTGGCTGATTCCTCTACAAACTTCTCCTGCAAGGCGATCAGGTGTTTATACTTCTTTCTGGCAATCGCGGGAAGCAGCATAAACTGGAACAGATCGTCCGGTTTGTTCAGGCTGTTTTGAGGCAGGGGATTGCGTCTTTTCACGCCGCTACGGGAGTGTGACAGCCTGGTGGTGAGCCTGAGCAGAACAGGGATGCGGTACTTTTCGGAAAGCTCAAATCCCCAAAAAGCCATGTCATAGCATTCCTGCTGATTTGAGGGCTCCAGAATCGGGATCATGGCAAACTTTCCATAAAAACGGGAGTCCTGCTCGTTTTGGGATGAGTGCATGGAGGGGTCGTCCGCAACG
>Ga0116178_10002686_pt1 | contig 13848 bp, 9 predicted proteins | sample AD_STIC12_MetaG_FD_89880 | JGI IMG/M metagenome (GOLD analysis project Ga0116178, IMG submission 89880) | Active sludge microbial communities of municipal wastewater-treating anaerobic digesters from USA - AD_STIC12_MetaG | ecosystem: Engineered > Bioreactor > Anaerobic > Digestate | place: USA... | reverse complement strand
TTGAAAAGCTTGTCGGCATGGTTCCCGAGATAGTAAAGAAAATCAAGCTCAAGAAGGAAGAAAAAAGCTGCTGTGCAGAAGAAAAAAGCGAATAATTGGAAGGGTATAAGCCCGGTATCGAATAGGTAACGGGCTTTGTTCTGCTTTAGAATATTCCGGAATTGTAAGTAAATAATGGTATTGAACAAAAAAATTATTAATGATATAATATGAAAGTAAATGGGACCGTAGCTCAGCTGGTTAGAGTACCACGTTGACATCGTGGGGGTCACTGGTTCGAGCCCAGCCGGTCCCACCATAAGAGAAATTGAACTCCTTATTCGATATGAATAGGGAGTTTTTGTTATTCTATATTAAGTTGGCACATTCTGATACAATATTTGTATAAATTGCAGTATTTGATAAAAAATGCTAAAATTATCTAAGATGGAAAATTGATGTATGATGCTTCGTTATTCTTATATCCCATTAGGGAAAATCTAGAATTACTAATAAGTTTTGAATATCTATAGAATTGAATTGTATTATAGCAGCTATGGTGGAACTATACAAGTAAATAGCGTTAATGCTTGTAGTAACTTCTTATATATAAATTCCTATTTGAAGTAGTGAATAAAAATAAGTTGATAAGTTGACAGACGGGGAAACCTCCGAAAAAGCACCACAAAAAGTAAAGATTTCTCCAGCCCTGTATGATTATTCAGCAGCTATTCTTTGATATTATCAATATATCCCTATAAACGAATGGAAATATTGATAAATATCAGCTGTTTTAATTTATAGAGCTCCCTAACCGGAGCTCTTTCTACATTTGCAGTATAACAGTGCCAGGAGGGTAAATCAGATTTACCATCCTTACAATATTGCATACCATATTTGCTAAGGTTATATGAACTTTTGCTCCTTTAAGCCTTAAGTATCTGCACCTTCTAAGCCCATGGTTCCTTACCATCGTCGCAAATCTTCTTTCTACCTTGAATCTCTTGTTGCTGGCTTCTTCGAATTCTTGCGTATCATTCCTTTTCAGATCCCTCAAAACCGCATCATATCTTAACGGAACTTCCAATCGCCTTCCTTTATGCAAAAGCTTCCCGTTCTTTGACTTATATAGGCATTGATCTTTCATTGGGCACTTTGAACATTCCGATTTATCAAATTTGAATACCTTAAATTCCTTATTGTTTGTTTTATTAAAATGCATAACATATTCTTCTGTTGTTATTCCATTAGGGCAAGTGACAGAGCTAAGGTCTCCTGATATATTAAAGTCCTTTAACCCATAGTAGTTTTGTTCTCTGCTAGAATCCTTGTAGAAGGCTATATTTGAAATTATTTCACTATCCATTAAATATGCTCGGTTGTCTGCAGTTCCATATGCCTTGTCAGCTGTTATTTCTTCCGGCTTTATCTCTAACTCTTGCTCTACTTTCTCAACTAATTCCTGTAGCTTTTTCTCATCCCCTGTATTGAAAGGGGTCTGGGTTGAGGCAAGTATTATCTCACTATCTTCATCTACTATGATATGGTCTTTATAGCCTCTTTTGATATTTCCGACCGACTTATGTGCTACACGAGCGTCTGGGTCTACCACACTCACTATCTTATCTTTTTTGTTGTTAAGGTACTGATCGATAATGTCATAGCATATGCCAAAAGCCTCACGATACTTGTTATTTGTTTGAAGCTCAATATCAGTCTTAATATAAAGCTGTTGCAAGTGTTTGCCGGCTATTTCAAAGTGTCTGTCGGAACTGACAGTGTCATTGTTTTCATATTCCTTATGGATTTCTTTCTCAAATAGTTCAAGTTGCTGTTTTGCCAAGCTTTCACTAAACTTTTCTACCTCTTTTATTACTTTCGTAAAAGCATTTCTTATGAGCTTCTTTTCTGAGGGATAATTAACATTAGCTGCTACATCTGTTGTATCAACAATATACCGCCTGCTCTTTACCAGGTCCTTTTCAATACATATCTTTACTATCTCGTTAAAGAATGCATCAAAATCTTCCTCTCCGAGCCGTTTGACCCTGAAGTAGCTGATGGTTGTGTCATCGGGAACTGTATCATCAATACCTAGTCCCAGAAACCAACGAAAGGCTACATCGGTATTTATTCTATCTGAAACTTCTACATCTGATAACCTGTATAGGTATTCCAAGAGCAAGATTTTAACCATCATAACAGGATCTTTCGAGCCTCTTCCCATGTCACTATATTTATCTTTAATTTTCTCATACACAAACGAAAAATCCATGATGGAATCTATCTTCACCAGTAGATGATTCTTGGGGATTAACTTTTCAAATATCATATGATTGAATATATCAATCTGGCCATCATTTTTCTTTAGCATATATTCCACAACCTCCGTATTTTCAATACTTCCGATACTCTAATTATATCATATTTCATACGGAGACTGTAGCAATTTCGTTACAGCAGAAAGGGTTTAGGCTCACCTAATCCCCTTCATTGAATAATTATTTTTTGCATTGTATATTTATTATGTGACTTTCGTTTTTCGGAGGTTTCACGGGCACTAAGCTTAAACTATTTGATAAGATGATAAAACATATCACTAAATAATACTATCTTTTATGGGAGGTTATTCAGTGAATTCACATTTTAGCTGTGGGGATATTTGGATAGAAATTACAAAGAAAAAGCAAGAACATAGTATTCCTAGTTGGGAACACGGAACTTGCTTATGGATACCCTCAAAGAATCGTGCAGGTCATGATAGATATGGTTTGATGAGAAAGCCTGTAATGGGAGATTTAGTCTTGCATTTTTATAAGAGCAATTGGGATGATGGAGCTTTTGAAACGAGACTATGCGGAAGTTCCATTATTGATACTCCATATAAAGAAATTTCTATTGGTCCACCATCTAAGGGACAATGGAGTAATTCAAAAACTTATTATAAAATTATACTAGCAAATTATGAACAATTTATAAATCCAATATCAATAAGTAGTATTATTAAAAATTATGGTACGGAGATACGTCATGAGCTAGTTGAGTGTAAACCTAGCTATTATCCTTTTAGTACATATGGAGAATCTGTTAGATTAGTACAAGGTATATATTTAGCCAAATGCACCTCAAGATTATATCGTTTGCTAAAAAATGCTCTTAAGATTCAAGAAGCCAGTAAAGTTAGCATAATAAAAGATGTGGATATATATGACTTAAACATGGAATATGCTGAAACTATGAGAGTAACCAGAGAGAAGTACTTTTTTACTAGAAACAAAAAGTTAGTTAATGATGCAAAGGCACACTATGGATATTCTTGTTGTATTTGTGGTTTCAATTTTGAAAAAAAGTATGGAGAATTGGGTAAGGGGTACATTGAATGCCATCATAATAATCCTCTGTCAGAACGACCTGAGTCTGAGTGGTCAGAAGAATTAATAACTAAACTTGAGGGTGTAAAAGTACTATGTTCAAATTGCCATAGGATGATTCACTCCAAGAGACCTGCCTTGAAAATAGAACAATTAGTTGATGCAATTAAACAGTTATAGATATTTTGAAAAGTTAGTAGCAGTATTCATTGAGTATTGGGTGATTCAGGTTCAAGGAGTTCATAGTAATTTGGTCCTCTTAATTTATAATTATGATTAGGACAAGCTCAGTGAATTCTGCACAAGTTTTATTAAAATATTTCAAATGGAGATTGATAGCGAATTGTAGTATTTGGAAATTTAAGTATTATTAATTAGAACAAAAAATGTTGTACATGAATATATCAAAACAATGAAATTCATGAAAAATCACAGGACCGTAATAAATTACTCAATTACTAATTACTTGTGGGGGGAGAAGAATGAGCAATTCACCATTTAGCACCTATAGTCATTTAAAAGAAAGCATTTGTTCATATTTGGAAACAGCATATAAAATATCGGATGAGAACTTATTTAACGAGAGAGCAGAGTTGTTAAGAGAAAAAGGTATTATCGCACAGGAGACATATATTGAAACTACTCCTCCATTTGATACAGGTGCAATGTTGGGAGACCTTACTAGAAGAAACTCGCCAATGTTACCCTTAGGACTTGATGAATTAATGGGTTTTGGGACTTCAGTTGATAAATTTTCACTCTATACACATCAAGAAAAAGCCCTACTAAAAGCATTTAGCAATCGACCAAATCTCATTGTAGCCACTGGTACTGGATCTGGGAAGACAGAATGTTTTTTAATGCCTATATTAGCAAGAATAATTAAAGAAGCTAAGAATAATTGGATCACCCCTCGTAGCAATGCAGTACCAGGATATTATAGTAAAACTAAAGGATGGGTCCATGGTAGAAGTCATGAAGCAAGGCCATTTGCAGTTAGATCATTGATATTATATCCTATGAATGCATTAGTAAACGATCAACTTCGAAGATTAAGGAGGATTCTTTCATCACAGCAATCAGAATTATGGCAGAAATCGCATCTTAATGGAAATCTAATTTACTTTGGAATGTACACAGGTGATACCGAAACTACAGGTCATTGGACAGCAAAGAATAAAAGGACTCAGTGGGATAGGTATATAAATGAAGTTCAGAATGCTTGGGACAGTCTAAGTGCCGATTTAAGAGAAACTGGTGGGTGGCCAAAACCAAATGGCTCCGAAATGCTAAGTAGATGGGATATGCAAGAGGCACCGCCAGATATTCTAGTTACTAATTACTCTATGCTAGAGTATATGTTGGTAAGACCCATTGAGTCGAATATTTTTGAGTTAACTAAGAAGTGGCTTCAGGCAGACCCTACAGCAGTATTCACTCTTGTACTTGATGAAGCACATACTTATACAGGATCACAAGGAACTGAAGTTGCCTATCTAATCCGAAGGCTTAAAGAACGTCTTGGTATAACTAATTCAAACAAATTTCGCTGTATTGCTACAAGCGCAAGTTTGCCAAATACAAACAACGCAAATGTTGGAATAACTAATTTTGCCTCTAAGTTATTTGATGAAGAGCCCAAATCATTTTCTCTAATTACTGGAAATGTGAAAACTCTTTCAAATAGCAAAAATACACCAAGTTACAAGGAACTTAATGCTTTTATACACTTCCAAAATTCATTTAGATTAAATAATTACGATGTTGCGATTCAAAATCTATTTAAGTCATTAAACAAACCATATGATGTTAATAAAAGTGCAAGGATACAATTATTTAACCTACTAGAAAACTATCCTCTTCTTAATGTATTAAGAAACTTAACTGCCAGAAAGGCAATAGAGATGAACAATTTGTGTTCGAAATTATGGGGGAGTATTGGAAGTATTGATGAACAAAAAATGGCGACAGCCGGCTTATTGAGTGCTGGGACGTTTGCTGTACCCCAGTTAGGAGGGAATATTTCGCCTTTAGTATCTACTAGAATACATATGATGTATAAAGGAATTCCAGGCTTATGGGCGTGTATAGATCCAAATTGTTCTAAAGTTGATAGTAGATTTAAAAATCCTAATAGACCTGTCGGGAAATTATATGTCGAACCAAGAATATGGTGTGAATGCGGCTCAAGGGTTCTAGAGGTCTTTACATGTAGAATATGTGGTCTAATGTATTTAGGAGGTATAGAAGATAATTCTGGGTCATTATGGCCTTGGAGTGATAGACTTGATGGAGGGCACCAAGATTACGAGAATTATAAAATATTCGGGGTTGAAAGCCCGGTACAGTCATATGCTAATGATTATAGATCGATTAAGACTACAAAGATAACTACTCATAATGATAAACATAGGAGAGTTACTTATGAGGTTCCTCCACAAGCAAATAATTCTAATTTCCCCAGTGAGTGTCCGAGGTGCCATAACAAATCTACACATTTAAGAGAAATAATTGAACCATTAAAGACCAAAGGTGTTAAAGCTTTTTCTATACTCATGGAGGATTCATTTAGGCTACAGCCAGATCTAAATAATAGTGCTCCCAACTATGGAAGAAAAGCGCTTGTTTTTTCTGACAGTAGGCAAGAAGCAGCTATCTTAGCTAGTGATATAGAAATAAATCATAATAGGGACATGTTTAGGCAAACAGTTTACAGGCAGTTATATTGCTGTGAAACCTGTTTTGGATATAAGAAGATAAAAATTCCAAGTAACACTGGCTATGTTTACCAAACTTGTAATTCTTGCAATGGTACTGGTATGAAAAATAATATAACCCCTATTCCGATAGATAAACTAAGAGAAAAAATAATGAATTTTGCATTACTTTCTCAGATTAATCCTACTCAAAATGAAATAGATAACTATTTTATTCAAGTTGATCCATACTATAACCCAATTAGTAGTGACACTGAAAAATATATAAATAGTTTTCTCAGAGATGAAATCTCATCAATGGAATTTGGATTAGAGCCACTTGGACTAGCGTGTTGGAGATTAGCACTACCTCCAAGCAATGCAATGCGGTCATTTGATATATTAACATCTCTTGAAAGTGCAGAGTTAGTACAGAATGTAATACGAATTCTTGCTACTGAAGGTGTAATTTTGCCTTCAGGAAATAATCATTTTAACTGGCCCAACAATATAGAAAAATGGGATCGAAAAGTTGTGATTTCTCCTACTAGTGTTTCAAAAACTAACTCAATTAGATTTGATCTTAAAAAGTTTGAAAAGTTGGGAAATTATCTTTATGCTATAGGAAACTATTTATATAATCAGGGGAGGATTCCCCAAAATATAACTGTAGAAAGTTGGTTATCACAAATTGAGGAACCACTATTTAAATATTTGTGCAGCTTGCATGTTCTTGTTCCAGAGGTACAAGGTACTGGTTATGGGATACCAATTGACAGGTTTATCTTAAAACAAATTGATGACAACCTTAGTGTATGTGAAGATTGTGGATACGTGAGTGAAGCTAGTATCTTTAATATATGCTTAAGATGTACTCATGTTACTCAGCACAAAAACTTCTCATCACTAAGAAATAACTATTATAGAAGATATACCAGTTATAGTAAACCAGACTCACAAGAAATTGATCCGTTTATTGATTGTCAAGTAAATTTGACCACTTTTTACGAGTAAAATTGACCAGCATCCAATATATTTATATAGTTAAGTTTTTATTGCTTCAGGTAGCATTTATTCAGGTTTTACACTGAAAACTGACCACCTGTATTATGTAATTACATTTGATACTGACTACTTAGTGGCTAGTGTATTGATACTTGGTAACCGTTATCTATCAAAGCCGTTTTGTCTATAGAAACTGTATTTAAATAGCGGTTAAGTCGTATATACTTGGTTAGCTCAATAAACTTTTCCTGCATCAGCTCTTGGTATAACACTTCAATGGTAATATCTTTTGTGTCTCCAGTAGAAGCAGCAGTTGCAGGCGTAAGATTTGTAGAGACTATTGGATTGCATAATTCATCAATATCCATAAAAATTGATTTCTCTTCAGCTTTTTTACTTGTAATAATCTTCTTTGCTGCAGCATCATAGCTGTATCCGGGAGATTTTTTAATTCTTGTTAATACATCTCTGGGATATTTATTACCATAGTTTAGTTTAATATATTCCATGGCAGCCTTGATACCTGATTCATTATGTATCTTGACTATTTTGTCATAGTCAGATCTACTAATTTTAGACATATATTATCTCTCCTCAGCCTTAAGCTTTCTCGACTTTAAAGTCTTCTCTTTCTCTGATAAATATTTCTCACCTTTGACACGGAAACTGTCCCCTGTTATACTAAGGACATGACAATGATGAACCAATCTATCAAGTATTGCGGTCGCTGCTAATTGACCTGTAAATACTTCATCCCATCTGCCAAGGGGAAGGTTGGTTGTTATGATTAGAGAGCTTTTTTCATATCTTTGCCGGATAACTTGAAAAAATATGCTTTCTTTTTCTTTGTCCATTTTCAAATACGAGAGTTCATCAATGATAAGAAGCTGTACCTTATTCAAAACCTTTAGTGCCTGTTTTAGAATATCTTTTCTTGTGGCATCTGTTAGTCTGTCCAATAGCTCTTTTGCATTGACAAACATCACCGTTTTTCCAGCGTTGCAGGCATTTATTCCTATTCCGGTAGCAATCATGCTTTTACCTACTCCCGGAGGGCCAATGATAATGATATTTTCATTCTTCTCCATAAAGGATAATGTTCCAAGTTCTCTAACCTTCTGGTAATTGATACTCTCATTAAAATTGTATTCTATATCATCAAGTGTCTTGATAAAATCAAATCCGGCTTTAAGTGTTAGCCTCTCTGCAAGTCGTTTATGTTTTCCTGCTTCTTCAGCTTGAATTAACCTGATTAAGAAGTCTTTATATCCTAAGCTTTGATTTATGGCTTCATCTATTATTTCTTGATATCGCTCACGCATATCCACCAGTTTAAAAAGCTTAAGCTGTTCACGTATATAACTGTCATCGTACTGGATAGCTCCTATACTCATAATGGCGTCACCTCCTGATTGCCCTCATAGTAGTCACAGCTTCTCGTGATACCTTCGATATCTGTAGCCTTAACAATCCCAGTGATTTTCTTTGTATCCGCCATGATTTCAAAGAAATCATTCCTTATCAGCTGCTTTATTGATCTAATATCCAGTCTATCATGAGCAATAGCGTATGCTAGTATTTTATCGAGCACTTCAGGCTCATAAAGATCTAGTAGTTCTAGTATTTTTCTAGCATGATGGCTGGGTTGCTGAAATACGGTGGCTGCAGCTTTTAAATATGCTTCCCCATTTTTAAAAGTCCTTGAGAAATCCCTCTTTATCTGAGGAATGGATTTACTTGTCTTTACTGCTATAGCTTCATAATGCTCAGCATCCTTGAAAATTCCATGTTTGCCATCTTGAACTTCAAGTGACATTATGTATTCTGATTCCATTGTATATAGCTCTATTCGGAACCCATATACAATGCGGTATTGAAGCTGTTTTGCAGCATATTTTACCGGTACACTGTATTTGTTTGTGTCTATATGTATGAAGCTATCATTGCTAATTACTCTTTTTTCAAGAGGTTTCATCTTAAACCTGATGCTTGGCAATGACAGCAAGGCTTTGGCTTCTTCATTTTCAAAGAATTCATCCGGAACCCGCCTGGTTGTCGTATGCACCTCCTTGTTCCACTCCCGTATAAACTCCTTTCCTCTGATGTTTAAATCCTCCATTGATTGAAATGTATTTCCTTTGATAAATTGTTCCTCTATATACTGGTAGGGCTTTTCAATTTTACCTTTTGTGCGTGGCCAGTAGCAGTTGCAAGCGTTAAGTTCTGTTCCCAAATGAGCGGCTAGGAGTAATGCATGAGCATTGTATTTTATTTCATCCTCACTTTTTGGATTATTCTCAATAACCAGTGCTTTCGGATTATCAATTAAAAGCTCTAATGTGATACCTCTCAAATCAGTGTAGAGTTCTTGTATTGCTTCATAAATAGCTTCTGCATCACATAGTAGGGAAAAGCATATGGCCTTTTTTCTGCTAGCTGCCAGTATCATGGTAAAACAGTATACACTTCTGACCCTTCCATTTATCTCTAATTCATAAGGGGACCAGTCAAACTGGGCTTGATCACCTGGTGGTGTTTCAATTCTAACTGTTGCTTCAGGCGAAATATCACTCCTATCTTCATCAATTTTTTTCAATGCTCTGTATATGGGATTAATTGACCCTTGATATCCTATATGTTTCAGTTCTTTGTAGATTCTTGTGCCATTAAAATCATACTCCGGGGAAACACGCCACATAATTATTTTCTTCATATATGGCTCTACTTTAGAAGGATAATGACTCCTAGTGTATTTAGGTTCTTCCTTAAGTTTAATTAATCTTTTTACTGTATTTCTAGACATTTCAAGCTGCTTTGCAATCTGTAGAATCGAAACTTTCCGCTTGTACAATTCTTGCACAGCCGCCCATTGCTGCAAATTCTTCACTTCCTCTTAAACCACCTTTCGTAAGCACTACAAAAGCATGGTATCTTATTTATTCCAGGTGGTCAATTTTCAGTGTAAAAAACTAAACAATATTAACCGAAGTATTATATGGAGGAGTGCAATATCACCTTCTCATTTGTGGTCAATTTTCCCCGTGAATTAGTGGTCAGTTTTTATTGTAAATCAACACCGTTTCCATTAAAAACAAAAGAGCATACAGCACAATTAGAAAAATCTAAAGCAAAAAAGTATGAAAGGTGGTTTCAAGAATTTTACCTTGATAATGAGGAGCCATTTGACAATCGAATAGACATATTAAGTGTCACTACAACAATGGAAATGGGTATTGATATTGGTAATCTACTTAGTGTTGGGCTCAGAAACATGCCTCCTTATGTTGCAAATTATCAACAGCGCTCAGGACGAGCAGGTAGAAGAGGTAGCGGGATTGCTACTGTTTTAACTTTTGCTCAGAATAGAAGTCATGATCAATATTTTTTTAGAGAACCAAGACTAATTATCAGTGATCCGCCTAGAGTTCCAAGCATTTACTTAAATAATGAGATTATTACTTTACGACATGTAAGAGCTTTGGTTCTACAAGCCTTTTTTCACCAATGGACTCATACATCTACTATCACAGCGCAAACCACCGGTTTGCTAGGAACGTGGGGTAATGTATTAACTTTCCAAACGCAAAGCGGTATGCGAGATTTAAGGAACTGGATAAATACTAATATTAATCTATTAGTCCAGCGATGCCAATACATAGTTGATAATTGTTACCATCATAAGTTATTATACTGGATAGATAATATTCCAAATGAAATTAGTATTGTTTTAAATGCTAGGCCTAGCTGGGATGCAGAAATGCTAGAAGTGATGTTAAACGAAGGTTTATTACCAAAGTATGCATTTCCGATTGATGTAGTATCGTTTTGGGCAAATCGAGATTTTATAAGTCAAAACCGAGAGCGAGGAATACAAAGAGATTTATCGATAGCATTATCAGAATTTGCGCCAGGAGCAGAAGTAATAGTAGATAAAAAGATGTATACAGTTAGCGGCTTATACTCGCCATTTGATCCAACTCCAAATTATATACCTACTGACAGAATAATAGAGTGTAATAACTGTGGAGCGATAATAGAAAGCTCAATTAACTCTCCACTGCCTAATCAATGTAATATATGTGGAATGAATAGTTTTACTACGAATGACTACATAAGACCTAAAGGATTTTGCTCAGATTGGAGCTCTCTTGATAATGGACGTAGTTATAAAGGGGGAGGACGAGAAAGAGCAGGGTATACATCTCCAGCAAAACTGTGTATCGGTGCAAATACTTTTTTTGCAGGACAAATGTCAGCTTTTTCTAAACACCTATTTACTCTAGTCAAAGAAGAAAATTTATATGTAATGAATGAAGGTAAAAACAATCAAGGCTTTACAATATGTTCAAAGTGTGGAAGAGATCTAGAAAACCCAACATCTTCACATAAGTACCCTGCTGATATGCCACCTTTTATAGGAAACGCAAAAGGACCATGCGCCGGAAGCCAGTGCGTAGGAGGTACAGCCCACAATGTTATTTTGGCACATAAATTTATTAGTGATATCCTAATGATAGCCGTCAATTTGCCTAGTACTTTAGATGCGCCGATAAATAGTCCTGCAGGTAAAGCTTTATGGTACTCTTTTGGTACTTTGATTCAAATTGCCGCATCAATCCATCTACAAATTAATCCTGATGAATTGCGAGTAGGAATTAGGCCTATAACTTTGCCAGATGGGAGATTATCTGGAGAAGTATATATTTATGATACTTTACCTGGTGGATCAGGATATGCAAAAGATATTTCTGCTAACCTTCTTGATATTTTTAAGCTAGCACTGCAGCTGAGTAAAAATTGCTCCAATAAGCATTGTGAGGGTGCTTGTTACAATTGTTTATATGACTATAGGAACCAGCAAATTCATTTATATCTTGATAGAAACTTAGGGGGCGCTCTGCTAGATTATGTTCTAAACTCTAGTATGCCAATCCTTGATAAGCAACAATCTGATATTGCTATTATGCATTTGAACCCATATTTAAGCGATAGCTGTAATAATATTGGTAGTGCTAATGTTAAAGGAATATATATACCTGCAGTATATCAAATAAAGAATACTACGCAAAGATACGCAATATTACCGATTCATTCATTGAGCTCATTCCCAAACCTGAGTAGTTTTTCAGGATGTGGCTTTGCTGTTAAGCCAGTGAAAGATTTTGATCTTATTAGAAGACCCTTCTGGGTTGTTACGGATGTCCTAAACCTATAATAAATGTAGCAAAGGATTGCAGGTAATCTGGCAGTCCTTTGCTACGTCATGTTTATAAAGTAATGTTGATATGTAAACTTTCCTTTATTTTATTCTTATTCCAATTTTTCCATTCTTCTTCGTTCTGTTTCCAACCTGACCATTCTTTATTTTCTGAAATTCTTTTCTTTAAACAGTTTTCTTTCCAGAATTTGGCTAGATCGCTAAAAGAATAATCATAATATATGGCTTGGTTTTCTAAGCCGCTCATATAATTAGTTAAATTTTTAATCAGGGGAAAAAGGTAGACTTCTCTTTGTATTTCATGGTGCAAAAGCTTATTAATGTTATCCACTTTAAACCTACTCTTTAAATTAACTTCACTTTTAATTTGTTGAATTGCTCGGTTAATTAATCTAAACTTGTAATTAGGACCATTACCAAATCCACTAATTACCTCTATGCCACTTAGTTTTAGGTATTCCTTCATTAAACTGCATATTTCATCAGTATACTTAAATGTTCCAACTCCTTTGGTATACCCAAGTGAAAAGCATAATAGTTTATCTTTATATTTAACTCTATTATAAATTGAGCTTTTGCCGTATGCAGAAGTAGTGGTGAGTAAAACTAGATTTGGCGAAATAATATTGCCTTCCATCTCAGTTTGTTTTCCTGAGTATTTTTCTTTATAAAATTCCCTTACTTCATTCGAAACGACACTCATGGCTACCAGTTTACCTGCTAACAATTTATTGTAGGGAGGAATAGCGCCTAGCGTAAAAATGTCTAATGTTTCATTTAGCTTATAAACTTTATTTTTACCTTTGAGGTTTAGATATTCGTTTCTAGAAGTTAAACCAAGTGCCGGAGAATGGCACCCTAAAATACCCATTAATTTTTTATTTGATTTATCCATTATTAAGAAGCATAATCTTCTACCATATCCAAAAGAATAGGGTAAACTCCACGTAAATCTTGCTGTTTTAAAGATATCCCATTCATGTGCAGTTCTTACTGGAATAATTTGTGGATCAATTTTTTCTGCAATAATATCAGTTCCATTTGCAAAATATTTATCGATGATACTACAGCCCCTTGTGCTTAGAAACTTTCTGTATTTTATCAATTGTTCATTTTTTGCTTTTTCGTGTATCTGTCTATATGTATCTTTGTCTTGTCCGGATAGTTTTTCAAGGGGATACTCTTTCATTTTCTTTATTATTTTGTTACGTAGCTTAATTCTCTTTTCCTCTAGCTTTAATTTATCAACGTCAACTGTATTATTAAACACTATATCAACATTAACATTATCTGCATGCATATTCTTATCCTCCTAGATTGAATTTTACCTCTTTTAAGCAAGTTTGAAAATATAATTTTTATATATATTAATTTTTTAAACATTTTCATAAAGCAATAACAGTGAATCACCAAATTTAATTGAACTCCTTATTCAACCGATTAAGGGGTTTTTTATTGCGTATACCGGAACATCCGGACGGCGATTCCGGAAACATCCGGACACGAAACCGGAGGTATCCGGACACTTTGCCGGCTAACTTGATTGTAAAATAATTGCTGCATTTGAGCAACAATAATT
>Ga0116178_10002685_pt1 | contig 13848 bp, 10 predicted proteins | sample AD_STIC12_MetaG_FD_89880 | JGI IMG/M metagenome (GOLD analysis project Ga0116178, IMG submission 89880) | Active sludge microbial communities of municipal wastewater-treating anaerobic digesters from USA - AD_STIC12_MetaG | ecosystem: Engineered > Bioreactor > Anaerobic > Digestate | place: USA... | reverse complement strand
TCACCAACGACGGCGACCTCGCCAACAAGCTGATGCACCCGCGCTACGAACTCGAGCGCGAGTACGCGGTGCGCATCCTCGGCGAGCTCACCGAAGAGCAGGTGAAGTCGCTTACCGACGGCATCCAGCTCGAGGACGGCCCGGCCAAGTTCAACCTGCTGCGCGACGAGGGCGGCGAGGGTGCCAACCACTGGTACCGGGTGACGATCTCGGAGGGCCGCAACCGCGAAGTGCGGCGCATGTTCGAAGCCGTGGGCCTGACCGTGAGCCGGCTGATGCGGGTGCGCTACGGCAGCGTCGAGCTGCCCGCGCGCCTCAAGCGCGGCATGTGGATGGAGATGCCCGAGGCCGAGGCCTGCGCGCTCGCCGGCCTGCCGCCGCCGCAGCAGAGCCGTCAGCAGGATCTGCGCGACAAGCGGCCGGTGAAGCTGCACCGCACCCAGGCGCGTTGAGGCGTCCCGCAGGGACTCCGCAGTCCTCGCCGGGGGAGCGGCGCACGCGCGATCTTCGCGCGTGCGTTTGCTCGTCCCCGCGGTTTGGCTGTATACTCGTCCGGCTTTGATGGATGGATTTCCTTTGTGGCCACGAGCCACGGCAGGCGTCCGCTCCGTCATGCGGTTGTGGCCAGCGGTTTTTCGTGCAGGAACAATTGTTTGATGGGCGTTTCGCCCATTTTTTATTTGTGGCGCCCGACGTGGCGCCGAAGCGGTGGGGCAGGCAGATGCGCGCGGACGTCGAGGGATTGATCGAGCAGGTGGTGACCGGACTGGGATACGAACTCGTCGATATCGAGTTCTCGCCCAAGGGCCGCTTGCTGCGCGTCTTCCTCGACATCGAGCGCGGCATCACGGTCGACGATTGCGCCACCGTCAGCAACCAGCTGCAGCGCGTGTTCGAGGTCGAGAACGTCGATTACGACCGGCTCGAGGTGTCTTCGCCCGGCCTCGACCGCCCGTTGAAGAAGCTGGCCGATTTCGAACGTTTCGCCGGCGAGCAGGCGCAGGTCCGCCTGTCGCTGCCGATCGGCAATCAACGCAATTTCGTGGGCGTGATCGAGCGGGTGCAGGACGGCGCGGTGGCGCTGCGCACCGAGAAGGGCGAGGTGCTGCTGCCCTTCGACGACATCGAGAAAGCGCGCCTGGTGCCCCAATTTTGAGACTGTGGATGTGGAGGTTTTACTGAAATGAGCCGCGAGATCCTGCTGCTTGTCGATGCCTTGGCGCGCGAGAAGAACGTCGCCAAGGACATCGTTTTTTCCGCGCTCGAAACCGCCTTGGCCTCTGCGACCAAGAAACGCATCCACGACGATGCCGACGTGGTGGTGTCGATCGACCGCGACTCCGGCGACTACACCTCGAAGCGCCGCTGGCTGGTGATGCTCGACGAGGAGGTCGCGAACGACGAGGCCGAGATGGGCATCATCGATGCCCGCGAGCTGCGCGCCGACGTGCAGATCGGTGACTACATCGAGGAAGAGCTCGAGCCGATCGACTTCGGTCGCATCGGCGCCCAGGCCGCCAAGCAGGTCATCCTGCAGAAGATCCGCGACGCCGAGCGCGAGCAGGTGCTCAACGACTTCCTCGACCGCAAGGAGTTCCTCGTCTCCGGCTCGATCAAGCGCATGGAGCGCGGCAACGCGATCATCGAGGTCGGCCGCATGGAAGCCGTGCTGCCGCGCGACCAGCAGATCCCGCGCGAGAATCTGCGCGTGGGCGATCGGGTCAAGGCCTTCCTGCTGCGCATCGACCGCGGCGCGCGCGGCCCGCAGCTGGTGCTGTCGCGCACCGCGCCCGAGTTCCTCATGAAGCTCTTCGAGCTCGAGGTCCCCGAGATCGAGGACGGCCTGCTCGAGCTCAAGGCCTGCGCCCGCGACGCCGGTCTGCGCGCCAAGATCGCGGTCAAGTCCAACGACCAACGCATCGACCCGATCGGTACCTGCGTCGGCCTGCGCGGCTCGCGCGTCACCGCCGTGCGCAACGAGATCGCCGGCGAGCAGATCGACATCATCGTGTGGTCGCAGGATCCCGCCCAGTTCGTGGTCGCCGCGCTGCAGCCCGCCGAGGTCGTCTCCATCGTCGTGGACGAGGAGTCGCACGCGATGGACGTGGTGGTCGACGAGAACAACCTCGCGATCGCCATCGGCCGCAGCGGCCAGAACGTCAAGCTCGCCTCCGAGCTCACCGGGTGGACGATCAACCTGATGAGCGAGCAGGAGTCGGCCGAAAAGACCGCCCAGGAGCAGCAGGGCCTGCGCGCGCTGTTCATGGAGAAACTGGACGTCGACGAGGAAGTCGCCGACATCCTGATCGAGGAGGGTTTCTCCTCGCTCGAAGAGGTGGCCTACGTGCCGCTCTCCGAAATGCTCGAGATCGAGGCCTTCGACGAGGACACGGTCAACGAACTGCGCAATCGAGCGCGCAATGTGCTGCTGACCGAGGCCATCGTCACCGAGGAGCAGCTCGAGAAGGTTTCCGACGACTTGCTCGGCCTCGAAGGCATGGACAAGTCGCTGGCCGCCACACTGGCCCAGCAGGGCATTCGTACCCGCGACGACCTGGCCGACCTTGCGGTCGACGAGCTGGTCGAAATGGCCGGGATCGACGAAGAAAGAGCCAAGGCGCTGATTTCCGTTGCGCGCGCCCATTGGTTCGAAGAATGATGGGAGGGCAGTAATGGAACAGATGAGCGTGACCCAGTTTGCCGGCGAACTGAAAATGCCGGCCGCGGTGCTGCTCGAGCAGTTGAAGCGTGCGGGCGTGGAAAAATCCGGCCCCACCGACCTGCTCACCGAACAGGACAAGGCGAGGCTGCTGGACTACCTGCGGCGTTCGCACGGCGACACCCAGCCCAAGGGCAAGATCACCCTGACGCGCAAGCAGACCACCGAGATCCGCGCCACCGACTCCACCGGGCGTGCGCGCACGGTGCAGGTCGAGGTGCGCAAGAAGCGCACCTTCGTCAAGCGTGACGAGCTCGCCGAGCAGGCCGGGGTCGAGGCTGCGGCGGTCGAGCAAGCCGAAATCGCCGAGGCGGTCGTCGAGGCGCCCGCGCCGGTCACCGAGGCCGCTGCGCCCGCGGTCGAGCCTGCCGTCGAAGCAGCGCCGGTTGTTGCAGCCGCCGCGCCGGAGGTGGTCGAGCCGCCGGCGGCCGAGGCCGTCGCGCCCGTCGCCGAGGCCGTAGCTCCGGTCGTCGAGCCGGCCCCCGCCGTCGCGCCGCCCCCCGCCGCCCCCGCCGCCAGCGCGGCGCGACCGGCCCAGCAGGGCGGTCGCCATGGCCGTGGCGAGCGTCCGCAGCGCCAGGAGCCCGTCGCGCCCCAGCCGCAGGTCACCACCGTGCTGAGCAAGCCGCTGCCGCTCTCCGAGATCCTCAGCGAGGAGGAGGTCGCCGCGCGCAAGCGTGACGAGGATCGTCAGCGCGCGCTCAAGGAGCGCCAGGCGGCCGACCTGCGTGCCCGCCAGGAGCGCGAGGCTGCGGCCAAGGCCGCCGCCGAGGCGCGCAAGGCCGAGGAAGAAGCCCGCCTGCGTGCCGAGCAGCAGAAGAAGGAAGAGCCCGCCAAGGCGGCCGCCAAGCCGACCACCGGCACCCTGCATCGGCCCGCCAAGACCGAGGACAAGCCCGCCAGCCGGGAAGTCAAGCGTACGGCCCCCGCGGCCCCGGCGCGCGAGGCCGACGGCGCCAGCAAGCGCCGCGGCGGCATGAAGACGCGCGGCGAGGTCGGTGCCACCACCGGCAGCAACTGGCGCGGCGCCGGCAAGGGCGGCGGCCGTCACGGCCGCAACCAGCAGGACGACCGTTCGTCCTTCCAGGCCCCCACCGAGCCGATCGTGCGCGAGGTGCACGTGCCCGAGACGATCACCGTCGCCGACCTCGCCCACAAGATGGCGGTGAAGGCGACCGAGGTGATCAAGGTCCTGATGAAGATGGGCTCCATGGTCACCATCAACCAGGTGCTCGACCAGGAAACCGCGATGATCATCGTCGAGGAGATGGGGCATCTGGCGGTCGCCGCGAAGCTCGACGATCCGGATGCCTTCCTCGAGGAGAGCGAAGCGCACAAGGATGCCGACGTGCTGCCGCGTGCGCCGGTGGTCACCGTGATGGGCCACGTCGACCACGGCAAGACCTCGCTGCTCGACTACATCCGCCGCGCCAAGGTCGCCGCGGGCGAGTTCGGCGGCATCACCCAGCACATCGGCGCGTATCACGTCGAGACCGCGCGCGGCATGCTCACGTTCCTCGACACCCCGGGCCACGAGGCCTTTACGGCGATGCGTGCCCGCGGGGCGAAGGCGACCGACATCGTCATCCTGGTGGTCGCGGCCGACGACGGCGTGATGCCGCAGACGCGCGAGGCGATCCACCACGCCAAGGCGGCCGGCGTGCCGCTGGTGGTGGCGATCAACAAGATCGACAAGCCCGACGCCAACCCCGAGCGCGTGACCCAGGAGCTGATCGCCGAGTCGGTGATCCCCGAGGCCTACGGCGGCGACACCATGTTCGTGCCGGTGTCCGCCAAGAAGGGGACCGGCATCGACGAGCTGCTCGAGGCCGTGCTGCTGCAGGCCGAGGTGCTCGAGCTCACCGCGCCCAAGGACACGCCCGCCAAGGGCCTGATCATCGAGGCGCGCCTGGACAAGGGTCGTGGCCCGGTGGCCTCGCTGCTGGTCCAGTCGGGAACGCTGCGCAAGGGCGACGTGCTGCTCGCCGGCGCCACCTTCGGCCGCATCCGCGCGATGCTGGACGAAAACGGCAAGCAGATCGACGAGGCCGGTCCGTCCATCCCGGTCGAGATCCTCGGCCTGTCGGACGTGCCGTCCGCGGGTGACGAGGCGATCGCGCTGGCCGACGAGAAGAAGGCGCGCGAGATCGCGCTCTTCCGCCAGGGCAAGTTCCGCGACGTCAAGCTCGCCAAGCAGCAGGCCGCCAAGCTCGAGACGCTCATGGAGCAGATGTCCGAGGGCGAGGTCAAGAGCCTGGCGCTCATCATCAAGGCCGACGTGCAGGGTTCGCAGGAGGCGCTGGTGCAGTCGCTGCAGAAGCTCTCCACCGACGAAGTCCGCGTCAACGTCATCCACGGTGCGGTGGGCGCGATCAGCGAATCCGACGTCAACCTGGCGCAGGCCTCGGGCGCGGTCATCATCGGCTTCAATACCCGTGCCGATGCCGGGGCGCGCAAGCTGGCCGAGACCTTCGGTGTCGATATCCGCTACTACAACATCATCTACGACGCCGTCGATGAGGTGAAGGCGGCGCTGTCGGGCATGCTGGCGCCGGAGAAGCGCGAGGAAGTCACCGGCCTGGTCGAGATCCGCCAGGTGTTCACGATCTCCAAGGTCGGCTCGATCGCGGGTTGCTACGTGCTCGAGGGTGTCGTGCGCCGCAATTCGCACGTCCGCCTGCTGCGCAACCACACCGTGCTGTGGACCGGCGAGCTCGAGTCGCTCAAGCGCTTCAAGGACGACGTCAAGGAAGTCAAGTTCGGCTACGAGTGCGGCCTGCAGCTGCGCAACTACAACGACATCCAGGAAGGCGACCAGCTCGAGGTCTTCGAGATCAAGGAAGTGGCGAGGACCCTGTAAGCGATGCCCAAGGAGTATTCCCGCAGCCAGCGCGTGGTGGAGCAGATCCGCCGCGAGCTGGCCGAGCTGATCCGCCTCGAGGTGAAGGACCCGCGCGTCGGCTTCATCACCCTGACCGATGTCGAGATCACCCCCGACTACGCCCACGCCAAGGTGTTCTTCACCAACATGACGGGCGAGGCCGACGTGCCCGAGATCCTGCAGGGCTTGCGCCGCGCGAGCGGCTTCCTGCGTCGCGAGCTCGGCCGCCGCATCCGCATCCACACCATCCCGGAGCTGCACTTCCACTACGACCGTTCGGTGGAAGAGGGCTCGCGCCTGTCGCAGCTGATCGACGAGGTGGTGAAGGAAGACGAGGCCCGCCAGCACGACGAGGCTGGCGGCGACGACAACACCGGCACGGACGATGACGCTCGCTCCCGCGGCTGAGGTCGCGGCTGAGCCGGCGCGGCCGAAGCGCAAGGGCCAGCCGCAACGCAGGATCGTCCGCCGCGAAGTCGACGGCGTGCTGTTGCTCGACAAGCCGCAGGGCATGAGCTCGAACGGTGCCTTGCAGAGCGCACGGCGCCTGCTTGCGGCCGCCAAGGCGGGCCACACCGGCACGCTGGATCCGATGGCGAGCGGACTGCTGCCGCTCACCTTCGGCGAGGCCACCAAGTTCTCGCAGATGCTGCTCGACGCCGACAAGACCTACGAGGCGGTGGTGCGGCTCGGCGTGGACACCGACAGCGGCGATGCCGAGGGCAAGGTGCTCGCCACCCGTCCGGTGGCGGTGGATCGCGCCGCGCTCGAAGCCGTGCTGGAGCGCTTCCGCGGCGAGATCGAGCAGGTGCCGCCGATGTATTCGGCGCTCAAGCGCGACGGCAAGGCGCTCTACGAGTACGCGCGCGCGGGCATCGAGCTCGAGCGCGCGGCGCGCCGGGTCGTGATCCATGCGCTCGAACTGCTCGACTTCGCAGGCGAACGCTTCACGATCCGCGTGCATTGCAGCAAGGGCACCTACATCCGCAGCCTCGCGATGGACATCGGCGCTGCGCTCGGTTGCGGTGCCCACCTGGCAGCGTTGCGGCGCACCGCGATCGGCGCCTTCGACCTGTCCGGCGCGCTCACGCTCGAAGCGCTGGAGGCGGCCGGCGAGGGCGGACGCGATGCGCTGCTCGCCCCGGTCGATGCGCTGGTGGCGGGCTTTCCGGTGCTGCAGCTCGATGCCGAGGCGGCGCGCGGCCTGCTGCAGGGTCGCACGCTCGCGCTCGCGGGCGCGCAGCCGGGCGCGAAGGTGCGCGCCTACGGGCCGGGGGGCTTCCTCGGCCTGGCGCAGTGGCAGGACGACGGACGCCTGGCGGCGCGCCGACTGATCGCCACCGGTGGGCGGAGCGAAGATGCATCCGCATGATTTTGATTGAGTAACTGGCGCGGCTTTGGGTATAATCCGCCGCTTCTGATTGGCAGAACACACGAGTAAAGACACACATGGCTCTCGATATCGCATCCAAGTCGAAGATCGTCTCCGACTTCCAGCGCGCCCAGGGCGACACCGGCTCCCCGGAAGTCCAGATCGCGCTCCTGACCGCCCGCATCAACGGTCTCGCCCCCCACTTCAAGGAGCACGCGAAGGATCACCACTCCCGCCGCGGCCTCCTGAAGATGGTCAGCCAGCGCCGCAAGCTGCTGGACTACCTGAAGGGTCGCAACGCCGACAGCTACCGCAATCTGATCGAGCGTCTGGGCCTGCGCAAGTAATTGCTGTCCGTGACGAGTCCGACAGCGCCGATCAGGGCGAAGTAAGCCAGCAAAGCCGGTGCGTGCCCCTGCGGCCGCGCCGGCTTTTTGCCGTTCTCCCGCCGCGTTCGCGCGCCCGCCCGAGACCGTCCCTCCGCGGTGCCTGGCCGTCCGCTCGGACGGCCCGCCGCAAGCAGTTGTCGTTTGCTGCATCCACCGAAAGAACAAGGAATACCAACTTGCCTACCGCAATCAAGAAAACCTTCGCCTACGGCGCCCACACCGTGACCCTGGAAACCGGCGAAGTCGCCCGCCAGGCTGGCGGCGCCGTCATCGTGAACATGGACGAGACCGTGGTGCTGGCCACCGTGGTCGGCGCCAAGGAAGCCCGCCCGGGCCAGGACTTCTTCCCGCTCACCGTCGACTACGTCGAGAAGTTCTATGCCGCGGGCCGTATCCCCGGCGGCTTCTTCAAGCGTGAAGGCCGCCCGAGCGAGAAGGAGATCCTCACCTCGCGCCTGATCGACCGTCCGATCCGCCCGCTCTTCCCCGACGGCTTCATGAATGAAGTCCAGGTCATCGTCACCGTGCTGTCGCTGAACCCCGAGATCGACTCCGACATCCCGGCGATGATCGGTGCCTCGGCCGCGCTGGCGATCTCCGGCCTGCCCTTCAACGGCCCGGTCGGCGCCGCGCGCGTCGGCTACCTCGATGGCAAGTACATCCTCAACCCGACCGCCACCGAGCTGCAGTCGAGCGCGATGAACCTCGTCGTCGCCGGCACCCAGACCGCCGTGCTGATGGTCGAGTCCGAAGCCCAGGAGCTGCCCGAGGATGTCATGCTCGGCGCCGTGGTGTTCGGCCACGAGCAGATGCAGACCGCCATCAAGGCCATCAACGATCTCGTCGAGGTTGCCGGCAAGCCCGAATGGGACTGGCAGGCGCCGCCCGCCAATGCGGCGCTGATCGCCAAGGTCACCGAGCTCGCCAAGGCCGAGATGGAAGAGGCCTTCCGCATCACCAGCAAGCAGGAGCGCTCGGCCCGCCTGTCCGAGATCCGCAAGCGCGTGATCGGCCAGCTCACCGAAGGCGTGGAGAACGCGCCCTCGGTCAATGAACTGAAGGACCTCTTCTTCAACCTCGAGTCGGGCATCGTCCGCAGCCGCATCCTCAACGGCGAGCCGCGCATCGACGGCCGCGACACCCGCACCGTGCGTCCGATCGAGATCCGCACCGGCGTGCTGCCGCGCACCCACGGCTCGGCGCTGTTCACCCGCGGCGAGACGCAGGCCCTGGTGGTCGCCACCCTGGGCACCGGCCGCGACGAGCAGATCATCGACGCCATCGCCGGCGAGTACAAGGAGCGCTTCCTGCTCCACTACAACTTCCCGCCCTTCTGCACCTGCGAGACCGGCCGCTTCGGCATCACCAAGCGCCGCGAGGTCGGCCACGGCCGCCTGGCCAAGCGCTCGCTGGTCGCCATGCTGCCGAAGCCGGAAGAGTTCTCCTACACCGTGCGCGTGGTCTCCGAGATCACCGAATCCAACGGCTCCTCGTCGATGGCCTCGGTGTGCGGCGGCTCGCTCGCCATGATGGACGCCGGCGTGCCGCTGAAGAACCACGTCGCCGGCATCGCCATGGGTCTGATCAAGGACGGCAACCGCTTCGCGGTGCTGACCGACATCCTGGGCGACGAGGACCACCTCGGCGACATGGACTTCAAGGTCGCCGGTACCGAGAACGGCATCACCGGCCTGCAGATGGACATCAAGATCCAGGGCATCACCAAGGAGATCATGCACGCCGCGCTGGAGCAGGCCAAGGAAGGCCGCCTGCACATCCTCGGCCTCATGCAGCAGGCCCTGGGCACCAGCCGCGGCCAGGTGTCCGAGTACGCTCCGCGCATGATCAACATGAAGATCAATCCCGAGAAGATCCGCGACGTGATCGGCAAGGGCGGCGCGGTGATCCGCGCGCTGCAGGAAGAGACCGGCACCGTGATCGAGATCGAGGACGACGGTTCGGTCAAGATCTCGTCGGTCAGCGCCGAGGGCGCCCAGGCGGCGAAGGCCAGGATCGAGGCGATCACCGCCGAGGTCGAGGTCGGCAAGGTCTACGAAGGTCCGGTCGTGCGTCTGCTCGACTTCGGCGCCATCGTGAACATCATGCCGGGCCGCGACGGCCTGCTGCACGTGTCGCAGATCGCCAACGAGCGCGTGAATAACGTCTCGGACTACGTCAAGGAAGGCCAGGTCGTGCGCGTGAAGGTCCTCGAGACCGACGAGCGCGGCAAGATCCGCCTGAGCATGAAGGCGCTGCTGAACGAAAACGCCGGCTGATGGCGGATGGCGGGCTGCGGCCCGCCACGCGCTGCAGCACGGCGTGCGGACAACAAAAAAGGACGCCCCAGGCGTCCTTTTTTGTTGTCCGTCCCGGTCGCGACCGGGAGCGGCGGATTACTTCGCGACCTGGCGCTCGCGCATCTCTTCCAGCGTCTTGCAGTCGATGCACAAGGTCGCGGTCGGGCGCGCCTCGAGGCGCTTGAGGCCGATCTCGACGCCGCAGCTGTCGCAGTAGCCGTATTCGCCGGCCTCGATGCGACCGATCGTCTCGTCGATCTTCTTGATCAGCTTGCGCTCGCGGTCGCGGTTGCGCAGCTCGAGCGCGATGTCGGACTCCTGGCTGGCGCGGTCGTTGGGGTCGGCGAACACGGTCGCCTCGTCCTGCATCGTGTGCACCGTGCGCTCGATGTCATCCACCAGCTCGCCCTTGAGCGAATCGAGGATCGCGCGGAAGTGGGCCAGCTGCTTCTCGCTCATGTATTCCTCGCCGGCAGCGGGAACGTAGGGCGGGAATTGCTTGTGCAGGGTATCTTCAGCCATGGATCGACTTCCGTAGAGGGTGTTGATTGGTGAGGTCCGACTTAATAACAGAATCAACCCGGTGCAGCAAGCATACCCCGGATCGCCCTGGCGTGCCCCGTGTCGGACCGCGCGTTCCCGGCTGCGAGTGCGCGGCTGCCGCGCTGCGGAGCCGCGGCGGAGGCGCCGCCAGGGCCCCGGACGGTCGCGGTGCTCAGGGGCTGGCGGCGGGTTTGCCGCCGTACTGCAGCAGCAGGTCGCAGCTCCTGCCGCCGGAAAACCAGCGTGCCACCACGCGTACGTCGCCGGCGAAGGCGAAGACGAACTCGTGCGAGACCGGGCGTTCGCGCACCGACCAGGTGGGCGCCGCGCCGAGCCGGGGGGTGAGGCTGGCCGCGTAGGCGGCGCCGTGCGCACGGCAGGCCTCGGCATCGGCCAGCGTGACCGCGCCGGCGCCCTGCGCGGGGATGGCGAGGATCTCCTCGATCCTGGCGTCGGCGCCGGCCATCGCCATCACCGACAGCGACTCGCCGGCCACACGCAGCACCACGCCGATCTGGTCGCGTTCGTCGCAGCCCGGGCCGATCCGTGCGGCGGCAGGATCGAAGCGCCGGGTGGCGCGGGCGGCGTCGGCAAGCGGAACGCCGAGCAACATCGGACCGATGCCGCGGGGGGTGAGCGCCGCCTCTTCGGTGGGTGGCGCACAGCCCGCGGCGGCGAGCGTCAGGACGAGCGCCGACGCCATTGCGAGGGCGGCGGGCGGGTGGGCGCGCGACCCGGCTTCGCAACGGCTGAGGCGATCTGATCCGCTCACTGCGCCCGGATCACACCGCAGAAGAAGCGCCCGCCGGCGCCGCCGATCGGCTGACTGGCGTGGTCGTCGCGGTTCTCGTGGATCACCAGCGCGGCGCCGTCGGCGTCGAGGATGGCGGCGCGTCCGCCCGCGCCCGAGAGGCTGGCGAGGGCGGTGAAGAACTCCGCCTCGACGCCGCCGTCGGCATGCACGAAGAGGTTGGGCAGGTCGCCGGCGTCGGGGCCATCCGGGTTCATCAGCCCGTGCGGCCTTGCCGCCGGGTTCAGGTGGCCCTTCGAGGCGACGAAGCCCTGCGTGCCGTCCTCGCAGGTGCCCACCGAATGGATGTGGATCGCCTTCGGCCCGGGCGGCAGTCCCTTGGCGACCACGTGGACCAACACGCCGTGGGGCCCCTCGACCAGGGTCGCGGTGCCCACCTCGGCGCCCTGGCGATCGAGCAAACGGGCGCTCGCACGCTCGGCGGCGAGGGCGGGCAGGGCGAGCGTGGTGGCAAGGAGCGCGGCGGCGAGGGCGGCGGGTTTGATCATGGCTGTTCTCCTGTTGGAATGCGTCCAGAGTCTCAAGCATAGGACAAACCGGCAGGCATGCACGCCCCAAGGCGGGCCGCGGCGGTACATCCGGTGGCACGCACCGCGGCGAGGGCTTAACATCGGCGGCTCATCAGAAACGGAGATTTCCATGGCTTCCTCCCCCGACAGCATCAGCATGGCGCTGTTCTGCGACTTCGAGAACGTGGCGCTGGGCGTGCGGGACGCGAAGTACGAGAAGTTCGACATCAAGCGGGTGCTCGAGCGCCTGCTGCTCAAGGGCAGCATCGTGGTCAAGAAGGCCTATTGCGACTGGGACCGCTACAAGAGCTTCAAGGCGGCGATGCACGAGGCCAACTTCGAGCTCATCGAGATCCCCCACGTGCGCCAGTCCGGCAAGAATTCGGCCGACATCCGGCTCGTGGTCGACGCGCTCGACCTGTGCTACACCAAGTCGCATGTCGACACCTTCGTGATCATCAGCGGCGACTCGGACTTCTCGCCGCTGGTGTCCAAGCTGCGCGAGAACGCCAAGCAGGTGATCGGCGTCGGGGTCAAGCAGTCCACCTCCGACCTGCTGATCGCCAACTGCGACGAGTTCATCTTCTACGACGACCTCGTGCGCGACAGCCAGCGCGCCGCAGCCAAGCGCGAGGCGCGCGACAACCCGCCCGCCAGCCGCAAGCAGCCCGAGGAGGACAAGGCCCGCCGCGAGGAGCTCGAGTCGCGCCGCAGCAAGGCGATCGACATTGCCGTCGAGACCTTCGACGCGCTGCTCGCCGAACGCGGCGAGAGCGGCAAGATCTGGTCCTCGATGCTCAAGGAGGCGATCAAGCGCCGCAAGCCCGATTTCAACGAGAGCTACTTCGGCTTCCGCGCCTTCGGCAACCTGCTCGAGGAAGCGCAGGCGCGCGGCCTGCTGGAACTCGGCCGCGACGAGAAGTCGGGCATCTTCGTCACCCGCCCCGGCCCGGGGCTGGCCGCACCCCGCATGCGCGAGGAGTTCACCATGGCGGGCGAGTCCCTGGTGGTGGAGCGTGCCGCCCCGCGCACCGAGCCGACCGTGGGCGTCGCCGAGGCGGAGCCCGGCGCGGAGCACGCCAGCTCGCCTGCCGGCGCGGGCGGGGAGACTTCCGCCAACGCTTCGGAGCCGCGGCGCGGTCGCGGTCGCGGTCGCGGCCGCGCGGCACGAGCGCTGGAGGAGCCCGCGGCTGAAGGGGGGGCGGTCGAGGCGCATGTCGCCGCCACGGTGGAGGAGGGCGAGACCGCCATCGAAAGCGCGCCGGCAGCGCCTGTCTTGCCGGCGGAGACGGTGGCGCAGGCGACCTCCGAGGGCGCCGGGCACGCCGAGGACGCCGCGGTGGCGGTCGAGCCTCGCGCAGCCGAGGCCGAGCCCGAGTCCGCGCAGCCGAAGCGCTCGTCTGCGACGCGCAGGCGGCGTGGCGGCAAGGCCGAGGCGCCCGTCCTGCCGGCCGCCGCTGCGGCCACCGTCGCCGGCGCGGACCATCCGCCTGCTCCTGCCGCGGCGAACGAAGCCCACGACGCCGTGGCCGGCGCGGCGCAGGAGGAGAAGCCGAAGGGCAAAGGCAAGGGGAAGGACAAGCAGAAGCCGAAGGAGAAACCCTCCGAGGCCGCAAAGCCGTCTTCGCGGCGTGGTCGCGGTGGGCGCGCTGCGGGTGCCAAGGCCGCTGCGGAAGGGGCGGGCGGGACGGCGACCGCGGCGGGCCCGTCGGCGAGCGCCGCGCCCCTGCCGAGCGCCGCGCCCGCCGCGAGCACGCCCGCGGCGGAGAACCCCGCCCCGCGTCCGCGCCGCGCGCGCAAGCCGAAGGCCGCGTCGGCCGAATGAGCGTGCCCTGGCCGTATCCGTTCTGGATCGCCCATCGCGGCGCCGGCAAGCTGGCGCCGGAGAACACGCTCGCCGCGTTTGCGCTCGGCCATGCGCACGGCTACCGCATGTTCGAGTGCGATGCCCGCCTGAGCGCGGACGGCGAGGTCTTCCTGCTCCACGACGACCGCCTCGAGCGCACCACCGACGGCCGTGGCGAGGCGGTGGAGCAGCCTTGGGGCGCACTCGCGCGCCTCGACGCGGGCGCCTGGCACGGCCCCCGCCACGCCGGCGAGCGCCTGCCCACGCTCGCGCAGGTGCTGGCCTTCTGCGGCGAGCGCGGCTGCCTGCTGAACATCGAGATCAAGCCCGCACCTGGCGACGAGATCCGCACCGGACGCCGGGTGGCCGAGGTCCTGGCCGCGGCGTCCGTCGTCCCGCCGCCGCTGCTGAGCTCCTTTTCTCCCACCGCGCTCGCCGCTGCGGCCGCGGTGGCGCCGGCCACGCCGCGCGGGCTGTTGCT
>Ga0116178_10002681_pt1 | contig 13863 bp, 7 predicted proteins | sample AD_STIC12_MetaG_FD_89880 | JGI IMG/M metagenome (GOLD analysis project Ga0116178, IMG submission 89880) | Active sludge microbial communities of municipal wastewater-treating anaerobic digesters from USA - AD_STIC12_MetaG | ecosystem: Engineered > Bioreactor > Anaerobic > Digestate | place: USA... | reverse complement strand
CCTCTTCGCCCCGCGCGCGGCGTATCGCTATCGCCCGATCACCGCACCGTCGACGACGTACGACGACCCAACGATGGGCCAGGATCCGGAGTACGGCGCGTCGATCAACTACTACCTCAAGGCGCCGGTTGCCGGCACGGTGACGCTCACCATCGCCGACGCGAAAGGCGACGTGATCCGCACGCTCACCGGGAGCAATGCCGCCGGGATCAACCGCGTGCACTGGGACCTGCGCCACGAGGCGTCGATGGTCACGCGGCTCCAGACCTCGCCGCTCTACGCGCCACACATCGTTCCCGGCCCTGGTGGACGTGTGGCGCCTGGCACGGGGCAGCTGGCGATTCTTGCCCCTCCGGGACGCTACACCGTCACCCTCACGGCCGGCGGCGTAGTGCAGCAGCAGATGCTCGACGTCCGCAAGGACCCCAACTCGGGCGGGACGGAAGGTGACATCGAGGCCCAGGTCCGCGCCCTCGTCGCGATCCGACAGGACCTGAACGACGGCGCCGATGCGGTGCATCGCATCGAAGCCGTGCGGGTGCAAGTCGAGGCGATCGCGAAGGTGGTGAGCGACGCCGAGGTGAAGCGGGCGGCCGAAACGATGCTAGAGCAGTTTGTCGACCTCGAAATGAACCTCGTCGACCTGCGACTGACGGGTGGCGGGCAGGATGGGGTGCGCTTCGGGTCCAAGCTGCTCGCGAAGCTCAACTACCTGGCCAATGGCGTGTCGAGCAGCGACTACCGCCCCACCAACCAGCACGTCGAGGTGCAGGGCATCCTCGATGGGGAGCTGAAGACGCACCTCGCACGCCTCGACGGGTTGCTCGACAAGGAACTCACCGCCTTCAACGCGCTGCTGCGCTCACGCAACGTCCCCAACGTGATCGTGCGTTCGCGCGCTCCGATCAGCGACTGAGCCAACCGCGGGGAGCACCGAGCGGGCGTCCCATCCATTCGGAGAGGGCGCCCGTCAGCTTTCCACCCCTTGGCAGCACCGCACGGGTCCCGCATGTTCCGACCGTTCCCCTCCCGTACGCCACCCATGGACGACCGTCGAACCGGGGCAACCCCCGCGCCCACTCCCATTCCCACGCCCACGGCTCACGAACTGGAAGTCGCGCAGTTGCGGCTGGCGCAGCTGCACCTCGGGTCGGACGGCGACGCCTGGAGCGCATTCGCCGCCGGTGCCGAAGATGCCGTTCGCACCCTCGGCATTGGCCGACTCGGCATCTGGCTGTATACGGATGACCGGATGGCGCTCCGGTCCTACCTCGTGGTGCAGCCCTCGGACGGCGAAACGTTCGAGGGGGCGCTCCTGCGGCGGCGCGATTTCCCCGCCTACTTTGCCGCGCTCGGAACGGCGCGTCGTCTGCGCCGAAGATGCCCTCACATCGCCGCTCACCGCCGAACTCACCGCCGCCTACCTCGTCCCGTTAGGTATCGGCGCGCTCATGGACGCACCGATCTACCGCGAGGGACGCATCGTTGGGGTGGTCTGTCATGAGCACCTCGGTGGTGCCCGCGCCTGGACGGAGCCCGAGCAGCACTTCGCGGCCTCGGTGGCGCAGACCTTCGCGCGACTCGCCGAAGAGGCCGAACGGTTCGACGTCGAATCGCGCGTGGGAGCGGCGCATGGCCAGCTGGAACGGCTGGAGCGCATGGCCGCGCTGGCACGCCTGGCTGCCGGCGTCGCGCACGACTTCCGCAACGTGCTGCACAGTGTCGGGATCCTCGCCGAGATGATCCAGCAGGAGTGCGCCGGCATGTCGCCCGTTCAGGCACTGGCGTCAGACATTCGCGTCGGCGTGCGCCGCGGCGAGACGCTCGTGCAGAACCTCCTGGCCTTCGGACAGGAAGCGCCGTCGTCGCCGACGATGCTCGATATCCCGGCGGAGCTCCGGAGCATGGAGCGACTGTTGACGCTCTCCGTCGGCTCTGGCGTGCGGGTCGAGTTCGCCATGGCCGATCGCGTGGGGCGCGTCCTGATGGACGCGAAGGACCTCGAGCGCATGATGGTGAACCTCGCGCTCAACGCGCGCGATGCGATGCCGTCGGGCGGGACGCTGCGCATCACCGTGTGCGAATCGGAGCACGATCAGGGCGGACTGCACAACACGACGTGGGTCCTGGTCGAGCTCTCCGACTCCGGCATCGGGATCCCGGCCGACGTGGTACATCGCGTCTTCGAGCCGTTCTTCACCACCAAGGGGGAGCGCGGTACGGGGCTCGGGCTGCCGATCGTCGAGCAGCTCGTCGGCAAGGCGGGCGGGTACGTGCGCGTCGAGAGTACCCCGGGGAACGGGACCACCTTCCGCCTCTTCCTCCCGCGACTCGCCCCGGCTGCCTGACGAGTCGCGACCGCGCGCCCGGTGCGTCGCGACCGCGCGCGTGGCGTGTTGCTCGCCCCTATTTGTGGATCGTGCCCATCTGCACAACCTCGAAGGCGCTCGACGGCACCTGCTTGAGCTTCCCGAGGTTGCCGTCGTTCCAACGCGCGTCGGGCGCGCCGGAGACGTACCATCCGCTTCCGTTGTCAGCCAGGAACATGCCGTAGCTCTTCATCGCCTGCAGGATCACGCGGACCTCGGCGGGATACGCGCTCACGTCGAAGCCGGCCTTGAGTCGTACGCGCATTCCCATCGGGGGAAGTGCCGCGGAGGTATCGCGCGACGCGTAGTGGCGCGCGGGATCGACGAAGGCGCGACGCGTGCGCGGGCAGGTGAAACGCAGCGCGTGGTTGATGACACCGCGGGTGACGGCCTCCTCATAACGCACCAACCCCGGAAAGATGGGGAGCCCGGCGGCGTCGGCGGAGGTCCAGTACATCGGACGGAGCGCGTTGGAGTTGAGGTCGAAGACCGCCCCCGCCCCGGCCTTCCACGACTTCCCGCCGTTGAGTGGATAGGCGTCGAAGAGCTCGTACAGCTTCCAGTTGAGCGTATCGACGACGAGCACGTGCCGGTCGCCGGTTCCCTTCGCCCCGCCCTCGATCGGAGCGTTGACCGGAATGGGATAGGGGCCGGGATCGCTTTCGCTCGCGTACTGGAAGGTCACGCTGCGCTTGGCCTGCGATCCTCCCACCAGCACATAGGGGATCCCGTTAGGCGCGCCGTTCCAGGTCGTGCCGAAGTCCGGATGCAGGGTGCGCAGGCCACAGCTGGCGATGAGCGTCGCGGAGTTGGGATCGACGGGGGCCGACGCGACGTTCGTGTTCCACGGGTTGTTGGCGGGAAACGGCCGGCGGCCGTTGAGCGGCCCGTTGGCCACCGCCGCGAGCGGTTCGATGGCCTCGTCGGCCAGCCCCGCCGCGTCCGAAGGCGCCTCGGAGCATGCCGCGCCAAGCGCACTGGCGACGAAGGCGAGCATGGCCACTGCAGGGGCGGGACGCAATCGAGTCATCGAGGGCCTCGTGGAGTGTCGTGTCCACGTGCAAGGTGCCGCCGGGAGCGCCCTCGGCGCTGTGCGGCGCGACGCCGTCGCCAGAGGGCACGGATCACCGAGCCATCAGCTCGCCCCGACGACGTGGCCGGCCTCTGACACTTGGCGAGGGACCGCTCCGTTAGGTTGGAGGAAGCTCATTCTCACCTCCACGCGAGCGCTGCATGTCCCTCATCCTGCGCCTCCTCGTCAACGCCGCCGCCCTCTACGTCGCCACGCGCGTCGTCGACGGGATCTCGTTTACCGGGTCGCCGGCCGCGCTGCTCGGTGTGGCGCTCGTCTTCGGCATCGTCAATACGCTCGTGAAGCCGATCGTCCAGTTCTTCTCCTTCCCGTTCATCATCGTGACGCTGGGGCTCTTCCTCCTGTGCATCAACGCGGTGATGCTCCTGGTGACGTCGAGCCTGTCGCAGTCCCTGGGGCTCGGCTTTACCGTGCGCGGATTCGCGGCGGCGCTGATCGGCTCGATCGTCGTCTCGCTCACCAGCCTCGTGTTGGGACAGTTCGTGGAGCAGGAAAAGAAGGACTGACCCAGCACTCTCCGTCGACGGCACCCGACTCCTACGTCACCGCCAGCTGGCCGCTACGTCACGCATCCGATGTAGCGGCCGTCGCATTTCTCCGACCTTGGTCGTGCGCTCATGGGGAGCGCATTTCACACCAGGGAGGAGCACCATGCAACAGTCTCGCAAGGTCCAGTCCGCCGTGCTCGCGCTCGCGATGCTCGCGTTCGCCGCCTGCTCCGACGATTCGTCGCCGTCGGCACCAGCGTTGTCGCCGGAGGCCGCGCGCGCGGAGGTGGAGTCCCAGGGAGAGGGAGCGGCCGCGCTACGGCGCTATGTCGCGATCGGGACGAGCGTCTCGATGGGATACCAGTCGGACGGCGTGAACGCCACGGGACAGGACCAGTCGTGGCCGGCGCAGTTGGCGCGCCTCGGCGGCACGACGCTGCGCCTGCCGTCGATCGCGGGGTTCGGATGCAAGGCGCCGATGGCCGCGCCACTCGCCCGCGGCGTCCGTATCTCGGGAGAAGCGATCACCCTGGGCGATTCCCTGCTCAACTGTGATCCGAACGTCGCGGGGATCGAGCTGCCCGCCGCGAACGTCGCGATTGCCGGGGCCACGACTTTCGATGCGCTTTACAGCACGCCACAGAACGTGACGAGCGTGCTGGGGGCCAAGGTGTATTCGCGTGTCCTCCCCTCCAACACGACGCAGCTGCGAGCGGCACTGGCCCAGAAGCCGAAGTTGATCTCGATCGAACTGGGCGCCAACGAGGTGCTCGGCTCGCGCAGCGGCATCGCGATCCCCGGCGTCACCATCGTCCCCGTCAACACGTGGGCGCCGCTGTATACGGCCGTGGTCGACTCGGCGGTGCGGCAGACCAAGCGCGTCGTCCTCGTCGGGTTGATCAAGGACGCGGCGTCGTTCCCCTCCTTCCGCCGCGGCGACGAGATCTACGCCGACGCACCGACGCTCCTGGCCGCCTTCCACGTCGCCGTCTCCAGCGACTGCGCCGGCAGCCAGAACCTCATCTTCGTCCCGGTCCGCATTCCGACGGCGATCTCGATCGGCGCGTTCTATCGTTCGAAAGGGCTGCCGCCCTACAGCTTCTCCTGCGCCAACGTGAACAACGGCGCCCCTGACTACGTGCTCACCCCTGCCGAGGCGGCGGTGGTGAACAGCACGCTGGGCGAGATGAACGCCCGGATCCGCATCATGGCCTCACGTCGCGGCCTGGCCCACTTCGAACTGGAGGCGTTGTATGGCCTCCCCGGCCTCAAGCCGCCGTTCAGCAGCGTGCAGCTGATGACGTCGTCGCAGCCGTATGGCGCCTACTTCAGCCTCGATGGCATCCATCCGAACGCCGCGGGGCACGCCATCCTCGCCGACGCGGCGGCCAAGGCGCTCAACGCCCGCTTCGGGCTCGGCATCCCGACCGCATCGTCGGTGATCGCCAGTCGTTAGGCCCGATGGGTTCCCGGCCCCCCCGCCGCCGCCCGGCGCCGGGGGGGCCGATGTTGCCGCACCTACTCGTTTGCGTCGGAGAAGCCGGGGTGCGTCCGCAGCAGGTCGACGAGGGCCCCACGCGAGTCGACCCCGAGCTTCCCGAACATGTTGGAGAGATGGGTGCTGACGGTGCGCGCGGAGATGTCGAGCCGCACGGCGATCTCCTTGTTGGTGAGGCGGCGCGCGACCAGTCGCGCGATATCGAGCTCACGACCCGTGAGCGAGAACGCCCCCTCGCTCGCCCCTCGCGCCGGCAGTCGCATTCCCAACGCCCGCATCTCGCTGCGGGTCCCTCGCAGTTCGTGCTCGGCGCCGAGTCGGGCGAAGACGTCATGCGCGCGCCGAAGTTCGTGCCGAGCGCCGTCGGCGTCACCATCGGCGAGCATCACCTGTGCGGCGTTGCGGCGCACGCGCGCGGCGTGGAAGGGGAACGGGATCGCCTCGAGTTCGTCGGCGGCGGCCAGCAGCGCCGGCACAGTCGCCGGATGCCGTTCCTCGAAGCGCAGCCGCAACGCCTCCGCCGTGTTGGCCCAGGCGAGGCCGAGCCGATGCCCCATCAGTTGCGACTGCTCGCGCAATCGCGCGCTCTCGCGGCGCACGAGGTCGAACTCCTGCAACCAGAGCCCCGCCTCGATGATGATGGGGAGCAGGCGGTGGATCGCCCAGACGACGTACCCGAAGGCGTCGGCGATGGCGAGGCCACGTTGCCCGAACTCCAGCGCGCGGCGCCACTCGCCCATCGCCAGCCAGTACGCGGCCATCCCGGTATGAGCGAGGATCGCGTTATGCACCTCGCCGGCGTCGGGCGACCGCCCCTCCCGCAGCGCCTGCTCCACCTCATGGGCGCGCGAGATCTGCCACGCTTCTTCCAGGAGTTCGTGGCCACGCGGGAACTCGTCCCGCGCGATGTGAATGAACGCTGTCCAGACGAGGAGGCGCGGCAGGACCGTGTTGGGGGCGATGGCGCGCGCCATGGGAATCGCGCGGTCGGCGCGCGCGAGCGCCTCCGCCCACTCCCCGACTCCTGAGGCGAACTCGATCGCGATCTCCGCCGTTTGCACCTGAAGGAGCGGCGAGTACAGTTCGCGCGCGAGATGCTCCGCGTGGCGCTGGTGCATCGCGACGACGTCGGAGTTGCCACCGAGCCCCTCGAGCACGGCCAGCCCCCAATGCGCCCACCACATGAGTGCCCGGTCGCCGCTGGCGGTCGCATGCGCGAGGGCGGCGGCGCCGTGGCGCCTGGCGACGTCGGCAGGCCCCGTCCACCCGTAGAACTGCATGAGGGCGCGATGGACGAGGGCCTGCAGCGCGGCATCGCCGGTGCGTTCGGCCACCGGGACGACCTCCTCCACCGCCGCCTTGGCCTCGGCCACGCGCCCCTGCGCGTGGAGCAGCATCGCCTTGGCGACGCGGACAGGGACGGCGAGGTCGGCGCGTTGCATGGCGGTGGCCACCGCCTCGGCGCGGTCGAGGTACGTCAGCCCGTCGGCGGGGCGACCGGCGAAGGCGAGGGCGAGCCCAATGCGCCGCAGCAGGCGCGCACGCGCCAGGTCGTCTCCGGCCTCGACGGCGAGTGAGAGCGCGACTTCCCACACCGTCATGGCCCCGACATGATCACCGTTCCGCGCACGCGCGCGGGCGAGGTCCTCACACAAGGCGCGATAGGCGGCGGCGTCGCGCTCCGCGGGCACCACGCGATCGGCGATCGAGAGGGCGTCAGTGAGGAGGCGCAGCGCCTCGGCGTCGGCGTGCCGGTTCAGTGCCTCACGCCCTGCCGCCGCCACATACCGCAGCGTGCGGACGTCTCCCGCGAGCAGGTCTCCCTCCACGAGATGACGCGCGATCTCGCGGGCGTGCGCGATGGCGCCGGCCCCGAGCGTTCGTTCCATCTCCCGAGCCGTCGTCAGATGCAACGCGCGGCGCCGGGCCGCCGTGAGCCCGGCGGCGACCGTGAGCTGCACGAGCGGATGCACGAACTCGTACTGCGGGAGCCCCCCTTCCCCGATCTCCCGCAGGATGCGTCGGGCGCACAGGATGTCGATGGCGTCGGCGAACGGCTGCGCCTCGAGCCCCGCCACCGACTGCAGCAGGGGAAGCGAGGCGCGCGTCCCGATCACCGCGACCACCTCGGCCACGCGGCGCGCCCCCGGCTCCACTTCGTGCATGCGCGCCTGCAGCGCTTCGCGAATCGTCGCCGGCAGCCCGACGTCGTCGAAGTCACCCACCACCCAGCGCTCGCCCTCGATGCGCACACGCCCCGATTCCACGAGGTGGCGCACGAGCTGGTCGACGAAGAGCGGATTGCCGCGCGAGCGCTCGTGCACGCGTTCGGCAAGGCGCGTCACCTCGTCGCCCGTGAGTGCAAAGAGACGGAAGAGCACGTCGGCGATATCGTGACGCGTCAGCGGCTCGAGGTGCCGCACCACCGCCTCGCCGCGCGAGACCAGCGAGCGTTCGGTCGTCTTGAGGGCGGGCGGAAGTTCCTGCTCGTCATCCGCATACGTGACGATGAGGAGGAGCGCGGCCTGGCGCACGTGGCGCGCGAGGAAGTGCACCAGCTCCATCGACGACGCGTCGCTCCACTGCGCATTCTCGAGGATCAGGAGGACGGGCTGTCGATCGGCCAACCGTTGCAGGAACTGCGCGAAGTTCCAGAGCAGCCGCGCCTTGTGGTCGGCATCGTGCGGCGACAGCGGCTCGCTGGGCGCGCGTCCCAGCGACAGCCCGTGGAGGATCATCGCCAGCTCGCGCTCGGCACCGCGTGCGAGTACCGATAGCGTGGCGGGGGGCAGATCGCGCAAGGCGGGGACGAGGGCGTCCGACAGCATCCCGTACGGAATCCCTGTTTCCGCCGCGTAGGCACCCCCAGCGGCCACGAACATCTCGCGCCGGAGCGCTTCGCGTGCGAGCAACTGCACCAGACGCGTCTTGCCAACGCCACTTTCCCCGGCGAGGAAGATCGTCTGCCCCTTTCCTTCGGCGGCGGCATCGAGCGCCATCCGCAGAACGCCGAGCTCGGCCCGGCGCCCCACGAGGGGGAGTTCGGTCTGCGCGGTCAGCGTCATCGTGGGATCGGCACTCGATGCCATGGGCGCAATTCTGCGGACGCGCGCAATGCGCCGCTAGTGGCGCGCTCAGCGAGGCGGGACGTGGCGCGCGGCTTGGGTCGTCAATCGTGCGGCCGTGCGCAATCGATCGGTGAAGTGTACGCGTCTGCCGTCACCCAACGTCCTTCGTCCGCGTCCGATCCTCCTCAAACGCCACCGGCCCGCGAATGCCGTGTTGGCATCCGCGGGCCGGGGCGTACTGCCGGGGGCCGTTAGGCGTTCCGGTCCAGGCACCCCTTGAACTTGGGGTTGTTCTGCTCGTCCTGGATGATCGGCAGGTTCACGTCCGGGCCAAAGACACCGCCCTTGTAGTGCGGCCCCGTCGGGAAGACGTCATTGGCCGAGCGCCCGTACTGTCGGATGAGTCGACGCATGTCGCCCAACCGCTGGCCGCGGCTGAACGTCCACAGCGCCTTCTCACGGAAGTGCAGGTTGATGCGCGCCGCCGGCGTGCCCGGGTCGGTCAGCGCCGGCAACGCGGTCACGGCTACCGAGTGGATCGTCGGCGGCGTGGCACGCAGCGCGTTCAGGATGGCCAGCCACTGCGTGGGGTTGTTGTCACGCAGTGCCTTCTCGGCTTCGATGAAACGCGCGTCGATGCCGTTCACGATGTCCACGGCCGTGAGCTGCTGGAAGATGGTGGTCGTGTTCATGAACGTCTGCCCGTCCTGGCCGGCCGTGGTGCGCTTGGTGACCGGGACGCGCGGATCGTTGAGCGTCGCAAACGGAATCGCGTTGGCTACCGGGATGTTGCGCTGGTTCCCCTGCAGCGAATCGCCCACCGTGTAGCGCAGCGCCGACAGCCCCAACGACCAGAGCTGGTTGGTCTGCGTCGTGGTGGAGAACAACGACCGGTGCGCAAACGTGGTGGGAATGCCAGCGACAGTCGCGGCTGCGGCATCGACCTGGTTGAGCCCCATCTGCGCACGCGCCTTGCCGACGCGTGCCGCGCGGGCAATCGCCACACTGATGGTGTCGGTGGCGCTTCCCACCGTCGTGATCGCCGAATCGAACTGGGCGACAGCGGAGTTGAAGACCTGCGTCACGGTGAGCGGATCACCGAAGACCGCCTTGTCCCCCGAACCATCGGACAGCGGGATGCCGTTGCAGAAATCCGACGCCAGCTGCAACTCCACGAAGCCCTTGGCGAAGTACATCTCACCGATGCTCGCAGTGGCCGTCGGCTCCCACTCTTTGAGGCCGGCGACAGCCTGCGTGGCCGAGGTGCGAACGCGATACAGGCGATACAGCATCCCGGAGACCTGGGAGTTGTTCTCCTGGATGCGGCGCTGGTCGGTTTCATCGTTCTGCACGAAGGTCGAGCTGGTTCCCCACTCGTCGGCGAGGAGTCCGCCGAAGAGCCAGGTGCTCTCACTGCCGGCGGTGGCGGCGGTGAGCCGCGAGACGGTGCCAATGGCCAGTCCGCGCGCGCCCTCGATCGACCCAACGTCGCCCGGGGGAATGAGGTCAGGATCGGTCGCCTCGAGCAGCGTATCGGTCACGCTACTGCAGGCGGCAGTGGAGGCGAGGCCGAGGACCGCGAGGGTCCTCGCAAGGCGCCCGCCAAAGGAGATGCGATGCATCTGGAGTGTCCTCAGGTAGGCGTTAGCGGTTGATGTTGACACGGAGAGTGTAGTAGCTGGGGAGGCCGAGACCCTGGAAGGCGCGGCGCGCCGCCTCGGCGCCGGTAGCGACCTGGTGGTGGGTCTCAGGTACGGCGCCGCCATCCCCGGGAACGACTACCAGGTTGCGTCCCGTCAGGAGCACACTCACCGCGCGGCTCTTGAAGAGGCGCTGCGAGAGGTCGGGGCTCAGGTTGTACTGCACCGTCATCTCACGGAAGCGCGCGAAGGCGCCGTCCTGCAGGAAGCCGTCGAGCGAGGCCGACGGGTGGTTGCGCGTCGCGACCACCATGGCCTGCTCCTCGAACGAGGCATCCGGGTTCTGCATGCCGTTGCAGTTCTGGCGCGAGACGCAGCGAATGCGCTCCGTGTTGTTGTACCAGCGGTGTCCACCACGATAGTCGATCATCGTCTGGACGCGGAAGCGACGCGAGAACAGGTCGATCCCGTTGGTCCAAGTCATGAGGTGGCGCGGCTGCCCGTACCCACTGAAGGAGAACGAGTCGGCGACGAACACTTCGTTGAGATTCGGGTCGGCGTTGTAGGTCAGGATCTTGTCGCTGTTCTTGTCTTCCCACCCCGTGATCTTGCGCGACCACAGGCCAAAGATCGGGTAGCCTTCCACCGCACGCGTCGTGGTGCCGAGCTGCGGCGGCGTGCCGCCGAGCGAGACGAGTTCGTTGGAATTGGTGGAGGCATTGAGCGCCACATCCCACGCGAAGTTCTTCTTGTCGACGACCTGTGCCGAGAAGAGGGCCTCCCACCCCTGGTTGGCCACGGAGCCGATGTTCACGCGCTGAGTGGTCGGGCCACCGATCGACGGCGGCTGGATCGCCGAGATGATCGCGTCCTTCGTCGTCTTCGTGTAGTACGTGAGCTCGAAGGAGTAGCGGTTGTTCAGGAACTTCGCGTCAAAGCCCGTCTCGAACTCGGTCGACCGCTCCGGCTTGAGGTTCGGGTTGCCGATGGAGCTGTAGACGACGGCCGCCTGGTCAACACCGCGATAGTTCGCGGTGGTGGCGCCGTAGAAGCGCAACGCGTCGTTGGGGCCCGGTTGCACACCCGACGACCCGATGGCGGCGCGGAAGCGGAACTGGTTGAGGAACTCCCACTTGGGGAAGAACGACTCGTCGGACATGATCCACGAGACCGACCCCTTGGGATAGTACACCGACTGGAAGTTCGTGCCGAAGGCCGAGTTCTGGTCGGTGCGCAGCGCCGCCGTCAGGAACAAGCGGTCATTGATCGCCGCCGCCTGTTCGACGAAGAGCCCCAGCGTCTTCTGGAACGTGGTCGCTTCCGACGCGGTCGGGACGGCGCCCGCGCCAGCCGTCTGCGCACCCGGCGCGAGCTGCGTCCCCAACGCGGAGCCGAACTCGAACAGGTAGTTCACGTACTGCACGCCGCCGGTAGTCTTGAGCGCCAGCCACGGACGCGGCGTGTACGACGCCGTGGAGCCGAGATCCACCGTGAAGTTCCGGATGTCGGCGCGCGTGTTCTGCTTGAAGCCGTTGCGATAGAGCGCCGTGATCGGCGGCCCCTCGCCGCGATAGAGCAGGTTGTCGTCGACGCGGTTGGTGTAGTCGTTGCCCACCGTCAGGCGATTCTGCAGCCAGTCGGTCGGGCGCCAGTTGGCATTGAACGAGCCCAGGAAGCGGTTCACACGCTGCCCTGTCTTTTCCTGCCAGGTGTAGCCCGGCGTCCAGGCGCGATACCCATAGAGCGGCGTCGCCAGAATACCGGTGCCCACGAGGCGGTTAGGCGCGCAAATCTTGCACCCCGGGCCGCCGAAGGCCTGCGACCCGAGACCAGCGGTGGCGTTGGACTCCAGCGAATAGCGCTGCGCCAGGTTGATGAAGCCGGTCGACGCCGACAGGTCGAGCTTGGGGCTCACCGCCGCGTTGATGTTCGCGCGCACGCTGTTCTTCCCCAGCACGTTCGGGCGCTCCGTCCAGTCCCGAATCGGAATGTTGAGGGTGTCCAAGCGACGACGTTCGAACGCCGGGAGCTCCAGCATCCCGGTTTCGTCTTCGCGCTCGCCCGAGACGAAGTAACGCACCAGGTCGTTGCCGCCCGACAGCTGCAGCCCGTACTGGTTGCGGTAGCCCGTTCCCAGCGGCGTAACGTCCGGATCCTCGAACAGGTTGTACTTCGCCACCGAGTCAATCGTGCAGAAGCCCGACGACACCAACGGAAGGTTGCACCCGTTGATGGCCAGCTTGGACCCGTTGGACACGCGCGTGCCGAAGATCGTGTAGTTGGTGGGATAGGTGTTGTTGTCCTTGATCATCCCGCCTTCGCCGTAGATCGTCCAACGCGCCGTCCCCGCCCGCCCACGCTTGGTGGTGATGAGGACTACGCCGTTGGCGGCGTCGGTGCCGTACAGCGTCGCCGCCGACGGCCCCTTCACGATCTCCATGCTCTCGATCTCTTCCGGATTGAGGTCGCCGACACGGCTCGGCTGCGCCCCACCGGTGAAGAGGTTCGACGACCCGATGTTGTTCGACATGCGAACGCCATCGATGATGAAGATCGGGTCGTTGGAGAGCGACAGCGAGTTCTGGCCGCGGATGCGGATACGCGCGCCGGAGCCGGTCTGCGTCCCCGACGTGACCGTCACGCCCGCGGTACGCGAGTTCAGCATGTCGTTCACGTTCTGCACCGCCCCCGACTCGGCGATCTTGGCCGCGTCGATCGAGGCCACCGCGTTCCCCAGCTCGACGCGACGCTGGTCGCCCGTCGCCGTCGTCACGACCGGCGCGAGCGTCAGCGCGACTTCGGTCAGCGCGAACTCCAGGCTCGCCGCCTGGCCCGCCGCCACGGTCACCGGCTTCTTCTGCTCCGAGTAGCCGACGCGCAGCACGCGCACCGTCACGTTGCCCGGCGTCACCGCACGGAAGGTGAAACGACCGTCCGCATTCGTGAGGCCGCCAAGCGTCGTCCCGACGATCACGACTTGCGCCTGATCGAGGGGACGGCCACCCGCGGCCTCTGTCACGCGAACGCTGATTGTCCCCTGCGAGGTCTGTGCGCCGAGTGCACTGGCCCCGATGGCCAAGAGCGCTCCGACAGACCGCAGGGCTCGTCCGAACGAGACAATACTCATTCTACGAACTCCAGGGTGTGGGGAATGGAGGGGTACCGCGACACGCCCGCGCCCGCGTTTCGGCGGGCGACACGGAGGAGACCTTCCCGCGGGGGGGTGTACGGGGGTCGGACTCCGAAAAGCGTTTCAACGGACCCGCTAGGTTACAGGATGAAAAAGCGTGAGTCAACGACGGATGACGTGGGCGAGCCGTGCGCTGGGCGTGATGGAAGCGCTTTCATTGGTCCTCAGTCCACTTCCAACCGCCCGCGGGGGCCCCTCGCCCCGTATGCGGACGAACGAGGGGCGACACGCCAGCGCGTGCGCCCCTCGCCCGTTCAGCGCAGGCGGCGCTCCAGGAACTCGGTCGTGGCGCGAGCCACCGCCAACCACGACTGGTGCCGCAGGAAGCTGTGCACCTCGTCCGGGAAGACCAGCTGCTCGACCTCCACGTTCCGCTGCCGGAGCCGCTCGACCAGGGTGATCGTCTCGGCGAACGAGACATTGCGATCGTCGTCGCCATGGATGACCAGCACCGGGGCCTTCCAGCGATCGAGCGAGGCGAGCGGCGACGACTCGAGCGCCAGCCGCGAACGCTCGG
>Ga0116178_10002673_pt1 | contig 13878 bp, 12 predicted proteins | sample AD_STIC12_MetaG_FD_89880 | JGI IMG/M metagenome (GOLD analysis project Ga0116178, IMG submission 89880) | Active sludge microbial communities of municipal wastewater-treating anaerobic digesters from USA - AD_STIC12_MetaG | ecosystem: Engineered > Bioreactor > Anaerobic > Digestate | place: USA... | reverse complement strand
GGAAGGATATTCTCCGGGGAGGGGGGGAGGTGATCTAAAGAGGGCCTCGTCACTTGCTGCCCCGCCTTGTACCGTTTCGAGGCAGGCCCACAGGCTTTGAGACAGAGCGGCTTTAAACTCTACCGTGCCAGACCAGTCTTCAACCCATCTTTTCAGAAAACCAAGCTGTTCCTTCCCATGGAGGCTGGCTCGCTTTGCCTTAGCCTCTCTGGCTATCTCCAGGCCTGGGTTGACCGGCCAACCATTCCAGACCTGGTCCGAGCCATAAACAGAAGCAGGGGGTGTCTTAAACATCCGGTCATCAAGAACAGCCAGACTTAAGCGGCCATAATTAATCTCACAATAATAAGGTTTCAGACCTGTCTCGGAAAGCTCTCTCCCTGGCGAGTCAGGCAAATGAGAGGTCTGAGTATCAAGGACAAGACGGATAAAGTCAGCCGGCAACAAAAACCCCCCGCTGTCCTGACCCTCAACTGGATTAGTGGCTGTCTCCCCGACTCCGGTTTTCCCACCATCGCCCCAGAGTTTAAGCTGAAAATAATCCCGGGCATCAGGGGTGATGATCGCCGGGCGGTCTTTTAATAAGTCAGAGAAAGCCCAGCCGAATAAAATCCACTGGCGGAGATATTCCTGTTTAAGCCTGTCGAAGGAAATTTTCTCCTGCCACCAGCCAGCTGGCCGGCCAAAGACCTGGCTACCACCAAAGAAAACCAAGGACGGATTAAGTGCTTTTAGATTAGCCACCACCCGGGAATAAGGATAATCAGCCTCACTTCCAGCGGCCAAAACGGCCAGCCTGGTTTCATCTGAAGTCACCGGTTCGGGAGAGAACTGGCCATAAAAAGGAAGAAAACTGGCTTCCTGGCGGGTCTTGTCTAAAACAACAAGCCGGAAGGCTACCGCTTCTTCCTGATTCCAATCCTTAATAAAAAAAAGGACGCCTGAATTTTCAGTCTGAATTTTTTCTGAGGCAACCCTCACCCATTGGCCACCGTCTTTGATGTCTAAGGCCAGCCAGCTTTCCTCCGGAAGACTTCCTGGAATAAGTTGAGCCCGGAGTCTGAGCTGCTGACCATTCAGACTGTAAAGTGTAAAAGCTACCGGCCCGAACTGTCGTTCTGGCCGCTTCTGGAGGAGTTCACCACGAAATCTAACTTCATTAAACTGGCCGACAGAAAAATCGGACGGATTGATTTTCACTTCGGGCAGGCTGGCTACCAGGGCCAGACCACCTTTAACTTTTTCAGATTGATTTCCCGTCTCTTCCAGCTCGTCGAGCAGCCTACCGCTCTGGGCTTCATGTAGACTAAGCTCCAGATGATAGCCACTGGCCTTGATTTCGAGGCCGATTTTAAATTCAACTCCCATTTTCAAAGCGGCTTTAATTATTTCCTGGGCTTCAGTCGAGCTAACGCTTTCCAGATCGCCAATAAATAAAAGTCCATCTGTGGTCAGGCCAAGGTCAATTCCCTCGCCGCCCACTGCCGCCTGTTTATAGTCTCCGTCCTTGCCCTTAATACCGAGTCGCAGGCTGATATAGTTTTTTAGTCTCGGCCGGGAAGGAAGAGAGTTAACCTTGGCTATAAAACTGGCCTCAAATCGGCCTGTCCGGCCAGCTATCTCCCCTGTTAAAAAATAAACATAGCGATTGACGGCCGGGGTCAGACAGTTAAGACTTCCATCCTTTGCCTGCCAGTCCTCAAAATTAGAGGCAAAAAAATCTGGCCCTGGCCAGGAGCGATCTGTCCCCGAAGGCAACTTTAGCTGGAAATCATCAGCTGCCAGCTGGCAAAAAATCCCGGGGGTGGCCAGCCCCATTACCAGGATTAAAAAACAGCTTTTTCTGGCCGCTGACCAGGCTTCTCTTGCTATACTCCAGGCAGCCTTTAAGTTTCTAAATTTAAGAAGGGCAACTTTGACTGGATTTTCCATTGTTCTTTATGGTTTCTGTTTTGAATGGCCTCAACAGCCTCGTTTTGTATTCTGTTTTATTTTAACATTAATCAGGGGGGTTGGGTAGCTGTAAAAACCAGGTCTGTAGCTTGCCTCTCAGTCCTAAAAGATGAAAGTTAATAATTCAGTTAGAGATTCAGGCCGATTTTGTTATAATTTTTGAGGCAGTTTTAACCTTTGAGGAAGTGAAAAAATGCTTCGGCAAGCGGTAGTTCTGGCTTTAATTTTTTCACCGGTGGCAGCCCTCTCTGCCTACCTGATCAGTTATGCTGAATATAAAAAGCATTTCCCCGAAGATGTCAAACGGGCCAGGCGAATCTCGCTTGAGTTTGCCCTGTCAGCTTTTGTCTTTTTTTTTATTTTGATTGTCCTGGCAGTGATTTTCATTAATAAATATTTTCCGTGAGCAGAGTTTTCAGAAAATAAGAGAGAGAAAAATTGTTCTAGCTTCAGCCAAGACCAAATGAATTGGGGAGAAAATAAGCTGCAGGCACAAAAGACTCCGGTGGTAGAGGAAAGCTTTCATAGTCTCTCTCTATCGATAATTATTCCTGCCTATAACGAAGAAAAAAGAATTGGCTCCACCCTCCGCCAGATCATTGATTGCTTAAGAGTCCGGAATTCAAGCGCAGAAATTATAGTGGTTAATGACGGCAGTACTGACCGCACAGCCAGCCTGGCCAGGACTATCCTGACTGACTGGCCCTGGTCGAAGATCATTTCATTCGAAAAGAACAGAGGCAAAGGAGCAGCCGTCAAAGAGGGTGTGCTCCAGGCGAATGGAGAACTGATTCTGGTCACCGATGCTGACCTCTCCACCCCGATAGAGGAACTGGAAAAATTTTGGCCGCTGGCTGCCGAGCACTATGACTTAATCATTGGTTCACGGGCTCTACCAGCTTCAGATATCAAAAAAAGGCAGAGCTGGCTTCGAGAAACCATGGGCAAGTTTTTTAACCTGTTGGTTAGGTGGCTGGTTCTTCCTGACTTCAAAGATACCCAGTGCGGGTTTAAATTATTTAGAAAAGAGGCATCACGAGAAATTTTCGCCAGGATTAAAACAACCGGATTTGCCTTCGATGTTGAGGTTCTACTGCTGGCCAGACAGCTTGGATATAAAATAGCCGAAGTCCCGGTCGTCTGGATTAACTCACCGGACTCGCGGGTCAGGCTTCTGGGCAGTTCGGTTAAGATGCTTTTTGAGCTTCTCCGCATCAGGTTTAGAAGAAATAGAATAGAAAATAAATTGACGGGCTGACCTTTATCCTATAAGGTAAAGGCAAAAAGGAAAGCAACGATGACAGTTTTTTCCAGAATGAAGCGGAGCCGGCTTCAACCGTTATTGATCTTGATGGTGGCAACCGGCTTTTTCCTGGCCAGTTCGCCGGCCTGCCAGAATAAAGCTCCACGTCCGGAAAACTGGGCAAAACCCATTAAGCTCCCTGGCGTACCAAATTTTTACCAGGTAAGTGACCAGCTTTATCGCAGCGCTCAGCCGGCAGCCAAAGGCTTCAAGGAGCTGGAAAAATTTGGCATCAAATCTGTCATTGACCTTCGCGGCGGGAAGCAGGATGAAAAATCTATGGTAGGAACAAATTTAAAATATTTTGCTATTCCTTCCAAAGCCAGCCAGGTGCGGGAAGAGGACCTGACGAAATTCCTTAAAATCGTCAGCAATCCAGCCGATGGCCCTTATCTCGTTCACTGCCACTATGGGGCCGACCGAACCGGGCTTTTTACCGCGGTCTACCGCATTGTTATTCAAAAATGGACTAAAGAGGAAGCTATCCGCGAAATGCAACTGGGCGGTTTTGGCTTCAACAACACCTATACAAATATTATCAAATACCTTCAGACTTTTGATCCGGAAAAACTCCGTCAGGCTTTGGAGTAAGACTGCCTTCAGCTACCTTCAGACATAAAAAAAGCCAGGTACCTTGCTCTTCCCGGTGAAACCAACTGGTGGCTCTGGCCGGGGAACAGGCTTAATACCTGGCTCTTACTTTCGGTTTAAGCTACTAACTTATCAAAATTAATAGCGGCGACCGCCAGAGGAACTGCGTCCACGTCCTCCGCCGAAACCGGTGCGGGGTTTATCCTGCCGCGGTCTGGCCTCATTGACGGTGGCGGTGCGGCCCTTCAGGTTCTTGCCGTTCAGGCCATTAATAGCAGCCTGGGCTTCTTCCTGATTGGGCATCTCGACGAAGCCGAAGCCACGTGATTCACCCGTATAGCGATCCTTAATGATGGAAACGCTGGCCACAACACCAAAAGCTTCGAAGGCTTCCTTTAACTCGCCTTCAGTCAGGTCCCTCGAAAGGTTTCCTGCGTAGATGTTCATACTCTACTCTCCTTATAAAAATTACGTTATAAAGGAGAGGAGTATGCCGATAAGGGCCCATGCCCTCTTCCTTTATAATCGAGGCGGTATTATAGCACATTATGCAAGAGAAATCCTGGCTGCAGAAAAAAATATTTCGCTGGCGGAAGTGGCCGGCGAAAAGGCCTTTTTGTAAGGACAAAGGCTATTATGCTATAAAATAATCACAAATTACAGATAAAAGCCCGGGCCAGTCCCGATTTATTGATCAATCGTGCTGAGCCCGGAGAAAGGAGACGATTATGATCGACCATAATATAAAAAAGGATAGAATCAAGCACCGGCCCACCTTGGATTTTGCCCTTTTTTTAGCGATTTTTCTGGTGCTCTTAACAGTGAATTCCTCAGCCTGGCTAGCTGCTTCAGCTAAAACCATATCGAAACAGGATAAAGCTACTGACCAGCTCAGGCCCGTTCGCGATGATGTCGGCTTTTGCTGGAACCCAGACAGTATGAAAATTCTCGTTGATTACCTGGCAGCTCATGAAAAAGAAACTTTCAGAAGTGAAGGTCTGGTGGCGGCCATTTCTCCTCACGATGATTACCTTTATGCCGGCCGCCTCTATTATCCTTTATTTAATCTTATAAGAGCGAAGGAAGTGGTGGTTTTCGGCGTAACTCATGGAACCGTCCGCCAGGAAATCAAAGGACTCGATAGTGTCCTGGTTCTTGATGGGTACAACCTCTGGCCGGGGGTCCTTAAACCGGTCAAAGTCTCGCCTCTGCGGGAATATATCAAGAGCCAGCTGAAACCTGCTTATTTTGTGGTCAATAATCGGGCCCATGAACTGGAGCATTCGATTGAAGCCCTCCTCCCCTTTCTCCAGTATTTCAATCCTGAAGCAAAAATTACCCCTGTCATGGTGGCTCCCATGCCTCTGGATAAAATGGAAGAAATAGCCGCCGACCTGGCCAGGGTGATTTCTACCTATGTGAAAGATAATCATCTGGTTCCCGGCCGTGATATTCTTTTCTTGATTTCTGCTGATGGTAACCACTACGGAAAGGATTTCAATAATCTGGCCTTTGGCGAAGGGCAGGCAGCTTGGGAAAAAGCCCTGGCTTTTGACCAGCAGCTTATAGCCAATTACATGACAGGAGTTATAGACGAGCAGAAAATAGCCGGGCTGGCGGGGGAATTCTGGGGCAAGACTTATCTCGACTATAAAAATTCCTACTGGTGTGGTAAATATTCCATTCCATTCGGATTTTTAGCCTCAGAAAAAATTATCAAAGAAACAACCGGCAGGAGATTGAAAGGAGAACTCATCCGCTATTCGGATAGCTACAGCGAAGGTGTGTTGCCGCTTAAAAAAATCGGCCTGGGGACAACCGCTCCTTTTTCCCTGCGTCACTGGGTGAGCTATGCGGCTATTGGTTATTATCTTGATTAAGCGCGAGCTGATCGGAACGAGAAAGTATCCAGAACCTTTCATGGAGGACCAGGCTGAGAAAGTTTGACTTCTCGGTACTGAGAATCAAGATAAAAAAGAAACAGTTAAAAAAACAAGTCCCGGCTTTTGATCAGAGAGAGGTTATTTATAAGAACAGAAGCATAGAAAACTGAAGCAAAGCAAAAATTGAACTTGCCAGCAATTTGGTTTTCACCTGATTATCAATAACACAATCAGACAGATACAGCTTAAAGTAATTTTTTCTCAGGCCTGGCCAGGTGTCTTAAAATTCGTTTAAGCTTTGCCGAGAACCATGGCCAGCAGGGCCATTCGAACATACAGTCCGTATTCCATCTGCCGGAAATAAGCCGCTCTGGGATCTTTATCCACTTCCATAGCAATTTCATTGACCCGCGGCAGTGGATGCATGATAATCATCCGCTGTTTGGCCTTTTCCAGTGTTTTCGGTGCGATGACATAAGCATCTTTGACCTTCTCGTAGGCTTCCAGATCATCAAATCTTTCTCTCTGGACACGGGTAACATATAGAACATCAGTTTCAGGCAAGATCCCTTCCAGGGTCCGATGTTCTTCCTGAGGCAGGCCCTTCTCAGCTACTTCTTCAATCACATCGGGCGGCATTCTCAGGGCATCAGGAGAAACATAATGGATATTAATGTTATCGAAACGGGTCAGTAATCGGGCTAAGGAATGGACTGTACGGCCATATTTCAGGTCACCGAGCATGGTGACGGTCAGGTTGTCAAGATGGCCAAGTTCTTCTCGAATGGTGAAAACATCGAGGAGAGACTGAGTGGGATGCTCGCCGACGCCGTCTCCGGCATTAATCACCGGCTTGCCGGCATAGCGAGCAGCCAGAGCAGCTGAACCAACTTCTGGATGCCTGATAACAATTACATCGGCGTAGGCCGCCAGAGTTCTCACCGTGTCAGGCAGGCTCTCACCTTTAGCCACCGAGGAATACCGCACCTCACTAATCGGGATGACAGCTCCGCCGAGGCGCTGCATAGCAGCCATAAAGGAAGAAAACGTCCTGGTCGAGGGTTCATAGAATAGGTTGGCCAGAATTTTCCCTTTGAGTAAATCAAAGGTGCCGATTCTCTCCACCATAACCCTCATTTCATGAGCGACACTAAAAATGTATTCAAGGTCCGGCCTGGTAAATTGCCTGACAGACAGGATATCTTTCCCGTACCAGGGAGCAGTCTGATGGTCGCCAAAGGGCAGATAAGGACTCTTTGGTTTGGTTGGCATACTATCTCCTTTTTATTTTTAACCTGGTTTTGTGTCTGTTTTTTTTGCCATAGAATAGATCAGATTTCTTTTTCTTTTAATATATAAACTGCTGAATCCCCTGTCAATTGACTTACTCATTTAGGTTAAGACGTAGTATCCAAGGTGCATAGAGAAACAATGAACAACCCGGGCCGGCAAAACCTGCGACTCCTGTAAACCTGCCTCAAAACCCGAGTCTAACTTCAGAACGGACTCAAAAGGTGCTTCAGGCTGTCGTCATTCAATCCCGAATCTTGCGGGCTTTAATTGCGAATTAATTGGCTTTATAATAAAAAGATATAATTGGGCATGTAAGACAAAGGCTACCTGATCAAGAATCAGGCAGGCTTAGAGGCCCAGATTAGACAAAAGAGGATAAAAGAGGAGGAAAGCCATGAACAGGCGATCAAAACGTGTGGCCAGGTGGCTGTTTTTTATAATTTTCCTTCTGACCCTAGAGCTTCTGCCGGGGCCAGCCCGCCTGTCAGCCCAGAATGTAAATCTGGGCATGTCTTTTGCTGATGGTAAGCTCCTTGGTTTCTATTTCTCGATTTCTAAATATTTCAATGTACCGTCTGAGAAAGTCATCGATATTCGGAATCGCTACCGGCTGGCCGATGATGATTTGCCTGTAGTTTTCTTTATCGCCAGACAGGCCAGAGTCGAGCCAGCAGTTATCATTGACCTCCGACTTAAAGGGATGAGCTGGTGGGATATTTCTGTACAATTCGGACTCAACCCGGAGATTTTCTTTGTTCCGGTCAGAGTAACCAGGGTCGGACCTCCATACGGTAAAGCCTATGGCTATTATCGCCGCTACCACGGCCAAAAGAACTGGGGCAAAGTCATTTTGAGTGATGATGACATTATCAATCTGGTCAATCTCAAATTCATCTCTGAAGCCCACCAGGCTGAGCCAGAGCGGGTGATGAAGCTGAGGACCAAGGGGCAGCGCTTTGTAGATATTCACGACACAATCCAGATGGAAAAAAGGCAGGGCCGCGGACAGGCTGGCGAGAAAAAGACCAAGCCAGAGAAAACTGGCAAAGGCAAAAATAAATAGACCTTAAGACAATAAAGAAGCTAAAGGCCAGGAAACAATGAAGAGCGAAGTAGAGGAAGCGCCGGTTGTCTAAAATTCCGAAATAGCAGACTGAAGCCCCGAGTTAATTCTCCAGTCGTCTGACCAAATTGCCCTTAACTTAACCTATTGATATAAATGTAAATGCGCTGGCCCGACCCCATTTTTAAAGATATGGTAGCCATTCCTCTCTCTTGAATATCCTGCTCTGAGCACGTATCGGAGTTAAAAGCAGAACAGAAGCCTCTTCTGCCGAGCGGGAGCGGCTGTATCTAATTGTCAAAAGGGCAGCTTTTTTTGCCAGGGGCTGGTCAAATATGTCAAGCTGGCGGAGAGCTGGATGGTTTTTATCTTTAAATCTAATGACAGTTAACGGCCCTTTATAGTCGGGAAGGGTAATGAGGAGATCAGAAGCCAGGGCCTTTTTTTCTATTTTCTCGTTTTCTTCATGGTGACGGCCAACAATTATAAGGCCATCATCATCAAAAAAGACGCGCCCGTGTTTGATAAGCTCAATGTCTTCCCGGAGCCAGCTGCCGCGCCAGTCACGCAGTTGCTTTAGCCTTTGAGAAAAAACGGAGTCAGTCAAAAGGCAGCCGCCGGCTGGAGTGGGATAATCAGTCAAGCCATAATGGCGAGCCAGCTCAATCTGCCGCTGGCGAGAGCGCCCAGCCAGGTCAAGCAACTTTTGACGATTCACCAGGCCCAGCTCCTCCGGACTGGTTGGGGGCAGAAGGCGGGCTGAAAGCGGGCGTAGGAGCAGTCCTCTGGCTCCGCTTAGCTTTTCGACCAGCCCAAGAGACTGACGATTCTGAGATTTTGGCCTTTCCCCCAGAACTTCGCCTGTTGACACAAAATCCGCCTGGTAGCGAGGGAGAAGCTCAGCGGCTAATCTGACCATCTGGCCATGGCAATCAATACAAGGATTGAGGTGGCGGCCATAGCCATAACCGGGATGCTCAATAATTTCAATTTGTTCCCCGGTGATATCAACCAGAATGAGATACCAGTTGAGCATTTCGGCCGCGGCTATGGCCCGGGCCGCCTCGAAAAAGACACTTTCAAAAGTCAGTCCTACAATCTCTACTCCCTGCTCTTCCAGAACTTTACCGGCCAGCAGACTATCGAGTCCACCGGAAAGAAGCAATAAGGTTCTCACCCTGGATTTTTTTTCGCCGGGGGGTCTGATTTCCTTGACGTTCATCTCAAGCTGCTATCAGCTATATGCCTTATTTTTTTCTGACGGGCAGCCCAGTGGGCCAGAGCGAAAGTCCAGGGGCAGCGTAAGAAAAAAGTCATGAGCTTGTTTTTTGTCCCTGGGACAATGATGACTTTATGGCCGGAGAGAGCCCGGAGAGAAATTTTTACCACATCTTCCGCCTTCATCCAGAACATCCCGGGAATGGCTTCGGCTTTAATTCCGGCCACCTGATGAAATTCTGTATGCGTTAAGCCAGGGCAGAGAGCCTGGACTTTTAGACCGGTATCATAAAGCTCGCTCTGCAGATTCTCGGAAAACATCACTTCAAAGGCTTTGGTCGAGCTGTACATCGTGCCAGAAAGCGGAGAAAAAGCAGCAACCGAAGCCACATTGATAATTGCTCCATGGTGGCGAACAAGCATGGAAGGGAGAGCGGCCCGGGTCAAAATAGTCGTGGCTAAAACATGAACCTTGATCATGCGCTCGGCTTCTCCGCCATCTTCCAGATGAAATTTCCCGTGACCGCCAAAGCCGGCGTTATTAATCAGGAGATCAAGGTTGCAGGTCTGGCGAATTTTCAGAACTACCTTTTCCAGGTCTTCGTCCTGGCTGAGGTCGGCCGGTAAAACTTCAATCTTAACTCCATACGAAGTGCTGAGGCCGGTAGCTAAAGCTTTGAGGCGCTCATGGCGCCTGGCCACCAGAATCAGGTCAGTCCCGGTTTGAGCTAGCTGGGTGGCATACTCCTGGCCAAGGCCAGAAGAAGCGCCTGTAATCAGCGCCTTCTCATATCCTTCCCTTTTCATCCACATCTCCTTTCAAATGGGGTCGGGCCAGCCGATTTCCTTTATTATCAATATGTTAAGCACACCTCGGCGCCTACCTCTACATGGTTTGTCGTCTCTTTCTGGCGAATAGAATTTACGGCAGGCGACACCATATTTTCTTATTTTCTACTCTCCACACAACACGCTTGATTTTTTATTTGCTATTATAAGCAAAAATAAAAATATTAATCATCTAGTCCGTCTGGCACCGATACCCTACCTCTATCTTATTGATTTAAAAGGAAATCGGCTGGCCCGACCCCATTTCTTTTTCCCATTTCTTTCGAACTACTTATTTTTAAGGGTTTCCAGAATTTCTGATAAGAGTCTGACCTCTTCTGAGGGAGCCGGAGCAGGCTGGGCAGCTTTTTTCTTATCTATTCTGTCGTGTAGTTTTTTCATCGGGAGCACAACACCAAAGTAAATTACTACAGCTACAATAAAAAAATTAACAACAGCATTAATAAATTTACCCAGCAAAATGGGGCCAAGCGCAATACCAGAAAAATCTGGCCGACCAAAAATGGCTCCAATGAGCGGGGTCAGCACATCGCCGACCATCGAATTGACGATCTGATTGAAAGCGGCACCAATGATGACCGCTACAGCCAGGTCAACCACATTACCTCTCATTATAAAATCTCGAAAGCCCTTAAACATATTCAGCCTCCACCTATCTCCAGGCTTTTATCATTGTAAAGAACAGCCGCACTTTTATCAATTATAATTTTGTGATAGGGTCGGGCCAGCGGATTTGCTATATTATCAATATATTAAGCTCCACCTGAGCGACTATATATCCATGCCCTATCACCTATACTTGGCGGCAATCAATTACAGCAGACGGCCCTGCTCTTTCTGATTTTCTACTCTCCATACGACTCACCTGTTTTTTTATTTGTTATGTATAAGCAAAACAAAAACATCAATCAAATAGCCTGCCTGAAACCACCACGTCACCCATATCTTATTGATATAAAATGAAATCGGCTGGCCCGACCCCATCTTGACCCCATCTTTACACTTTACCCCGCAGGCCGCTTTGCCCCTTCCGTTGACAGGGGGTGGCGATAATGTTAACCTGAGTTTAGAAAGGAAAATGAAGGCAGCAGCTGGCTGGAGACGCTGGGTATTACTTTCGCCGGTTTTGTTCTCAAGCCTATTTTATCCGTGGTACCTGGGCGCACGGCCCCCACTTTCCGGTCTTTTTTCTTCTCCTTTCTCATACGACTCCTGCCTGCTCTCCATTTTCCCGTTCGACACTTTTTCTCTCTCCCAAACCCAAGCCTCCGACCCCGGCTATTATTCGGATCCGGCTAAAGAACTCGAGCTCCTGATTAAAGTTCTCAAGTTTGAACGCAATTCCAGTTCCAGTTCCCGGCAGGGAGAGTCTCTTGCCATTGGTATTATCAACCAGAAATCTGATTCAATCTCTTCCTGGCTGGCTGCTGATTGGTTAGCTCTTAATGACTGGCTGAAACAACAACCCATGAGAATTTATAACCGGCCAATACGCATCGTGGATATAGACCTTGATTCTTTTGCACCAGATCTCCTCGAAGAAAAAGTCCGCCAGGAGGCAGTTGATTTTGTCTATTTAGGTACCCTCAATCCAAAGAAAAATCCAGAGCTACTAAAAAATATCTGCCGCCTCTGCTCGAAACTAAAATTAGGCACCTTTACTGCCAATCCAGAGCAGCTCGACTCAGGCGTCGCTCTGGTTTTCTCTCTGAAGGGGGAGAAACCACAAATTATCATCAATCTTGAAGCGGCCAGAGCTCAGGGCTTGAACTTTTCTTCACAGCTGTTAAACCTGGTCAATGTAAGGAAAGCCGATGGAAACACAAACCAAGACTGAATGGCAGACTCGATCTGATGCTCTTGATAATCCTGCCACTCTTGCAAATCCTTCTCCTTCTACTCCTACCCCGAATCTTCTTCCCCGGCGCGGTCGGAGCCCGATTGTTCTGAAATTCATGCTGGTCTCGCTGCCTCTTTTAGTTTTAGCTTGCCTGGCACTTCTCATTCTTGGCCCTCGGCTATACCGCCTTAGTTCACTTAGAAACCTGCAGGATAACGCCACTTCCCTGGGCCAGATCGTCGCTTATAGTCTGGCTCCGGCCATAATTTTTGACGATTATGATAACATGATCGAAGTTCTCAACAGCTTAAGCCAGATTCCGGAAATAGAATACGCTTTGGTTTTTGATGCCACCGGTCGAGAACTCGTTCGTTATCAGCGCCCGCTCGCTTCTCCACCGGCCTCTAAATCTGAATCCGAATCTGGATCAAAACCTCAGTCCGCTCAGCCTGCGACTTCCTCCAGATCGTCCTCGACTCCCCCCCCGTCAACTCTTCCTCCTCTCCCTGAGTTAAAAAAATCCACCATGACCAGCAATGGCTTGTATTATAACCTGTATACCGGGATTGAACATCAGGGAGAACCCATCGGTTCCCTCGCTGTCGGTTTTTCTTTAAAAATCATGAAGGCCCAGGTCACCCGTATAACTCGTGTCTTTTTTATCAGCTCTCTGCTCATTTTTGCCTTTGGACTTTTAACCCTTTATTTTTTAAGCCTCCTGGTTACCCGCCCACTTCGTAAGATGACCAGAACAGTTAACGAGATCGCCACCGGAAATCTGGACTCGAGACTCGAGGTAACTACCTCCGATGAAGTTGGTCAGCTAGCCTCAATTTTCAATTATGGACTGGATGCACTCCAGAATACCATGAGAAATCTGGAAGAGGCCAAGGAAACCTTGGAAAAAAAGGTAGAGGAAAGAACAGCCGAATTACAAAAGCAGGTGGAAGAAACGGAAGCCATCGCCCGTAAACTCAGAGAAAGCGAAGAGCTTTTTCGCAATATGGTTGAATCGTTGGGCGAAGCGGTAGTCACAGTAGATACTCTGGAAAGATTCGTTTTCGCCAATCCGGCTGCCAGGAGAATTTTCAACGATACAGAACAAAATCTTGAGGGCCGCAGCTTACGGGAATTTACCACTGCTGAAGATTTTGAATATGTTCGTCAGTATACTCTTCGCCGCCAGCAGGGCTTTCGCGATACTTACGACCTCGAGCTGACCCTTCCTGATAGAAGCAAAAAGGCAGTTATTGTCAATGCGGCCCCGCGGGTTGATGCCGATGGCTACTTCACCGGTACACTGGCTGTCTTAACCGATATCACTGAAAGGAAAAAACAGGAAAAAGCCTTAGCCGAAGCTAAAGATAAACTGGAAAAAGCTATTACTGACCTCGAGCAGAGGAACAGGGATATAGTTCAGTTGGTCGAAATGGGCGAAGCTATATCTATGGCCAGGTCTGAAAAAGAAGCCATAGATATCATTGTCAACTACGCTGAAAAACTCTTCTCCGCTGACTCGGGGCTTTTCTATCTCCGGCCAGAAAAGGAAAATTTTCTTGAACTTACTTCGGGCTGGAATCAGACCCAAAGGGCTATGCCAATTCTTAATCTTGACGATTGCTGGGCTCTCCGCCGATCAGCTCCGCATTTTGTTGGTTCCTCCAATGAAGCCTTCCTTTGCCCTCACTTAAAAAATATTCTGGAGCCGCCGTGGAGAACAGCCTGTCTGCCACTCATCTCAGGGGGAGAAACAATCGGCCTGCTGGTAGCCATATGCTGTCTTCAAGACGAAGCAGTCGACTATTCGGCAGGTTTGCCTTTGCCGGCTGACCGGATGGAATTTGAAGTCAGAAAGTCGCTCCTGACCGTCTTTTCACAGAGAGTG
>Ga0116178_10002669_pt1 | contig 13891 bp, 14 predicted proteins | sample AD_STIC12_MetaG_FD_89880 | JGI IMG/M metagenome (GOLD analysis project Ga0116178, IMG submission 89880) | Active sludge microbial communities of municipal wastewater-treating anaerobic digesters from USA - AD_STIC12_MetaG | ecosystem: Engineered > Bioreactor > Anaerobic > Digestate | place: USA... | reverse complement strand
CAAAAGCAAGGACGTGGCAGGCGTTGCGTCAAGATAGCCACTAGCGCCGCTGGCGATTTTCCTCGCAGCCAAGGCGGGCAAGGGCGTCGGCGCGGTCGTTCTCGGCGTGGCCGGAATGGCCCTTCACCCAGCGCCAGTCTACCTTATGGGCGGCGGCGGCGGCGTCGAGGCGCATCCAGAGGTCCTGGTTCTTGACCGGCTTCTTGTCGGCGGTTTTCCAGCCATTGCGCTTCCAGCCGAGTATCCACTTGGTGAGGCCGTCCTTCACATATGTGCTGTCGGTGTGAAGCGTGACCTTCGTGCCGGACGCATGATGTTCCAGCGCGGCGATGGCGGCCATGAGTTCCATGCGGTTGTTGGTCGTGGCCGGCTCGCCGCCATGGAGTTCCGTGTCGACGCCATTGGTGCGGATGACGGCGCCCCAGCCGCCCGGACCGGGGTTTCCCGAGCAAGCGCCGTCCGTCCAGATTTCGATCATGTCGGTCATGCGCGTGAGGTCTGTGTGTTCGTGTCCGGCGTCAAGACTCGCGCTATAGGATGATGGGCATGGGGCACAGTGTTCACCTGATTATCGGTCGAGGCGCAGCGGTGCAGGCTTTCTTGCGCCGGTGGCCGGGATCGCGCGCCGTGGAGCTTCGGGGCGGCTGGCAGGCGATACCGGTCGAGGATGCGCTCTATGCCGCCATCGAGGCGAAGGCGCCGGGCGCGACGCGGCCACCGGAGCTGGATATGTCGCCATTCGGGCTGGAGCTGGCGCTGGCCGCCGCGACGGAAGCGGGCGGCGGGCTGGCCTATGTCGAAACGGATTATTTCGGCGGAACGGGCGGGCAGTCTGCGGTGGCGTTCGTGGACGGGCGCGAGACGATGGCCCCACAGCGGGCGCGTGGAGGCGGCGGGGCGATCAATCAGGCGCTGCGGGCCATTGGCGTGACGCGCTCGGTTGCGGATGATGAGTTCGATACGATCGGGCTGGGGGAGCGGCGGTCCATGATCGACTATGAGCCGGAGGGGCCGGTGCGGCTGCGGGCCCTGCCGGAAGATGTTCCCAGAGTAGAATTGAAAGGCGGGCTCCCCGTATGGCTGGTTGTGCTGGTGATCGTCGCAGCGGTTGCAGGCGGCGTGCTGGTCAGCGGCTTGCGTTAGGCCCCATAATCCTCCGGCGACTTGGCCTGGCGATGGAAGCCAAGGCGTTCGGCGTAGTCGAGGGGGTTGTGCGGTTTGACGAGAGCGTCCTTGGGCGTCGCTGCGAGGTCGACAAGGCGGGTCAGGAAGAAGCGCATGGCGGCGCCGCGCGCGAGGATGGGGAGGGCGGAACGCTCGCGCGGCTCCAGGCGGCGGACGGTTTCGTAGCTGGAGATCAAGGCGCGGCCCTTGGTGAGGTTGTATTCGCCGCGCCGTTCGAAACACCACGCATTGAGGCAAACGGCGATGTCGTAGGCGAGGAAATCGGAGCAGGCGAAGTAAAAATCGATCACGCCCGAGAGCTTTCCATCGAGGAAGAATGTGTTGTCGGGGAACAGGTCGGCATGGATGGCGCCGCCGGGCAGGGTCTTGGGCCAGTTGGCTTTCAGGAAATCGAGATCGCCCTGAACCTGCGTGGAGAGGCCAGGCGAGAGCGCGTCCGCTGCCGCTTCGCGGCCGGCGAACATCACGGGCCATGAGGCGAGCGACAGATCGTTCGGCCGCCGCATGCGGAAATCGCCCAGCGCGACATGGAAACGGCCGAGCGCCTGGCCGAGAGCGCGGCACTGGTCGATGTCGGGACGGCGGGGGCTCATGCCCTGCAGGAACGAGCAGATCACGGCCGGCTTGCCCTGCACGGTGCGGAGCGGGTTTCCGTCTTTCGCGGGAACAGGAAGCGGCGCAGGGAAGCCTTTCGAGGCAAGGTGTCCCATCATGCCCATGAAGAAGGGCAGGTCTTCCTTCTTCGCGCGCTTCTCGAACACTGTGAGGATGTAGCGGCCCTTAGGCGTCTCGAGGAGGAAGTTCGAATTCTCCACGCCTTCGGCAATGCCCTTGAACGCCAGCGGCGGACCGAGATCGTACTCGGTCAGCAGCGCGGACAAGGCTGCGTCATCGATGTCGGTGTAGACGGCCATGAGCGCTGGTTAGGGGCAGAGCAAGCGACAGGCAAGCGAAGTGTGTGATTGTCGAGTGCGTTCGCGCGCGGGCGCATAGGCTGCCTGCTTATGTGTGCGGGCGCGACCATTTCGCCTGTAATGATACGCGCGGGTAGACCTACACGCCTTCGAGCACACGCGGGATGCGGAAGACGACGTCCTCTTGGGCAGTGACGACTTCCTGAACAGAGACTTCGAACCTTGCGCGGCAGGCGGCGATGACGCCTTGCACGAGGGTTTCGGGGGCGGAGGCGCCGGCGGTAAGGCCCAATGTCGTCACGCCGTTGAACCAGGCCCAGTCAATGTTGTCGGCCGAAGCGATGAGGTGGGCGCGATCGGCCCCGGAGCGTTCGGCGACTTCCTTGAGGCGCACCGAATTGGAAGAGTTCGCGGCTCCGATGACGAGAACAAGTTCAGCGTGCTCTGCGATCGCTTTCACGGCTTCCTGACGGTTGGTGGTGGCGTAGCAGATGTCGTCCTTGCGCGGTTCTGCCAGATGCGGGAAACGGCGACGCAGGGCGGCGACGATGTCTTTCGTGTCGTCAACGGAGAGTGTCGTCTGCGTCACATAGGCAAGGTTGAGAGGATTGGCAGGCGCGAAGGCTTCGGCGTCAGCGACGGTTTCGATGAGCGTCATTGCGCCGGGGCCAATCTGGCCCATCGTTCCGACGACTTCCGGGTGCCCTTCATGCCCGATGAGCAGGATGTGCAGGCCGTTGCGCTCGTGGCGCTGGGCTTCGGCGTGAACCTTGGAAACGAGCGGGCAGGTGGCGTCGACATAGGTCATGTCGCGTCGGGCGGCTTCGGCGGGGACGACCTTAGGCACGCCATGGGCGGAGAAGACCACCGGGCGGTCGTCCGGGCATTCAGTGAGTTCCTCGACGAAGACGGCGCCCATCGCCTCGAGCCGCTTTACGACGTGGGCGTTATGGACAATCTCGTGGCGCACGAAGACCGGGGCGCCCCATTTCGCCAGCGCTTGCTCGACGATCTGGATCGCCCGGTCGACCCCGGCGCAAAAGCCCCGTGGAGCCGCCAGAAGGACCTTTAGCGGGGGACGGGATGATTCGGAAACGGTCGGAAAGTCGGGCAAAATTCCGCCTTGTTACGGGTATGGCCTGCGAAGTTGCGTGGCCCGGTCTTTAAAGGCTATCACGCACCGTGAAAATGTCGCCGCCTTGGACGCAATCCAAGGGGCCCTGCGTCAGGATGTGCCAGTGAAGCGTTTTGTGCCTGCCTGCCTGGGCCTTTCGGCCATGCTGCTCGCAAGCGGCTGCGCTGCGGTTGAATCGCTTGATACGACCCCGAATGCTGGCCCATGTCCCGTGGCAGGCGTGCTCTACGACGCCAACCGGCTTGTCGAGATCACGGGCCCGGAACGGCACGAGAATGTGGGTTTCACGGGCGCCGTAGAGGGCGTGCGCAGCTTCTGCCGCTATGTCGGAACGAACCCCATCAACATGGAAATCGAGATCGACTTCGCCTTCGGCAAGGGCCCGAAAGCGGCTTCCGCCAGCCGGTCCTATCCGGTGTTCGTGACGGTCACCCGTCGTGACCGCTCGGTTCTGGCCAAGGAGCGGTTCGATGTGAACGTGACCTTCCCGGCCGGGCAGGACATCGTCCGCGTCACCGAGAAGGTTCCGGGCATCGTTATCCCGCGCGCGAACGAGACCGTTTCGGGCACCAATTTCGAGGTCATCGTCGGGTTCGACCTGACGCCCGAGCAGATCGCGTACAACCGATCGGGCACGCGGTTCACGATCAACGTTGCACCCCCCGCCAAGCCGCAGTAGTCCGGCGAGGCTTTTCAGCCGCCGGACTTGTTCATGACGACTTCCAGAGATCTTGCCGCCCTTCTGTCGGACGCTGCGGGCGCGGCGTTCGTTTCGCTTGGGCTTGAGGCGTCGCTGGGCGCCGTGCGCCGTTCCGACCGGCCAGACCTTGCCGACTTCCAGTGCAATGGCGCGATGGCGGCGGCAAAGAAGCTGGGCAAGAACCCGCGCGATATCGCGACGGCGGTTGTCGATGCACTGAAAACGTCACCGCTTGTGGCGAGCAGCGACGTGGCCGGGCCGGGCTTCATCAACGTGAAGCTGTCAGCCGAAGGCCTGTCGAAACGTGCGCAGGAAATCGCCGCAGACGATCGCGCCGGTGCTCAGCGCGTGGAGACGCCGCGTCGCGTGGTGATGGACTTTGGCGGCTGGAACGTCGCCAAGGAAATGCACATCGGCCACCTGCGTTCGACCGTCATTGGCGACTCGCTACAGCGCCTGTTCCGCTTCATGGGCGACAGCGTGACCAGCGACGTTCACCTGGGCGACTGGGGCCTGCAGATGGGCCAGCTGATCAACGAAGTGAAGCTGGAGCAGCCGAACCTGCCGTATTTCGACGAGAGCTTTACAGGGCCGTACCCTGAGGCAAGCCCCGTCACGATGGATGATCTGAGCCGGCTTTATCCGCTGGCCTCGGGCAAGTCCAAGTCAGACGAAGACCGGCGGAACGAAGACAGGCAGGCGACGCAGGAACTGCAGTCAGGCCGGCCCGGTTATCGCGCGCTGTGGCGGCATTTCTGCAGCGTCACGCGCGTGGGCCTGGAGCGCGAGTGCAAAAGCCTCGGCGTCACGTTCGACCTCTGGAAAGGCGAAAGCGACGCCGAACCCTTCATTCCGCAGATCGTCGACGACCTGAAGTCGCGCGGCATTTCGGAGTTCGACGCGGGCGCATGGATCGTGCGCGTGGCGCGCGAGAGCGACAAGAAGGAAATGCCGCCGATCATCCTGGTCAACCGGGATGGCGCAATCGGCTATCACGGTTCCGACCTCGGCACGATCGTGGACCGCAAGCAAAGCATCGACCCGCAGCTGTCGCTCTACATCGTGGACCAGCGGCAGGCGCTGCACTTCGAACAGGTATTCCGTGCGAGTGATCGCGCGGGCTACCTGCCCGAAAAAGAGCTGGAGCATCTCGGCTTCGGCACGGTGAACGGGCCGGACGGCAAACCCTTCAAGACGCGCGAAGGCGGCATCCTCAAGCTGCACGAATTCATCGCGCAGGCGGACGCTGTGGCGACGGCGCGGATGAAGGAAGCCGAGCTGGGTTCGGATGTGTCCGAAGCCGAGCAGGCGGATATCGCGCACAAGGTTGCGGTCGCGGCGATCAAGTTCTCCGATCTCTCGAACGTGCGCACGACCAACTACATCTTCGATCTCGACCGCTTCATTTCGTTCGAAGGCAAGACCGGGCCGTATCTGCTTTTCAATGCGGTGCGTATCAAATCGCTCGCGCGACGGGCGGAAGCGGAGGGCGTGAAGCCGGGCGCCATCGGCATCGAGCTCGATGCGGAGCGGGCGCTAGTGTTGCAACTGGACGCGTTCAGCGATGCGCTGCGCAGCGCCTACGACAAGCGGATGCCGCACATTCTATGCGATCATGCCTACCTGCTGGCGCAGGCTTTCTCAGGCTTTTACACGGCGGCGCCGATCCTCGTGGAAAGCGACCCGGTGAAGAAGGCGTCGCGCTTTGCTCTGGCGCTGGCGACACTGAAGCAGCTCGAAATCGTGCTCGCCCTGATTGGCATCGATATCCCGGAGCGGATGTAGGGGCGTCGCGTGGGCGATATCGCGTTTCGTGTTGATGATCTTTCCGGCACGGCGACACAGGCGCTTGTGAAGCTGCATCTGGCGGGCATGCACGCAAACTCGCCGGCCTGCAGCGTCCACGCTTTCGATCTCGACAAGCTGCGCCAGCCGGGCGTGACGTTCTGGTCCGGTTGGGTGGGCGATGAGATCGCCGTGATGGGCGCGCTGAAGCGGATCGACGCCGCGAATGGCGAGATCAAGTCCATGCGCGTGGCAGACGCATTTCTCGGCAAGGGCGCAGGGCGCGCCATGCTCGAACATATCGTCACCGAAGCGCGCCGGATGGGGATGTCACACCTGTGGCTGGAGACGGGCTCCACGGATGCGTTTGTCCCCGCGCTGAAATTGTATGAAAGCGCCGGGTTCGAAGTGTGCGGTCCATTCGCGGACTACGCGCTCGACCCGTTCAGCGTGTTCATGACGCGAAGCTTGTGAGACTTCCGTTGCCGGCTGCCGTCCGCTAGCTTTCCAAGCGGGTCATCCTCGGGCTTGTCCCGAGGATCACGGTTGGGGAAACGAGGGAATGGGGCGGTTTGAAACCTGCGCCGTCTACATCATGACAGACCGGCGCTACGGCGTGCTTTACACGGGCGTGACCGCCTATTTGCTCAAGCGGATCAGCCAGCATCGCGCCGGCGAAGGCTCACAGTTCGCAGCGAAGTATAACTGCAAACGGCTGGCTTGGTACGAGATCCACGACGACATAAACGTCGCGATCCAGCGCGAGAAGTCGATCAAGCGTTATCCGCGCGCGTGGAAGATCAGTCTGATCGAAGCGACGAATCCGGATTGGCTGGATTTGTGGGAAGAGATCAGACCGCAACCGTTGCCGGGTGAACGCCGCACGATCGAGGAACTGAGGCGGGGCGATGTCGAGTGACCTCGTTGCCTCCCGCCTGTTCCCCCTGCCGACGCAACCGAGATCCTCGGGGTGCGCTTCGCTTACCCGAGGATGACCCGACTAGCGGCCACTTGCCAGCTGTCACTTTTTCTTCGCCGGAGCTTTCTTCGCAGCCTTTTTCACCGGCACGGCCTTCTTCACCGCGCTCTTCGCCGGCGCCTTCGTGCCCGCCGCAGCAGCGCCGCCATTGCCTGGTATCAGCCAGATGGCGGTCACTGCGTTGGCGTGCCCGTGGCCAAGGCCGGTCTTCTCCATCAGGTGAGCCCGCAGCTCGCCATGCTTCTTGAGCCCCGACTTCGACAGGACGAGAGCAAAGTCCTCGTATGTCTTGCCCGAGGCTTTTTCCGCGTTGACGAGATAGGTCAGGAAGCCCTTGTGAAGTTTCGACCGGTCGAGCGCCATCGTTACTGGCCCTTCCTCTGTGCGTCGCGCAGTGCCTTGAACTCGTTGCCGTCATACCAGTTCGGCCATTCGCCATTGTTGGCGAGGCGGTTGACGATCTCGTAGTCCACCTTCACGTCGGCTTCGATGCCGGCGAGATTCCAGTCGTCCGCATATTCGTCGCTGGGCTTGTGATAATTGTCGTCGGTGTATTTCTTGGCCGCAGCTTCACCAGCCGCTTCACCGCCTTTAATCAGGTCGATGCCGCTATCGACGTAAAGCATCGGCACGCCTTTCTTGGCGAGGCTGATGTGGTCGGAGCGATAGAAATAGCCGTTCTGCGGCGACGGGTCGGGCCGGATCACGCGATTGCTTTCGGCAAGCACAGCCTTGAGCGTGTCCTCCAGTTGCGAGGCGCCGGCGCCGACAACGACAACATCCTTGGCGGGGCCGGTCGGCTGCATGGCGTCGATGTTGATGCCCGCAACGATCTTCTCAAGCGGGATAAGCGGGTTCTCGCCGAAATACGCAGAGCCGAGCAGGCCGGATTCTTCAAGCGTAACCGCGAGCACGGTGACTGAACGCTTGGGCTTGGGGCCAGCAGCGATCTTCTCGCCGATTTCGAGGATGGCGGCTGTGCCCGTGGCGTTGTCCACGGCGCCGTTGTTGATCGTGTCTTCGTTCGGGTCGCTGCTCGGGCCTTTGCCGAGGTGATCCCAGTGTCCCATCAGCAGCAGGTGTTCGTCCGGTGTTTCGGAACCCTTCACCGTGCCGATCACATTGCGTGAGTCCTTGAACTCAATCGTCTGGTTGATCGTGGCCGATGCCTTGAGGCCCGTCATCGGCACGGCCTTGAAGCCGCGCTTGTTGGCGGCGGCGCGCATCTTGTCGATGTCGAGCCCGGCTGCCTTGAACAGTTCGGTGGCATGGCTGAGTTGGATCCAGCCTTCCAGCTTGGCGCGGCTGGCGCCCGCATCATTGCGCACGAGATCGGATTGCGATCCGGTCCATGATCCTTCGACAACGCCCCAGCCATAGGCGGCGGGCTTCTCTTCATGGATCAGGATGGCGGCGGTTGCGCCCTGGCGCGCGGCTTCCTCGTACTTGTAGGTCCAGCGGCCATAATAGGTCATCGCCTTGCCGTTGAAGAGCGTTGCGTCGTTGGTGACGAAGCCCGGGTCGTTGACGAACATCACGACCGTTTTGCCCTTCACATCGAGGCCGGCATAATCGTTCCAGCTGGCTTCCGGGGCGACGACGCCATAGCCGACGAAGATAAGGTCGGAGTCAGCGAACGAAACGGTGGTGTTCTTCTGGTCCTTGGTCAGGAAGACCGCATCGGGCCCAAGCTTCAGGTCCCACGTTTTGCCGGGTCCGGCGATCTTCAGCGACGAGGTGGCCGGGTCGACGTTCTGGGAAACCATTTTGACGGTCTGGAAATAGGTGCCGTCAGGATTACCCGGCTCAAGGCCGATCCGCTTCATCTCGGCGGCAATCCAGTCAGCGGCTTTCTCGCCAGCATCCGTGCCGGGTCCTCGGCCTTCGTATTTGTCGTCGGCGAGTTCCTTGATGCGCGCGCCGAGGTCGGCGGCGGTGATCTCGGGCGAGGTTGTGAGGGTTGAGGTGACGGCGCCTGCGGCTGCCGTGGGCTCGGCGGGCTTTTCCGGTTCGATCGGGTTGCAACCGGCGAGGGCAATCGTCATCAGCCCTGTTGCTGCGGATAGCGCGAGCAATCTCATCTACATCTCCCTGAAAGTGCGGGCACATTATCCCGCAAACGCGAACCGGCAAGGGAGAGGTTTCACGGTGTTTCGGCGCGGAGTGCCAGAAACTAAAAGACCCAGCACTTGCGTGCTGAGCCCTTCAAAACCGAATGGTATTTCCAAACTTGCGTTCTTCAATTCCAACCAGTTCGATGAATAAACGGCGTGAGGGCCGGGTGGTTCCGACCGCCCATGAGATTTTTTCGTACTGGGGCGCCGCTCATCTGATCGTGTTTCTGCGGAGGGAGTGGCGAGTTGAGGCGGCGGTCTGATCGATGGTACGCCAGCGTCAGGGCGTGGTTCACGCCACCGCATTGCCAGGGACGGGTCGCCCATGTTTTCAGCCATCCTGATTTCAAAGAATGAAGCCGGTCAGCAGGTCGGTATAACTCAGGTCGATGACGCGCAGCTGCCGGAAGGCGATGTGACGGTTCAGGTCGCCTACTCGACAATCAACTACAAGGATGGTCTCGCCATCACGGGCAAGTCGCCGGTCGTGCGCAAATTCCCGATGGTTCCGGGTATCGATATTGCCGGCACGGTGATCGACAGCTCGCACGCGGACTGGAAGGCGGGCGACAAGGTCGTCCTCAATGGCTGGGGCGTGGGCGAAACGCATTGGGGCGGCCTTGCGCAAAAGGCGCGGCTGAAGGGCGACTGGCTCGTCCCCCTGCCGAAGGCATTTACAGAACGTCAGGCGATGGCCATCGGCACGGCTGGTTATACCGCTGCGCTGTGCGTCGATGCCCTCGAGAAGAGCGGCGTGACGCCTGATCAGGGCGAAGTGCTCGTTACCGGCGCAACAGGCGGCGTGGGCAGCGTCACCGTAGCTCTCCTGAAGAAGGCGGGATTCTCCGTCGCTGCGGCGACCGGCAAGGCCTCCGAAGGCGACTACCTCAAACAGCTCGGCGCGACCACGATCATCGACCGCGCCGAACTCGCCGCCGCCGGAAAGCCCCTGCAGAAGGAGCGCTGGGCCGGCGTGGTGGATTCCGTCGGCAGCTTCACGCTGGTGAACGCCTGCGCGCAGACCCGCTATGGCGGGGCCGTCGCCGCATGTGGTCTGGCGCAGGGCATGGATTTCCCGGCATCCGTCGCGCCCTTCATCCTGCGCGGCGTGTCGCTGCTCGGCATCGACAGCGTCATGGCCCCCAAGCCGCGTCGCCTGCTCGCATGGCAGCGCCTGGCCCGCGATCTCGACGCTTCGGCGCTTGAAGTCATCACCACGGAGGTCGGGCTCGCCGGCGCCATCGGCGCGGCAGCCGACATCATGGCCGGCAAGGTGCGCGGCCGCATCGTGGTCGATGTGAACAGGTAAGCTTCAGCTTTCCCAGTCGTCGTCGTGATCGTCGGGAATGTGATCCATCGGCGTCGGCTGCGGATCGCCGGGCAGGGGGATCCACGCCGTCTCATGCGGCGGCTGGGCGAACCACGTCCCATCGAAGCCTCCGGCAATGGACGCGCGCCAGTCCGCGGCAGCCTTCGCAAGGCGCTCCTTCGACGACGCCACGAAATTCCAGTCCAGGAAGCGCGGTCCATCCAGCGCATCGCCACCGGCAAACATGATCCGCGTTCCGGCCGTAAGTTTCACCGCACACGGCCGGGCAGGGTTGAGCACAGCCATCTGCGCATCGCCCAGCGTCGTGTCGCCAACCGTGGCCGAGCCGCTGACGACATACAGGCAAAGCTCCTCCGCCTCGGGAGCTTCAATGGTCGTGTCGCGTTCTGCTGTCAGCACGAGCTGGCAGATCCCGCTCGGAAATTTGACAGGCGAGGTATGGCCGTAGGCAGAACCGGAAATCAGCACGCCCTTGGCCCCGCCCGCATCGATGTTCGGCAGAACGCTGGCGGGATAATGCTGGAAGGTCGGCTCCTGCTCCTCATGCGATTGCGGCAGCGCTACCCATGTCTGGATCGCCTCGATGCGATGGCCATTGGCGCGCTCCTCCGGCGGGGTCCGCTCGGAGTGAACAATCCCCCGGCCCGCCGTCATCCAGTTGACCGCGCCGGGGCGAATGGTCTGCTGCGTGCCAAGGCTGTCGCGGTGATCCAGCGCGCCATCGAACAGCCAGGTGACGGTCGCAAGCCCGATATGCGGATGCGAGCGCACATCCATCCCCTTGCCGGGCGGCATGTCGGCAGGCCCAAGATGATCGAAGAACACGAAAGGCCCGACATTGCGCCGGTTCGGGAAGGGCAGCAGCCTGCGCACGAAAAAGCCGCCAAGATCGCGCTGGCGGGGCTCGATGATCAGGTCGACAGCGCCGGACATGGGAACCTTTCGATATCTGTGCGGATCACTATGGACGAGCCCGCGCATATTGGGAAACTGTACGGATGATGGAGTTGGCCCCTTCCGGCATAACATTCCAGCTATCGCGCCTGTTGGCCGCGGTGCTCGGCTTCCTGCTGCTGCTCGTATCCGCCTGCGCCCCGCTCCAGCAGGGCGCGCTGAAATATGAAGCCGATCCCGCGCCCGGCTTCTCCGATCACTGGTTCACATCGTTCGATGGCGCGCGGCTGGGCCTCGATGTCTACGAGCCCCATTCGTCGGTCGGCGGCCTCGGGCCGTGCGATGCAGGCGGAGGGATCAACCTCTCCACCCGCGCTTCCGCATGCGCCGCCGCCGCCGCGGTCTACTCACACGAACCCGATGTCGTGATCATCGCGATCCACGGCATGAACGACTACGCGGCGGCCTTCAAATCCGCCGGCGCGTGGTGGTCCGCCCATGGCGCAAAGGTCTATGCCTACGACCAGCGCGGCTTCGGCCGTTCGCCCAACTGGATGATCTGGCCGTCGCACGATGTCATGCGCCGGGATGTACAGACCGCCGTCGAGATTGCCCGCGCGCGTCACCCGGACGCAAGGATCGCAGTGGTCGGCGAAAGCATGGGCGCCGCCGTCGCCGTCACGGCCTTTGCCGAAGAGCCCGCGATCGATGCAGACGCGCTAGTGCTGTCAGGCCCGGGCTTTCGCGGGTGGGGGGTGCTGCCCTGGTTCTACAGCGCCAGCCTGTGGGTCAGCTCCCATGTACGGCCGGACTGGGTCGTGGTTCCGCCAGATGGCGTGCGCGTCGTGGCGACCGACAACAACGCCAAGCTGCGCGAGATGTGGTTCGACCCCTATGTGCAGAAATCCAACCGGATCGACAGCGTCTATGGCGTCGTTTCGATCATGGAGGAGGCCGACCAGACGATAGACCGGCTGCCCGCCCGCGTGCCGACGCTGATGCTGTACGGCGCCAGGGACGAGATCATTCCGCCGGAAGGGGTCGAGCGTGCGGCCCGCCGGATGCCGGCCTATGTCCGCACGGCCTATTACGAACACGGCTACCACATGCTGATGAACGACCTTCAGGCCGCAACGGTCTGGAGCGACGTTCTGGCCTTCATCCGCAAGCCCGATGATCCCCTGCCATCCCGGGCGCCGCCGATCCCCTTTCGTCGCGAAACCGCTGAAAATCGATGAAATTTCACCGACCCGGATCGCCCGAAAATTAACCAAAGTCGGGTAGGTTCAGGAGGTTGGGGTTCAACGGTCGAGGACGACGCGCGCATGCTTGCGGCGGTGAAAAAGATAGCGGGTGACGACGTCGCCGGGCGCTTTGGCGCCTGGTGGAGCGGTCGCGACTACGTTGCGCCGGTCGAAGGCGAGGGCGGCGAGGCCGCGAAAGCGGAAGAGCCGAAGGCCGCCGCGAAGCCGGAAGCCAAACCCGAAATCAAGCCTGAAGCCCCCGCCGCGCCGGTCGCCGTGGAGGCTGCGCCTGTTGCCAAAGTTGTCGAAGCTGCGCCTGCCGTGGCCGAGCCGGTCGATGGCGGCAGCATTCGCATCAAGGCGCTGGAGACGCTGTGGGGCGAAGGCCGCTTGGCGCCGGGATCCTTCTCTATCGACACGCGCCTCATCGATGCGCTTCTCGAACTTACAGACAAGCCGGGCGACATTGGCTTCATCGGCGGCGATGGCGCGCTGCTCAATGCATTCGCCGCGCAATCCGACCGCAAGGCTCTGGCCACCGAATGGCGTACAGCCTGTGTGTCGCGCCTCAGCGAACTCGTGCCGTCGGCCATCGTCACACGTGGCGAAGTGGATCGTCCGCGCGGCTTTGCGGATCAATCTCTGCCAGCGATCGCCAGCGTCGAAGCGTTCGCTTATGCCGATCACAAGGCCGGCCTTGTCGGGCGTGTGTTCCGCGCGCTGGATGCCGATGGCCGCTGGGTGTTCCTCGATACGACGCGCACCACCAAGAAGACACCGCCGGAAGCGTTTGCCTCTGCCTGGGCGGAGCCGCAGCTGGCGAACAATGACGAGATCGAAGAACTGCTGAAGCTCGCGGGCTTCAAGTCGGTGCGCAAGGTTGCCGTCACCGAGCAGGTACTGTCCGCCGCAAGGCAAGGCTACGCCAACCTCGCGCAAGTTCTGGAAGGCGCCGCCACCAGCGGCTTCACCGGCCGCGAAGGCGCGCTGTTCCTGCAGGAGCTGGCGTGGGAAGCGCAGACATGGCGCGCGCGTACACGCGCCCTCGAAGGCGGCGCGCTGGAAATGAACCTCTGGATCGCCGACAAGACCGAACAACTGGCCCCGCTGGAACTGACGGCGGAAATGCTCGACCAGTCCGTCACCCCCGACGACGCCGGCGCCGCAGACGCCCTGTTCGACCAGAACTAGGTCCGGCGCTACTCCCTCAGCCACAACCACAATTTGTGATCCCGGTTGTCATCCCGGAAGTGCGACGCGCTATCCGGGAACCACTCATCAGGTGGGACACGCGGCGAAATGGCTCCCGGCTCTCGCTACGCTCGGCCGGGATGACAAGCGATTGGTTTGCTCGCAAACGCCGGCCCACCAACGGTGTCATCCTCGGGCTCGACCCGAGGATCTTTCTTTCATCAAACAGCTCCTGCCTTGCGACGAAGCAAGATCCTCGGGTCAAGCCCGAGGATGACGGTGGTGTGTGCGCTAAAATGGGGGATGGAGCGGTTCCGGATTTGTAGGACGGCCAAAAATCTTCGCGCGCGATCTCAACACCCTAGCCAACAAAGACGGGGGACAGCGCCCGCCAGATTCTACGGCGCCCTGAACCAGCCT
>Ga0116178_10002668_pt1 | contig 13895 bp, 12 predicted proteins | sample AD_STIC12_MetaG_FD_89880 | JGI IMG/M metagenome (GOLD analysis project Ga0116178, IMG submission 89880) | Active sludge microbial communities of municipal wastewater-treating anaerobic digesters from USA - AD_STIC12_MetaG | ecosystem: Engineered > Bioreactor > Anaerobic > Digestate | place: USA... | reverse complement strand
GCCGGCCTGTTTTGTGCCGGGGTAGCCGGCCAATTGGGTTTGAAGGTTTTGGTGCTGGACCACAGCGAAAAGGTGGCCGAAAAAATCCGCATCTCGGGCGGTGGCCGTGCCAACTTCACCAACATGGACGTCACGGCGAACAATTTTCTCAGCGACAACCCGCGTTTTGCCAAGTCAGCCCTGTCACGGTTCACCCCGGCAGACTTTGTGGCTTTGGTCAAAAAACACGGCATTGCGTTTCACGAAAAACACAAAGGCCAGCTTTTCTGCGACCGCTCGGCCGAAGACCTGATCGCCATGCTGCTGGCCGAATGCGCCGCGGGCGGTGTGGAACGCTGGCAGCCCTGTGGCGTGAAAAATGTTAGGTTCTTGGCCTCCAGCCCTTATGGAGAAAGCGCCAGCAGCTATGAAATAGATAGCAACCGTGGCACCATCCACTGCGGCGCGGTGGTCATCGCCAGCGGCGGCCTGTCCATTCCCAAGATCGGCGCGACGGATTTCGGCTACCGCGTGGCCAAACAGTTCGATCTGCCCGTCGTCACGCCCCGCCCGGCGCTGGTGCCGCTGACGTTTGACGAAGCCGCCTGGGCACCGTTTTCCCAGCTCTCGGGTCTGTCGTTGCCTGTCAGTATCGAAACCGGTGGCAAGAAGGACAAAACGGCTTTCCTCGAAGACCTGCTGTTCACCCACCGCGGCCTCTCCGGCCCCGGCGTGCTGCAAATTTCCAGCTACTGGCAGGAAGGCACGCCCATCCGCCTGAACCTGGCACCCGGCACCGACATCGCCGCCCACCTGAACCAGGCCAAAGCCACTTCGCGCAAACTGATTGCCAACGAACTGGCCGCCCTGGTGCCCGCAAGGCTGGCCGACACCTGGGTCGCCCAGGGCACGGCACTGGGCCACAACTGGCAGCGCCCCATCAACGAGGCCTCCGAAAAGGCACTGACCGCGCTGGCCGAGCGCCTGGCACGCTGGGAGCTCACCCCCACCGGCACCGAGGGCTACCGCAAGGCCGAAGTCACGGCCGGCGGTGTGGACACCAAGGCCTTGTCCAGCCAGACCCTGGAATCGCGCCAGCCGGGCCTGTATTTCATTGGCGAGGTCGTGGATGTCACCGGTTGGCTGGGCGGCTACAACTTCCAGTGGGCCTGGGCCAGCGCGTTTGCCTGCGCGCAAGGGCTGGCCCAGGCCTTTGGCCGCAACTAGTGCCCCACGCTCCACCGCTGCGCGGGTCGCTGCACCCCAAAGGGGGCCAATTTCCCTGTCGGGAAATTGCTTCTGCGGCGATGTGGCTTGATTGGCAGTTGGATTTGGCCCGGTTCGGGATATAATCCAAGGCTTTTCTGGCACTACCCCGTCGGCCAATACTAGTTACAGACGGGGAATACCGCTGAACGTGGCGTGTGGGGCTCGATCTCCCCACATGACTGGCGACAGCACATTTTGGACAACATTACGTAATGACAACCATCCGTGTAAAAGAAAACGAGCCGTTTGACGTCGCTCTGCGTCGCTTCAAGCGCACTATCGAAAAATTGGGCCTGCTGACCGACTTGCGCGCACGCGAGTTCTATGAAAAGCCCACTGCAGAGCGCAAGCGCAAGAAGGCAGCCGCCGTCAAGCGCAACTACAAGCGCATCCGCAGCATGCAATTGCCCAAGAAGATGTTCTAAATCCGAACAGCCTTCCAAGGCCAAAAAGCTCGCTTGGGGACGCTCCGGCGGGCTTTTTTTCTTTGCACAACACCATTGATCATTTTTCAGGAAAACCCCGTAATGTCACTCAAAGACCAGATCACAGAAGACATGAAAACCGCCATGCGCGCCAAGGAGACTGAGCGCCTGGGCACGATCCGCCTGCTGCTGGCTGCCTGCAAGCAGCGCGAAGTGGACGAACGCATCGTGCTCGACGACGCGGCCGTGGTGGCCATCGTGGACAAGCTGATCAAGCAGCGCAAAGACAGCGTGGAGGCCTTCATCAAGGCCGAACGTATGGATCTGGCGGACAAAGAATCGGCCGAAATCAAGGTCCTGCAAGCCTACTTGCCGCAGCGTCTGAGTGCAGACGAAGTGCTGGCCGAAGTGAAGGCCATTGTGGCCGAGTTGGGCGCCAAGGGCCCAGGCGACATGGGCAAGGTCATGGGCGTGGTCAAGACCCGCCTGGCTGGCAAAGCTGAAATGGGCACCGTCTCAGCAGCGGTAAAGACTGCACTGGCCGGCTAGTAGTCCCGAGGTTTCGCCGCCGGGCCGACCGGAGGCGAAACGTGGTGGATTAGCTGCCTGCTACTTTCATCCGGTTGATCAGGATAGAGCCGACCGTTTTTGCGCCGTAGTTGTACGTGTCGGCGCCTACCGCCTCAATCCCCTTGAGCATGGTCTTCATGTTCCCTGCAATGGTGATCTCATGCACCGGGTAGGCGATGCGTCCGTTCTCCACCCAGAAGCCACTGGCGCCCCGCGAGTAGTCGCCCGTCACGTAATTGACGCCCTGCCCCATCAGCTCAGTCACAAACAGGCCGGTTCCCAGCTTTTCCAGCATGGCATCAAGGTCATCTCCGGGCTTGGTGTGGCGTGAGCTGAAAACCAGATTGTGAGATCCGCCGGAATTGCCTGTCGTCTGCATGCCGAGCTTGCGGGCGGAATAGCTGCTCAGGAAATAACCTTGCACCTTGCCCGCATCAATCACCTTGCGGGCCTGCACGCGAACGCCTTCACCATCGAAAGGCGAACTGCCCTTGCCCCGCAAAACAAAAGGATCTTCCGACAGGTCAATATGCCGTGGCAACACCGACTTGCCCAGCGAGTCGAGTAAAAATGTACTCTTGCGATAAAGTGCCCCGCCACTGAGCGCCTGCACCAACCCGCCCACCAACCCGGCGGCCAACGGAGATTCAAACAGCACAGGGCACTCTACCGTCGCAATCTTGCGCGCCTTCAGGCGGCTCAGCGCGCGCTCCGCAGCATAGCGCCCAATCGCGCGCGGGGTTGCCAGTTCATCGGGATGGCGCATGGAGCTGTACCAGCTGTCGCGCTGCATAGCCTTGCCCTTGCCCGCAATAGGTGAGACCGACATGGAGTGGCGCGAGCTAGCGTAGCCCCCACTGAAGCCGTGGGTGTGGGCGCTGAAAAAATGGGATTGCTGGGCAGAAACGGCTGCGCCTTCACTGTTGGTAATGCGCTTGCTGGTGCCCAACGCGGCGGCTTCGCATTCCAGAGCCAGGTGCATGGCGCCTTCACTGGTGATGGCCCATGGAAAAAACAGGTCCAGGTTGCGCCCACGGTCTGCAACGGGTGCAATGTCATTGGCATCGGGCAAGCTGGCGAAGGGGTCTTCAGCAGTAAAGCGGGCAATGTCGTACGCAGCGGCCACGGTCTGTTGAATGGCTGCATCAGAAAAATCCGACGTACTGGCATTGCCTCGCCGCTGGCCCACATAGACAGTCACGCCCAGCGACTTGTCGCGGTTGCGCTCCACGTTTTCCAGCTCGCCATTGCGCACGGATACGCTCAGGCCACAGCCCTCCGACACCTCCGCCCCTGCATCCGTGGCGCCCAGCTTCTTGGCATGGGCCAAGGCCTTGTCCGCCAGTGATTCGAAATAAGCCCGGCTGAAGGCAAAGCCGCTTTCGGCCGCCTGGGGTGTTGTGACGCCTTGCGGGGCGGACTTGGGGTGGTGTTGGGGGTTCTTCATAGCGGAGGCTATGATACTTGGACATATGAGCAAACTAAAAAAAGGCTATTTCGTCAAGGGCAAATTCGTGACGGAAGGCAGTGAACTGGACCTTGAACTCAAACGCGAACTCAAGGGAACCGACGAGAAAAGCCGCACCGACCTCAAGCGCGAAAGCACGGAGCTGCAAAAGCTTGGCGAGGATTTGCTGACCCTGCGGGCTGACCTGCTGGCACGGTTGCAGCTTCCTGACAAATTGCTCGAAGCCATTGCCGAAATCAAGCGCATCACCAACTTCGAAGGCCGTCGCCGGCTGATGCAGTTCATCGGCAAGCGCATGCGCCAGCTGGAACCCGAAACGCTGGATGCAATCCGCAAGGCGCTGGTGGAACAGCACACGCCCTCCGCCCTGGAAACCATGACCCTGCATGCCGCAGAGCAGTGGCGTGACCGCCTCATTGCCGATGACGATGCGCTGGGCCAATGGGTCAACACCTGCCCCGGCACCGACGTGCAGCAGCTGCGCGCCCTCATTCGCCAGGCCCGCAAGGATGCCAAGCCTGAGAAGCCCGGAGAGGCCGTGCGCCACGGCCGCCCCTACCGCGATATTTTCCAGATAGTGCGAGAACACCTGACGCACCCGGAGGTGGTACCCGAGAGCAGCACAGGCGCGCGAGATCTGCCCCCCAATCCAGGAGCCGACGCATGACCACCGAAGCCTTGCCCTTGTTGGATGCCGTCAAAATCGGCATCGTCTCCATCAGTGACCGCGCGTCAACGGGTGTTTACGAAGACAAAGGTCTTCCAGCTCTGAAGGACTGGTTGACCCGTGCCCTGCAAAACCCCCTTGCATTTGAAGCACGCCTGATCCCCGACGAGCAGGACACCATCAGTGCCACGTTGATTGCATTGGTAGACGCCGGTTGCGGCCTGGTGCTGACCACCGGTGGCACGGGTCCGGCCCTACGGGACGTGACGCCCGAGGCCACATTGGCCGTAGCCCACAAGGAAATGCCTGGGTTTGGCGAGCAAATGCGCCAGATCAGCCTGAAGTTTGTACCGACCGCCATCCTGTCGCGCCAGGTCGCCGTCATCCGCGACAAATGCCTGATCATCAACCTGCCCGGGCAACCCAAGGCGATTGCAGAGACGTTGGAAGGTCTGAAAGACGCAAACGGTCAGCAACTTGTCAACGGCATATTTGCCGCAGTGCCCTATTGCATCGACTTGATTGGTGGTCCCTATTTGCAGACGGTGGATGCCGTGTGCAAGGCCTTCCGTCCCAAGACCGCCATCCGGGTCTTCGCTACTTCCCAACCAGCTGGTTAAGCCTCTCAGCCTCGAAACACTCGCTGCGTGCCGCGTCTCCTGGCAGGCAATCCGGGGCAATGCCTGCACCGCTGCGGCTGGCTGACAGGGTTTCGATTGCTTTCCACAACAGGGCAATCTGGTGATCCTGTCCGGAAGCGGAGTCGATCAACCCCCGCAGCGCCAGGCTCACGGGGTCATCTTCCTGGGTAATGCCATAAGCCGTGAATTTGGGCTCCGCATGTGCCACATCGGCACTTTCGCCCGTCTTGCTGGGCAGAATGCGCGCTGGGATACCCACCGCTGTGGCGCCCGCTGGCACCGGCTTGATCACCACCGCGTTGCTTCCAATCTTGGCGCCATCGCCCACCACAAAGCCACCCAACACCTTGGCACCCGCACTCACTACTACGTCCTTACCTAGCGTGGGATGGCGTTTGGCACCTTTGTACAGCGATGTGCCGCCCAAGGTAACGCCCTGGTAAATGGTGCAACCGTCACCAATTTCGGCCGTCTCACCTACCACCACACCCATGGCATGGTCAAAGAATACGCGCTCGCCGATGACCGCACCCGGATGGATCTCAATGCCGGTTGCCCAGCGCCCTACATGCGAAATGAACCGACCCAACCATTTCAGCCCATGGGTCCAGCACCAGTGGGCGCGGCGGTGCAGCACCAGCGCATGCAGCCCCGGGTAACAGGTCAGCACCTCCCAGGTGCTGCGCGCAGCGGGATCGCGGTCAAGGATGCATTGAATGTCGGAGCGGAGTCGGGCGAACATGGCTACGAGTCTATCCGCTCGCTCCATCACCCACGGCAGGTGCGGTCTTGCGCAAAATTGCCTTGGCTATGCCGCGCAAGATGTGAATCTCCTCCTGCGTGACACCTGCGCGATTGAAGAGCTGATTCAGGCGCGGCATCAATTTCTTGGGCGCAGCGGGGTCCAGAAACTCCAAAGCCACGAGAGACTTCTCCAGATGGGACAGCATGCCGGCCACTTGCGCCGCATCGGCCATAGACACATCCCCCATTGGAGGCGCAGGATGCGCCGCTGCATCGGTCGCCCCAAAGCCACCCAGGGCCATGCGCCAATCGTAGGCAATTACCTGAATCGCCGCACCAATATTGAGCGAACCAAACTGCGGGTTGCTGGGAATGCTCAGGCAGGCGTGGCAGCGGTATACGTCCTCGTTACGCATGCCAAAACGCTCCGAACCAAACAGGAAACCCACACCACTTTGTATAAAAACGGGCTCTTGCCCTCGTGGATTATGCCTAAGTAGCTCTGCTTTTGATAGCGCGTCAAAGTGCTCGCGGGGCGTGACCGTCGGCGGTCCAAAGTCGCGCGGTGTCATTGCAGTAGCACACAGGTGGGTCATACCGTCGATGGCCTCGTCCAGCGTGTCCACAATGCGGCACTTTGCCAACACATCCAACGCGCCACTCGCGCGCTGTATGGTTTCTTCGCGGCGCAGTACATTGGCCCAGCGCGGCGCGACCAGCACCAGGTCGTCAAACCCCATGGTCTTGATGGCGCGCGCAGCTGCTCCCACGTTGCCGGCGTGGCTGGTGTTGATGAGGATAAATCGGGTTTGCATAGGCGGTATCCGGCGAATAGGGTGCGCGCTCTGGCTTGAGGCCTTAAAATGCCGGTATTGTCGCCGCCCGCATCGCCGGACGGGTACCGGTTCTTAATCAGTTGGGGACATGGCCAATGTTCTGTCCCGCAAACCCACACAATTTATGTCGCTCAATCTGCACCCCATGATCAACGTGGCCGTCAAGGCCGCACGCGCCGCTGGTTCCATCATCAACCGCGCAGCGCTGGACATTGAATCGGTTCGCGTTTCACAAAAGAAGGCGAACGATTTTGTCACTGAGGTGGACCATGCAGCGGAGCAGGCGATCATAGAAACACTGCTGACAGCCTACCCTGGCCACGGCATTTGGGCCGAAGAGTCCGGTCGCGAGCACGGCGCCCAGGATTCCGAATTCGTCTGGATCATTGATCCGCTGGACGGCACCACCAACTTCATCCACGGTCTACCCGTGTACTGTGTGAGCATTGCGCTGGCCGTCAAGGGCAAGATTGAGCAGGCGGTGGTGTACGACCCCACGCGAAACGACCTGTTCACCGCCACCAAGGGCCGTGGCGCCTTTCTGAACGACCGGCGTATTCGCGTATCCAAGCGCATCCACCTCAAAGATGCACTGCTCTCTACCGGCTTTCCGTTCCGACCCGGCGACAACTTTGCCAATTACCTGGCCATGATGGGCGAAGTGATGAAGAGCACAGCCGGTCTGCGCCGCCCGGGCGCCGCCGCGCTCGACCTGGCCTATGTGGCGGCCGGTTACACCGAGGGTTTCTTTGAAACCGGACTGCAACCCTGGGACGTGGCCGCTGGCTCACTACTGGTAACCGAAGCCGGAGGTTTGGTTGGCAACTTCACCGGTGAAGCCGACTTTCTGGATCAGCAGGAGTGCTTGGCAGGCAACCCGCGCATCTACGGGCAGTTGGTACCCATCGTGGGCAAGTACAGCAAGTTTGCCAGCGCTGGTGAAAAGGCCGCCTTGCGTCAGAACTCCGATAGCTGAAGCGCTTCAATGGGTACCGGGCGGCCAAAGAAATAGCCCTGAAAGGCCCTGCAGCCGCACTGCAACAAGAAGTCCCGCTGACCTGCGGTTTCCACGCCTTCTGCGACCACGCTCAGGTCGAGGCTGGCTGCAAGACTCAAAATGGTGCGGGCAATCGCAGCATCGTTGGGATCGGTCAGCACATCGCGCACAAACGACTGGTCGATCTTGAGCTGGTCCAACGGAAGCCGTTTCAGGTAGGACAGTGACGAATAGCCGGTGCCAAAATCGTCCAGCGCAAAGTTGACACCGATAGACCGTAATTCGCCCATCTTGATGACAACGTCGTCAAAGTCGGTAAGCAACATGCTTTCGGTCAACTCCAGCTTCAATCGATACGGGTTGGCCCCACTGGTTCGCAACAGGTCCAGCAATTGGGCGGTGAACTCGGGGTGGCGAAATTGCCGAGCGCTCACGTTGACGGCAATGGTGAGCTTGCGCGTGTCGGCGGCGGAGTTCCAGGCTACCAACTGCGCACAGGCTGCACCCAAAACCCAATGACCCAGGGGAAGAATCAAGCCCGTCTGCTCAGCTACGGGAATGAATTCAACCGGAGACACCATGCCTCTGGAAGGATGGCGCCATCGCAACAAGGCTTCAACCCCGGTGACATGACCAACATGGTCCACCACCGGCTGGTAGTGCAACATGAACTCCTGGTGCTCCAACCCGTGGCGCAGGTCTAGCTCCATCACCGCGCGGGCGCTGGCCGCTGCCTGCATCACCGGATCAAAAAACCGCAATGTATTGCGGCCCGCAGCCTTGGACTGGTACATGGCCAAATCGGCCCGCTGCAACAGCACATCCACACTTTGCTGGCGATCAAAAAACAACGTGACACCAATGCTCGGTGAACTGTGGTGTGGCTGGCCACTCAAGTCGAAGTGCTGGTTGAGCGCACTTAAAACCTTTTTGCCAACAGCCTCTGCCTGCGCTGCGGCCTCCAACTCGGTGGTGCCCAGTTCTTCCAACATGACCACAAACTCATCTCCACCCAGCCGCGCTACCGTATCCACACCGCGCACACAGTCGGCCAGGCGGCTTGCGACCTGCTTGAGCAACTCATCGCCCATGTGATGACCCCGGGTGTCGTTCAGAATCTTGAAGTTGTCCAGGTCAATGAACAGCAATGCGCCAAAACTTGCATGCCGTGCACTGGCGGCCACCGCTTGGGTCAGTCGGTCGATGAGTAAGCGGCGGTTGGGCAAACCGGTCAGCGAATCAAAGAAGGCCAGTCGCTCGATTTCAGCCTCAGCCTGCTTGCGCGCGCTGATGTCGCGTCCGGTCCCCCTGTAGCCGTTAAACACTCCGTTGCTGTCAAAAATGGGAGCTCCACTGATGGAAACCCACATCACGCTTCCATCGGACCGGGTGCGCTGCATTTCAAAGTCAAGAAAGACTTCATGCGCCTCCAATGCGGCGATGTGCGCTGCCCACTGCTCGGCTGTGACGGCAGTAACGCCGGAATCCCAACGGGTCAGCCCGATGAACTGTTCGGCAGGAATGGCTCGTTCGGTTTCCAGATCGCTGTCGATACGAACAAACCGAAACTGGGCATCCTGCTCCCAGTACCAATCCGACGTCAGCTCGGTCAGACTGCGAAACCGCGCTTCGCTGGTCTGTGCCGCGGCAAGCTGCTTGGCGGCGGACTCCAGTGCCGCGCGCTCACCGGAGATGTCTTGCACGACGCCAAAGTCCGCTTTCACCACGCCGTTTTCGATTTGACGCAGCATGCGTGAGCGCAGCCAGATGAGAACCCCATCGGGGCGACGCCAGCGGTATTCGACGGTTTCACCGTTCATTTCCCGCAATGCACGTTTGACGAGTTCCCGATCTTCTTCAAAGATCCAGCCCAGGTGATCGCCCATCGGAGCCGACGTTGCATCACCCAAATGGCCAATTTCGCAGTAACCGTGCGATAGGTGAACCTTGTTTTCACCCGGATACACCACCCAGGAACCCACTTTCGCCACGGACTCGGTAGCCCGGTGCACGGCGAGCTGTCGACTGAGATTTTCATTGGCCTGCGCCAATGCCTTTTCACCGGATGCCACCGCCGCCTGCGCCATCCGGTCATCCGTGATATCGCGCAAAAAAATCAACAGGTAGGACTCCAACTGAACATCCACTCGCACTGCGTTCATGCACATCACCCGCGGAAGTCCACTCTGGTCAACCAGCGTGACTTCAACATTGCGCAGGCGCTCGCTCTGTTGCACGGGCCGCATGATCTGATCACGCTGGGCTTCGCTGGCCCAGATTCCCAACTCCAGCGCGGTCTTTCCAATCGCTTGATGGCGTGAAAAGCCTGTCACATGACTCCATTCGTCGTTGACCTCCACGATCACGCTGTCCCTCACGCGAGTCAAGGCGACCGCTTCTGGACTATGGATGAAAAGTGCGCGAAAAACCGAGTCAGCAATAGGTTCCCGGTGTCCTGTTGGAACGCCGGGTTGCGTAGTTGCGTCGGGAGAATTCGGGTTCACAGCGATCACTCAAAACGGCCCGTCAGACCGGCACCGCAACCTGTCGGGATATATCGAAGCAGAAAACCCGATCGCGTCCGGCGTTCTTTGCTGCATACAAGGCCTGGTCAGCCCGGCTAATGAGAGACGCCGGAGAGTCCTGGGTATGGGCGGACCCCACACACACTCCGGCACTCAAGGTCACGACGCCGCGCCCAAAGTTTCCAGTGTGCTCAATGCCCAAATCTCGGGTCTTTTGCAAAACCTCCCTGGCAACCCGAATCGACCCTACCTCGTCCGTGTCGGGCAAGATGGCAACCAACTCTTCGCCGCCATAACGGGCAACCAGATCGCGCGGTCGCCGACACACCGAGCGCAAAACCCCAGCCACCGCTTTCAAGCAGGCATCTCCAGCGGGATGACCATACAAATCATTGAACTGCTTGAACTGATCCACATCCAGCATCAAAAGTCCGAGAGATGATCCCCCGCGACTCGCGGCTCGCACTTCGGCGACCATGGACTCATCAAAAAAACGGCGATTGCCGATTCCGGTCAGAGCGTCTACGTTCACCAAGCCGCTCATGCGATCCGCCTGCGCTTTGAGCAGACGTTCGCGTGCCACCGTGGGCGAGACATCAGAAATCTGAATCAGAGTAAAACGCTGCCCGGCCTCGGCGGTATCTGAAGGCCCCATGGGAACAATGTGTATCGATTGCTTCAACAAGGACTCATTACCCCGCCCCCCATTGGGAGCATAGAGGGGGAATGGTGACGGATGCAGCGTCTGCGACAGCAACGCCGGAAAACCCGAGCGAATAGCGCGGTGCAGCACCCTCTCAAAGTGACCGCCGCGCAACACGGGAAACACATCCAACACGTCGTGACCCGACATGTCGAGCAACCGGACCTTGGCACGCGACAAAAACCACTTATTGGCGAATACAACCCGGGCTTGCGCGTCAAGCAGCACCAAACCCGATGGTGTGTTGGAAAGCACCCAATCCAGCCAGACTGGCACACCCGAAGCAATCCCACCAGTTATCGCTTCCGCACTCATGCCATGGACTCTATGAACGTGGCAATCTTCTTTTCCAACATTTCACTGGAGGCCACATCGAGCAAAAACACGAGATAGCCCTGAAGTTGCCGCGAAGCGATCGAAAAATTGATTTGCAGACTCAGAATCAGGTCATCCAACCCTTCGCCCGCACCCATAACATCGCCGGCCAGTCCCAATTCCACCTGCGGCAGAGTTCCCTCAAATTCAATGTGCAGCATGTCCGCTACGCTGGAAACCACAGAGTTCAGCAAAATATTGCCAACTTCGGCCAGCGACTCCTGCTCCATTTCACTGAGTTGCTCCAGTGGAAATTCATTTCCCACCATCAACTGAACCAGCTGCAGACTCTGGTCTACCGGAAACATCAACAGGGCCTCCGTATTGATGACACCGGAGAAGCCTTGGCGAACGGCGCAAACCCGGTTGGCACCTCTGGCATCCATTTGGTCGGTTATGGCGCGCTTGGACAACTCTTCAATCTTCGGAACGCTAAGTTGCACCTCTTCACCTGCGAGCTCACTCAGAGCCAGACCCGCTTGCCCAACGCCATGGTTGAAAATTTCGGCCAGCGCGTCCAGACCAAGCGCGCTCAGCTTCATGCCGCCGCCAGGAAATAGTCAATTGCGAGCTGAACCGCGGCGAGTGTTGCGGGCTTCTGCACAAAATGCACGGCCAACTGCTCAGCCCGCTCGCGGCTACTGACCTGGATGTTGGCGGTCAGGATGACAATTTTGGTTTTTTGATCGATTTCACGAATTTTCTCTACCGCTTCAAACCCGCTCATGCCCGGCATATTCACGTCCATCGTGATGTAGTCCGGGTGCTCTGCGCCCACCATCGCAACCGCCTGGTCTCCGTTGGCCGCTTCAATGACCTCCCAGTCAGGCTGCAGCCCCGTGACGCGGCCACGAATCATCATTCTGGAGACACTGCTGTCGTCAACGATGAGTAATTTTTTTTTCAAGACGTGCTCCTGCATTTTCGATACGAAACAGCGCTGGACTGACCAGCCATCGTCCACTAGCGTAGCACCGTTTGGAACATGCTTGGTGAGAGTTAGCCCTAGTGGACACACTCCGATCGGCATTTGAGGTACCCGTGAATTGATAGACTCCGATCGATGAACGAAATCCACAAGCCACATTCCCCCATGATGGCCCAGTACCTTGGACTCAAGGCTGAACATCCCGACACCCTGTTGTTCTACCGTATGGGTGATTTCTATGAAATGTTCTACGCCGATGCCGAAAAGGCATCTCGCCTCCTGGATATCACACTGACCCAGCGCGGCCAGTCCGCTGGCGAGCCGGTGGTGATGGCGGGCGTGCCTTTTCACGCCATGGAAGGCTACCTGGCCAAACTCATACGCCATGGTGAATCGGTCGCGATTTGTGAGCAGGTCGGTGAAGTTACCGGCAAGGGACCGGTGGAACGCAAGGTGGTGCGCGTGGTAACGCCTGGTACGCTGGTGGACGCTGAACTGCTCAACGAAAAATCCGAATCCGTGTTGATGGCAGTGCATCAGGGACCGCGCAACCGCTGTGGCCTTGCTTGGCTCAGCGTTACCCAGGGCGTGGTCCACCTGGCTGAATGCTCGCCCGACGCTGTGTCTGAGTGGGTGGCACGCGTTGGCCCCAGTGAACTGGCCTACAGCGCTGGCGCTACGCAAACCTTTGAAGACCGGCTCAAGCGCCTGCGTTCGGGCTCCAGCGGTATCAATGCCCTGTACACCACGGCACGTCCGGAATGGCAATTTGATGCCGCCTTGGGTCAGCGCAAACTGCTGGATGCACTGCAAGCTGCCAGTCTGGCGAGTTGGAACGCGCAGGACCTGCCGCAGGCACATGCCGCCTGCGCAGCACTTTTGGGCTACGCCGAGCACACGCAAGGCCGCACCCTGACCCACATCAGCACCGTGCAGGTGCAACGCGACGGTGATCTGATCGATTTGCCGCCTGCCACGCGACGCAACCTGGAACTCACACAAACCTTGCGCGGCGAGGATTCGCCCACGCTGTTTTCGCTCTTGGACACTTGCATGACCGGGATGGGCAGCCGCATGCTCAAGAGCTGGCTACTCACACCACGGCGTGATCGCGCCCAGGCACAGGCGAGACTGGACGCCATCACCACGCTGAAGAACGGAACGCTGCAAACCTCTACTCTGGCACTGTGGCAAGGACTGCGCCTGCAACTCAAGGGCAGTGCCGATGTGGAGCGCATCACAGCCCGCACCGCGTTGCGCCAGGTACGGCCGCGTGAACTGGTCGCCTTGGTCAATACGCTACAAAAAACAGAGCAGCTTGCGCATATTCTAAAAGGGCTAGAGGGCCATTTAATCACTATTTCGCACGATCTTGTTCCACCACCCGGATGCGCTGCCCTGTTGTTGCGAGCCATCGCGCCGGAACCCGCTGCCCTGGTGCGCGACGGGGGAGTCATTGCTGCCGGGTTTGATGCCGAGTTGGATGAGCTGCGCGCCATCCAGACCAATTGCGATGGCTTTCTACTGGAACTCGAAGGTCGCGAGCGGGCTCGTACCGGCATTGCGAACCTTCGGGTGCAGTTCAACCGGGTTCATGGCTTCTACATCGAGGTCACCCAGGGCCAGGCTGATAAGGTGCCCGATGACTATCGGCGTCGCCAGACGCTGAAGAATGCCGAACGCTTCATCACCCCGGAACTGAAGGCCTTCGAGGACAAGGCCCTGAGCGCACAGGAGCGCGCGCTGGCCCGCGAGAAGTGGCTGTTTG
>Ga0116178_10002659_pt1 | contig 13925 bp, 15 predicted proteins | sample AD_STIC12_MetaG_FD_89880 | JGI IMG/M metagenome (GOLD analysis project Ga0116178, IMG submission 89880) | Active sludge microbial communities of municipal wastewater-treating anaerobic digesters from USA - AD_STIC12_MetaG | ecosystem: Engineered > Bioreactor > Anaerobic > Digestate | place: USA... | reverse complement strand
TAGTTCAATGGTTGTGTCCCGGTAATAATTTCACTGGCACTTTCACTGGCACTTCCTCCTCTGGCTTCTGCAATCCGTTGCCTCATGGCAACTTGGAATTGGAGGCGAGGGTCGGAATCGAACAAAACTTTCAACTATTCCGAATCCCGCCTAAACCGTTCGGCAGCGGAGACTTCTCTAAGTGCTGCACTGATAAGGAGTTTAACCTCGTTGTTGCTGTAAATCAAGCGAACAATCTTCAACAATTTCCTACACGTACGAGCCTGTTTCAACACTGTCAGTTCCCATTTTAGTTCCCATTTTGATGCCCGTTTAGAGGAATCTTCGTATCCCTAAATTGGTCAGCATTCACCAGAAATATGGTTCGGATAACACGTTCAGCCACTCCCTCTCACGATCAGCAAGCCTCTCTTACAGTAGCTGGCTCTCTGATCTAACAGCTTGAATGCGAGTTGATATTCTGCCGGGTTCTTGATTGCGGCAAATACGCCGCTCGCCTTCTGAAGTTCGGTGGTGATCGTCGTGTAGGCGTAGCAATAGGCTCAAAGCTTTTGAGAGAACGCAGTCCAACGAAAATGCGTTAAATTCAAAATGCGAAACTCCTCCAAAGCCATTTATAGGCGTCTGCCTTCAACTGAATCCGAGTGTCGTATTTGTCTATCAGGCGAATCATCTTCGCTTCGCGCTCAGGCGCTACGAGAAACGCTGGAATGCGGCCATCAATGACCGCAACTTCGAGGGGATGTCTTCAGGTTTGCATCGGCGATTTTCATGAGTTCTTACGTACTACAACGCTTGCTCGAAATGATGGCGAATTGAGGTTGCCGTTAGCAGAAGTACGCATAGCCAACAAGCGTTGAAAAGAGGGCAAAACGAGACCACAACAGAAGCCATTTAAGTGATGGGATTGAAGATTCCATCATGAAAACGATTTGCTGCGCTGAAAGCTTCAGCGCTCTCTCCCACTGGTCAGAAACCCCGGCGCGAATTCCTAATCGCCGTCCCCGCCCCGGCCCAACGAGCATTGTCAACGAGGAACGGAAGCGGCGAGCCGGGGTGTTCGAGCCGACCCGTAGTATCGTTGACAAGCGCAGTTGGGCCATACCATCGGAACGGCGATTCGCGCCAGTGACTTGCCGAAATTTCAGTGGAATGACATTTCTCTATCTCCAAACCAGCAGAACTTGATCGGTGATTTTGCCGCGCCGCAATTTTGCCGGTTCAGCCATCGGTGGCATTCCTGAAACCCAGGAAATGCTCGACTTCTGCGCGAAACACAAAAGCGCTCGGACATCGAAATCATTCCAATACAGAAAATCAGTGAAGCGTGGGAACACTTGCTCAAGCATATCGCTTCGTCATTGATATGGCGTCGCTCAAGGCGTAATGCCATCGCCAGCAGTGAAGTTTTAAGAGCGGGAATCGCTAACACATACTGCTTCGGTTGGAAGGTAGGCGACGGAAAGCGCAGCGCCGGAGTGGAGCGGATGCGAAACGAAGGAAACAGCGAAGCGCCCGCGCCTAACAGACGAGGCTTCGCCGGGAGTCAGAGAGGATCCCGCGTACGCGCCAAATTTCCAATCTTCCGGGGCGTTTGTCGCCGCGAGCCCATACCAAATCCAGTCTGCTCCGTCGAACGACCAACCCGCCCGGTGTCCGTAAGAATTGTTAGCCAACCGGAGGTTATTATTGGCAGCCTCCTCACTGAACGGACCGGCAAGTCCCGAGTTGAACGCGTAGGCGTTCACCCGAGCATTGTATGCGGCCCCCTTGGACCAGTTGCCAAAATTCACGCTGCCGAAAAAGAACTGATTGCTCCCGCTGCTTGCCAACGTCCCTGCTACCGCAGTCGCATGGGGACTGATGCCCGGACTTGGACTAAAAGCCTCATCCGCTTGCACAGCCCTGCTTGCAGGACAAACTGTTTGGCCGCCGTGCGCTACAGCAACAGATGAAAACATGAAATCTTCGCCGCTGGCGGCGAACGGATTTCGAGAAAGAAGAAAGGAACGTTATGCAAATAACGAATGAGAAACCGGGGCAAGCGGCGCTCGCGACTGACAAGAGCGCGGCTGCTCTCGGTCTCGACGAGTTCAGCCTGTTCTCGCGAATTCAAACAGGCGAAATCAATGCCGTGCGCTCGCGTTCGGGCGAAATGATGATTCTGGTCAGTGAACTGGAACGGTGGGCGGGTGGCCACATTGCGGCGCAGTCAGATAAGGCCGGTTCAATCCGGCCTGATGAATGCCTGGAGATTGAGCGGCGGCTGACGGGTGGATTGAAAAGAGGCGGTCAAATCATGTTGCCCTACAGAGTCGCTGGCTGCTCTTTCTCTGAGGACGAAATGAACGGATACTGCGCCGCGTCCAGCGCGATTGCCGCACAGTTGAATTACGCAAAGGAGCTAAACCAGCAATTGAGCGGGAGCGGGCAACTGCCGGAGTCCTGCGATTTTGAAGTAAGCATGTCGGAAACGGAACGATGGGAAGTTCGCTCCGCGTTGCTCAACCTGAATCATGGTGAAATCCTGCTGTGTCAGCGTGGCGATGAATTCGCCGTCATCGAACGGTTCAATGAGGACTCGCCTTATGCGCAAACCAATGGCAACGCGCAAATGCTTTGGAAAGGCAACGATGCTCAAGCTCTGACGGAGGCGTTCAAGGACGATGCCCGGCTGACGTTGGAATTCATGGCCAGTAATCTCGTGGCCAAAGCACAGAAAATCGTTTGGGAGCAATATCCCGATCACCGGCCCGGCCACATTGTAACCGCGATTTCAAAACGCTGCCATCAAGCGGTCGCGAGCGAGGAAACGGTTTCGCAGACGATGACGCAATCCGTCAGCCACGGAATTAGAATGTAGAAGGACCTATGAATCAGGACATGGAACGTTTCTTGAACCTAGGCAATACTCCGGGTCGGCTGACTGCGGAGCAAACGGCATGGTTCCTCGGCTTTTCGGCGCATGAAATTCCGATTCTCGTTGCAAGAGGGATGCTCAAACCCCTCGGTCATCCGGCGCACAACGGCCAGAAGTTCTTTCTGACCAAGACGCTGGAGGATTTGCGACGTGATGAAAAATGGTACGGCAAGGCATGTGATGCGGTTATCGAATACTGGCGCTACAAAAATAATCGCAAGGGGCAGGAATTGCCTGCGACAAACGGACGTGATCGGCAGGGCGCGTCTGCTCCCGAATTCGCCGATGCGGAGAATTGATGGCTTCAAACCGGCGCGAGCGGACGCATGGGCCGCTCGCGCCGCCGCATTTTTTCGGCACTACAATGGAGATACCCCAACTCAGCGAGAGCGAGCTAGCCGTTCAACGAGTTCCGCCATGCGCCCGGCGCGAATAGTAGAGGCGTGCGGCGCGGCAGACGCGGAGCGTTTTGCTCCATTGCCGTAATAAGCGGCGAACCGCTTGCCTGACGTTCACGAGACACAATCTTGGCGACTCGTGACGATCGAGGCCGTGCGTCAGGCAGCGGTTCGTCGCGCCAATGAACGACTCTAATTGCGTCGCGGTGATCCGCCGCGTAGCCAGTTTATGCGATTTCTGCCATATGCCATAAACAGGGCGTAGTTTTCGGGGCAGCAGCACGTTTCTTAAGAGCGGTTCCTCACCGCCACATCTGGCAGGGCTCCACCCGGCCCGAAAAGGAAATTCTCGTGCCGGTAGTTGCCCGCCTCCTAAAAGATTCCGATTCTGAAATCAAGCGCATGGCTGCGGAGACGATATTCGGATCTTATCCAGACGAACCGAAACGGTTGGGCGTGTGTGAACTCTTTCTGCAAAATTTATTACCTCACCAACGCGTTATCCACGCCATTGATGCAAGCGACAGCCGTCATCAGCCAGAAACGAGCGAAACGAGCGGGTTTCTCGATTATTAAATAGACCATCACTTTACAATCGGGCAATTTAACCAAGCAACCTGATTTGTGAAACCCAAATCAGCATCAGCCGTGAGCATAACGTAAGGGTAAACAATCTTTTGCCGATGACCTCCGACGAAAGCAAAGTAATAAGGTCTGGCATCTATTATCGTGAGTTTTTTTACGAGTTGTAGGTTCGCAAAAGGTTCTGGAAGTCGAATTACAGCCTTTCCACCCTTGATTCGTTGAACGATTTGGTCCGGACTCGCGAGCGTCACCGTTTTGTCTGTTCGCAAATTGCGCCATGTCAGCGCCAATTCTTTTATTTGGGCATTGTTTCCAAACTCCACGCGAAGCCCGTCACAATCTCCCGCCCCTGAAAAGGCTACGTTGTTTATTTGTCTGAACAGAATTACTCCCCGCACGATGACTTGTTCGACAGGTTCTTTGGCATTCTTAACGAACTTTCCCATCGTTCGTGAGGTTTTCAGGAATTCCAATTGCTTGCCGTCCGGTTTGTGCGCGAGTTCATCCTGATTGATTCCAAGTTTTGGCAATAGCCTTACCGCCAGGCTTAGTGCCTCGGCTTCATCGGGAACTCCCTCGACGCGACTTCGGGGAAGCGCTTCGGCTTTCGGATTGAGATAATTGATATAGCCGTCCGCAGGATAAATTCGCAGAGATTTGCCTAGTACCGGCTTTTCTGGTTGAGGTTCTTGATACGACACTTCTTTCCCGTGCGTCACAGGGCGAAAAAGCAATCGCACTTGTTCAGGCTCTTTGAATTCGCACAGAGAAATCACGTTGGAAACAACCTCGTCCGTGAAAACGGCCGGAAGCACTCTCATCGTATTCAATGATTGTGGTAATTTGTTCGTCGGAACGGTCCACACAATTTCAACACGCTTCCCGTCGAACGGATCGCCAAACGCCTCAAGGGAAAGCTGGGCGACACTGGGAAAAGTGCCGCCCAGCGCCCAAACAAGAAACATAACCAGCGGTCGCCTCATGGTGTAAACACTGTGCTATCCTCAAAGGTAATATCCGCCGGATTACCTGAATCCGGATCGGAATACGTTACCAAGTCATCGGTGAAGCAGGCTGGCCAGCCGATGACTCGAAATTGCACGGTTACATGCGGCCCACCGGGTTGAAAGCCTTGTGTTTTTGTACCCGCATAGAACCACGATTCTTTGACAGTTCTGCGCTGGACTCCGCCCCCGCCCGTCAACGCCGCCGAATAGTGCAATCCAAAAGCTGACACGATGAACACGGATGTCTTCGCACCGCATAGTAAATGCAGATAGTCGTTCACCGGCAGCACTTCTTTGTCGTAGCAATCCTGGTAAACGGAATTCACCAGATTGTTGCAGGTAAGAATGGACATCCATCGAAGCCCATTTGCACCCGAACTTCCGAAATCGAATTCCGAAAGCCGCACCCAGTCGTAGCCGTTCCCACCTGCATAAACCGGGTAGTACGTCTGCAACGGTCCTGAGCCGGCGATGGTGTAGTCGGCGGTCGTTCCATAAACTCCGTGGCCCACCAACAAGCCCACATTGACATCATTGAAGCGGCTGCTTCCGCCCTTAGATGGCTTACGCAGGTCGGATGCCTGCAAATCAAAGTTCCCTTTGTAGAACTTCAGCCGGTAGCCTGCGCCGCCCATGTACCGATTAAAGCCAAGCGCAATCCGGTGTGCCGCGTTCAGGTGCCCGTAGCTGCCGGGTGTCACGTTCAATGAAACACGTCCGAGGAGTCCGTTGCTTGGCCTTGTGTTAAGACCGAATGAAACGCCGTCTGGATGATTGCCTTGGTAGGCGATTCCGACTGTTCCATTTTTGCCGAACCACACTGATGGAATAGGTCTCAGAACCGTTGTTTGACTTCCACTTCCTGAGTCTCCTGGTCCATCCAGCGTGACGCCACCGCCCGACGAGCCTGAATATTCCTTCGCTTGTTGATCGATTGCGGCTGCCAGTGTGAAATATTCGTCTTGGATGGGCACTTCGGTTAACGGTTGCGGGCCGTAAACTTTTTCCCAAGAAACCCATTCCCCATTTGTGTACACCGGCGGCATTGGCGGCGGCTCGATGAAATACGATTTTTCTCCTTTCGCAATTGCGTCCTCGATGTAGGAGGGCATCATTCGTAGCAACTCCGCCATTGATGACGAACTTGATTGTGTGGCGGACAGGACCGCCCAATACGGTCCATTCGGTAAGTTCGTTCCGCCGTCACCAGTTCCGTCCCACACAAATTCCATGCTGAAGTCAGTTCCGGTCACAGTGCGAACCGCCACACCGTTTTGGTTGGTGATCGTCAGCGTCCAGTCCGCGTATGCCGCGAAATTTGCTGAGAAGCGGTTCGTTTCACTTTCATCGGGGTCTTGGAATCTCAGCTTGCCGCGGTAGTCCGTAATAAAGTTGTCGAAGATCACTGAACGGGCCGGCGAAATTCCATAATTCGCAACCATGTCGGCTGTTTCGCCGGTTGTTTCGGAGCCGCTTGAATTCTCGACAATTGCAAAAATCTTGTGCGAACCATTCCCCAATTGGCAGGTGTTGATGACAAAATTCGTCGCCTCATCAACTTGGTAGCCGACCTCTTGTCCGTCCACGTAAAGCCGGATTGAATTCACAGGAAGCGAGCTTGTAACAGAAAGAGAAACTGTAATGTCACCAGTGAGCACCGAATTGTTCGTTGGGGTGAGGATTGAAACCTGAGGCGCATTTGCGAGATCATTCGTATCAGTCTGGACAACTCGATAGAACCTCATCGCGCCATCTCTCGGATGACCGACGACGTCTGCGGTGTTTTGGTCGCCAGCATCAGTCCAGTAGGTGTTTGTTCCAAAGGAAGGATAATCCTCGTAAAGCATGTTCCAAATCGTGCCGCTATCAATCAACTCGGAGGCGTACTCGATTCGGTAAACGGCATTCGATTCACTCGCCCAATATAGTTGGATAGCGCCACCGCTGTTCACCCGGACATCCGTGAATTGGAGCTGAGCAGGCGCACTGCTGATCAAGCTGAGACCGAAAACGCATCCCACAGCCAGCTTGCCGATTGTTGACTTCAGACTTTTCATTTTCATTTTTCCTTTCTTCCGAAGCCTCACCCCCGGAACCGAAGGGGCGTGACTACTCACGCCCCGAATCAGGCATTGGCATGCCTTGGAAGGAACGCTTTCGGCACGCCCGATGTGGGCGTGCTTCGAGCGCTGTCCTTCCAATGAAAATGCCAATTTCGATTCAGACAGCGGCGAAGCCGCAGATTCGTATTGTGGCTTGTTTGTTTACATACAGCGTTCTTCCGAACGGTTCGATTTTACCAAAGCAGTGTGCCTTTGGCAAGGCGCGTGGCAATTCTGGCCAGATCTTCTTGCCTCGCCGCAACAAACCGTGCTTGCCCTCTTTTTTCGGCGGACGGCTCGCTGCGAGATTGGCGAGCGGAGAACGCGGGCGCCACAATGAACACACAAAAGCAAAGGCCAATCACGCGGAGCGTTCTGTCGAAGGAATTGGATTTCATAGTCATTCCTCACGCATTGACCACTTGCGGTATGGCTTGCGGTTCATCAATTTTTCCCTCGGCGAACATCGTCTGGCGTTTCTCGTAATCAGCGAGTGACGGCACTCGTACTTCCGGCACGTCGGAGTAAGCCAGATGCACGGCTTTGCTGTTCTGTCCAAGCGCCTCCTGCGCAAAACGAATTGGCATCCCCGCCAGTCGCGCCGGTTGCGCCCAAGAGTAGCGGTAGCAATGGAGCGACACGCCTTTGATTTTCGGGCCGTCGCAACGCTGCTTAAACTCCGTCGCCCGGTCGCCCGCCCGGACGGTACGCCTCAAACCGGCCAATGGGAAGTTCGCTCCGCACTGCTCAAACTAAATCCCGGCGAAGTCCTGCTGTGCCAGCGCGGCGAGCAGTTCGCCGCCATTGAACGCTTTGGCGAGGATTCGCCGTTCGCAAAGATGAATGGCCCGGCGCAGATGCTTTGTCCGCCGTGACGAAGCGGATAAATCGGCGGAAGCCGTTGCTTGGGCGGAGGAGCATCTATTCGACCGCTGTGCCGTTGTGCCGGAACGGGAAATCTGGCGGCAGGCGTTGCTTTGGGCGCAAGGGGAAAACGTAAGCATCGGCGGCTTGAAACGGGCAACCAGCAAGCGGGGTTATGTCCGGGACGAAAGCCAGGTTGCCAATGTGACCACGCGCGAAGTCTTGGGGCGCGAATGGGAAATCGTCCGAGCGGCAACGGAAGGGATCAGCGCCTTTGGGCCGTTGGTTCACACGCTGCCCGTGTTGCCAGAGTCTTTTGCCAAAGAACAAAGCGCGGCGTTAAAGCGACTGCTGATGTCGCGGGATTTCATCACGTTGTTTCGCGGCGGGGCGGGCACGGGAAAAAGTTACGTACTCAAGGCACTGACGGAACAACTTCGGGAAGCGGGTCATCCCGTGGTGACACTTGCCCCGCAGCGCCAACAGGTGCGGGATTTGGCCGACAGTGGTTTCACTTCGCCTACGACGCTCGCCGACTTCCTGACGCGAAAGGCGATGCCAGAACATGCCGTCGTGGTGTTGGACGAAGCGGGTCAAGTCAGTGGCAAGCAAATGGCAGAACTCGTCAGGCTGGTTCGCTCCAGCAATGGCAGGCTGATTTTCTCCGGCGACACGCGCCAGCATGGGCCGGTGGAAGCCTCGGACGCCATGCTCGTGCTTGAACGCTACGCACATTTGCAACCGGCCGAGTTGCGGCAGATTCGCCGCCAGAATCCCAAGTTCGGCGAAACTAATGAGGAAAAACGCGGTATTCGCCGCTACCGCCGCGCTGTCGCGGATGCCGCTGCCGGTAAACTGGCAGAATCCTTCGCTGGTCTCGAACGATTGGGCGCGGTCGTTGCCTGTCCGTTGGGTGATCAGCCGGAACGTCTGGCCGAAGAATACGTGAATTATGCTGAAGCCGGACATTCGTTGGTGGTCGTCGCGCAGACGTGGAGCGAAGTGCATCGCGTCAACGAGCAGGTGCGGGCCAAGCTCCGGGAAAAGGGTCTGCTGGGCACGAAAGAAACAGACATTGAAGCGTTAGAGCAGGTGGATTTGACCAACGCGCAAAAGCGGAATGCCCGCTTTTATCCGCGTCCGCTTCCATCGTGTTCAACCAACCCATAGGCGGTGCGCCGCGTGGCGCGAAAGGCTCGCTGGTGGGCGTGGTAAAGCGCGGGGTGGTGATTGACATGGGCGGCCAGTGGCAACTTGTCCCGCAACATCAACTGGACCGCATCACGGTCTGTCAGCCACGCAAAATTTCCCTCGCCACAGGCGACAGGCTGCAACTCAAAGCGAATCAGCGCCTGTCGTCTGGCGTGGCGGTCGCCAATGGGGAAATTGTCACGGTGAAAGGCGTTCACCCGGATGGACGCATCGCTTTACAAGACGGGCGCACATTGGACGCGGCTTATCGCCAGTTCGTTCCCGGTTACGTGGTGACTTCCTACGGCTCACAGGGCAAGACAATGGACTATGTGCTCTTTTCGGATTCTGCCGTCCGTGCCGCCACAAATCGCCGCCAGTGGTATGTGACGATCTCGCGTGGTCGCCGGGGCATCCGCATTTTCACGCCCGACAAAATCGCGCTCCGCGAAAATGTGCTGCGGGCGGGTGGTTCACCGCTGGCGTTGGATCTGATTGGCCATGAGCGCATCCGGCAATTCCAGTCACGACGGCAAAGCAACCGCTGGCAACGGTGGACTCGCGGTTGGAGCATTCGCGCCCGGAACATTCTGGCGCGGGTGAAATCCTTCCAACTAACGCAACTCGCAAACATCGAAAAATATGGACAGCAAAACCATCGAGTGCTTCGGCATTGATCCCCGGTCGCGCGGGTTGCGCGTCGAACTTTCGCCCCAGGAATCGCTGGTGTTCGCGCACGAACATTTCATGCACTCGGAACTCAAGGCGGGCGCGGAGCACGACACGTTGAAGATTTATTTCATCAACCACGAGGTAACGCTGGTGGGGTATGGCCTGCGCCGCATCGAAACGGCGGTTCACACGCGGGAAATCGCCTGGGTAATGGCCATGCCGACGCGGTTTCGTTCCCAAGGGCAGGAAAAGGGATTCATCACACAAATTGCCGTGCGGCGGCTGGACGAGGAAGCTGCCGATGGCGAGGCGCGGCCAACCTCGCGCAGTGGAGATCGGACATGAAGCAGGAGAAAAAAGATTTCCTGTCGTTGCCCGTGCCGCCCGCGCGCCTTTCGATAACCGAGACGGCATGGCTGCTTGGATTTGCCGAGCAAGACATCGCGGTGCTAGTGGCCGCGGGTTTGTTGAGGCCGCTCGGTCATCCGCCACAATCTGGTTCAAAGTATTTCGCCAGCGCCGAACTTCAGGAATTGCGGGCTGACACACGTTGGCTCGCGAAGGCTTCCGATGTCATCGTCAACCACTGGAAAAGAAAGAATGCTTCACGTTCAATCCACACGGGTAAGGCGGCGAGCAACAATGATAATACCAGTCAAGAGAATAACTTTGTGTCTCGTTGACGCCTTCCACTGGTGGTCAAGGCTATTACCCGCCATTCTCCCTGCGAGCCTTCGCCTGCTTGGTTTTCACGGTCTTCTTCGTGTGCTCATAACGAATACGATCTCGCACGAGTTCCAACTGATTGTTACCGAGATCACTCAAGCCGTTGATTGGTGTTGCATATTCGACTTTCTCCGAAGCGAACGCATAGAGTTGTGAATCAGTCCAGCCCAGTTTTCCGGCAAGCGTATAGATGGTCTTGGTCAGCGTGTTCCGATATTTCTGTGGATTGGTGCGTTTGAAATTTTTGTTCTTGCTGGCCCGGTATTGCTGAAGCCAGTTCTTGGCCTCGTCGAACTTCTCACGCGGAAGCGAAGACAAGCCATGCTCGACCGTGTTAAAATGCTCATTGAACTGACTCCAAACTATCCCGAAGTTTCGCCCTTTCTTTTTCTTTACCACGTCATCGGATTCGGTCGCTGCCCACGCAGTCAACCGGTCAACAACTTCCTCGGCAATCTTTCGTAATTCAGCGCGTTGTTCTTCGGTCACATGTCGTTCGTCCGGGATGAATTTCTCTTTGACTGCCTTATCTGCCTTTTGACGCTTTGCCTTTGAAAACGGGCCGTGTTCAATGAGATCACGGAGGCCGGCAGCTACATTGGCAAATGCCTCGTCAGCCGTGTGCCAATGTCGGCTCATAACCGGCTTGCCGTCTTCGGGAAGTGCCTTGAAACGTCGCAGGGCCGGGATTCTCCAGTCGCATTCACGGATTATGATCGGGACGATGATGGCCTCGCCGGCCTGCTGCCGCTCGCAAGCACGGGTGAATTCTTTCTCAAAACAATAATCGGATTGGATGAATGCCGAGCTTACAAGCAGCAGGTAAAGTCTGGCTTGTTCAAGCCGCTCACTCACATGTTCATCAATCACACCGCCCGCATGAATTTCCCTGTCCGTCCAGGCGTCAAGCAAATGCTGACGCTGGAGCGCGGATAGATGTTCGTGTAATTGCGTGAGCAGTTCTGCGTCTTTGTGCGAGTAAGAAATGAATGCTTGAATTGTCATGGCTGTGATTTTCGTCCCTTGATTCAGGGCTTTTCCCCGGTGCGACCAGTGCCTCGTCGCGCCACGAACCAGCCCATGATTCCCACGCCGAACAAAGCCAAGGTTGACGGCTCTGGCACGGCTTGAAATTCAAAGTTCGGCGCGATGATTGCGTAACCTGAATTCCCCGCCGTCGTTCCCGGAAAGGAAAATCCCGTCCCCGAACCGTAGGCCACTTGGCCCAATTGTATTTCCGGCGACATCGTCGCATAGCCGTTCGGTTCAACATCCGGTGTCACCACCACGGCAGACAACGACCCGGAAGCGGAATAAGCCGCCACATAATACGTCTCGCCCGCCAGCAACAACAACGGAGCGATGGATTCATAGTGGCTTTGTCCCACCGTCCCGCCGTCCGCGCTGACGGTCTGCGAGGCAAGCAAGTTGCCGCTGGCATCCCACAATCCGACCCGTAAGCTGCTCTGGCCGGACATTAAGTAGTCGAACGCGCCCAAGGCGGTCACGTTGATGGCCGTGGTCGGCTGAAACGTCCAGCCAATCGGCCCGTTGATGGAGGCATAGATCGAGGAGAACACGGGATAACCACCCGACGGTGTCGTCCCAGCATAATTCAACATGGCCTCAAAAGTGCCGTGCGCATTCGTCATGTGGGCGGCAACCAGGAGTAACGCGGCAGAGAGTATGGCTTTCATGTTTGATGCAGCGTTTGCAAAATCTGTTCCGGACAGCATGGCATGGTAGATGACAAGAGAAAAGATGATTACGACTATTTGCGGCGCATTCATGCTGGCGTCAAACGCTGCTGGCAACCAGTGCGCGACAACGCTACGCGTTGACCCGCTCGTTCCGCATAATTAAAATCCCAAAATGAATGCACAGGAATTTCCAGAGGCCGCCGGGCGAGTGGATGCAAAGTCGCAAGAGCTAATAGACGAATTCCACAAATATCGGGATGGCATCATGGCAGAGAATCCCAATGACCCGAAACTGACCAATGAGCGGATCATCTTTGAAAGCTGGGCAATCCAGAAGATTGCCGGACTGCAAGTCGTCATTTTGGATCTCGTTAAACAGGTGAATGCCTCGTCCAAAGGCAAATAGATTGCCCCAGCCCGAACAATTCGGACAGGGGCTTGGCCAGTGCAACCGCCGTTCAGACGACCGATTCAGCTTTGCCTTTGGCAAACACTTTGTGTTGTCGTTCCCATTCGCTGAGTGACGGCATTTCCACCTCGGCCTTGCGCGAGTAAGCCCGCGTCATGGCCTTGCTGTTGTGGCCCAAGTTCACTTGGGCGTATCGTTCGGGATAACCAGCCGCTTTCGCGCGTTCGGCCCAAGCATATCGGTATGAATGCAGCGTCACGCCTTTGATGCCAAGCCCCTCGCAACGCTGCTTGAATTCCGTCGCCCGGTCGCCGGAACGAACAGTTCGCAGATACGGAAACAGCGGGCCGTTCCCTGGAAGGTCTTTCAAGATTTCCTCCATTTCCTCGTCCAAGCGCATGATAGCCATTGTGCCGGTTTTCATCCGGCGATAGCTGATGACGTGATTTTGCCAGTCCACGTTCTCCGCTTCCAGAAACGCGAGATCGGATTGTGATGCGCCGAGATGCCAGGCCAGTTGATAAAACGCCTTGCGCTCGGAATTCGGCTCGCGGGCGATGATGGCCAGGTGCTCCTCGCGCGTGATCGCGCGTTTCTCCTTGTAGCGGACTTCCGGCCAAAGTCGCTTCGGAATGATCGGCCATGGCAGCCAGTTCATCGCCAGACAGAAGTTATGCAACTTCCGCAAGTGGACGTTGGTGCTGACCGTGCCTGCCTTGAGTGCCTGCAACAAATGCTCGGCTTGCGTTTCAATGATGGTTTGGCAGCAAAGGTCATCGAGCGCCTTGTCCTTCGCCGCACGAATCCAACGTTCTTTGGTCGAACCGTGCTTCGTCTCAATGAGTGCGTCCAGTGCGCCCTGCCAAGTGCGGGTCGCCACGCCGGAATCCGTGCCGGACAAATAGGCTTTGGCGATCTGCAAGTTGAGCACCGGCTGGCGCAACGCCTGATTCTTGGCGAGGACGACTTGTTCGGCAGCATCCCGGTCTTTGGTGTGCAGACTGGTGCGCTTGCCGGTCAGTTTGTCGAAGCAGAAGAAGGTTCCGCGCTCACCCCGATACAACAGACGGAAACGATTTTTCATAGACTTTTGGCAGCCTACGAAAGAAGTCTTCCGAACTGTTACGGTGCTACGGGCGTGTTGGCGTGGTTTGCCACGGTTTGGCGTCCGTAGAGAATTTAGTGCCCGTTTTGATGCCCGTCGCGGCATCCTGCCGAGGGAAAACCTTGACGCAGAAGCGTTTCAGTTTGGAGGCGAGGGTCGGAATCGAACCGACGCATGAGGCTTTTGCAGAGCCCTGCCTTACCACTTGGCTACCCCGCCGCTGGTTTCCAAGGCAAATTAGACCAT
>Ga0116178_10002647_pt1 | contig 13956 bp, 11 predicted proteins | sample AD_STIC12_MetaG_FD_89880 | JGI IMG/M metagenome (GOLD analysis project Ga0116178, IMG submission 89880) | Active sludge microbial communities of municipal wastewater-treating anaerobic digesters from USA - AD_STIC12_MetaG | ecosystem: Engineered > Bioreactor > Anaerobic > Digestate | place: USA... | reverse complement strand
TCCAGCGGGGCTACAAGCCCTGCTGGGTCTGACTTCCGGCTCGGTGAAGCTCCTGAAATTCATCATGTCTCCTTGTGACGTTTAATAAGTGGAAGACCAATATGATCAAGAGCCGCTTACAATCACAGTCCTGACCATCCTTAGTCTACCCAATCAAATATAATCAGTCCTCGAAATAAGTCAAGAGATATTTAGATAAAAGTTATTGGACTTCCGATAGAAGAGCCAGCAGTGCGGGTTTTTGTTAACGAAACTTAACCGAACTCTGTTGGATTGTAACCAGATTAACTGGTATTTTCAGATAGTATATGCAGAGGATTTTACCAGAAGTGTGTTATAACTCTAAGACTAAAGGCCAGTTGTGGCACTTTTGAGCATGCTGCAGATGCCGTGCTCACCCGTCTCTTCCCTGCTTAGCCGTAGTTGTGAGATAGGGTGGGTCGCCGAACCGACCCTACCTCTTCCTTGCTTAGCCGCAGGGAGATGCCGTGGTGATACTCGGGTTTTTCCCGAGTGGCACCGAGTAATCACCGGGCGGGTAAGTAAGAGCGGGGGCAGCGGGGCCGACTGAGTCGTCAAGTAGTCAGTTGCCAGTTGTCAGTAGTCAGCGGCTGCGCTGGTTTCGGGGATGCGCATATATTTGGATTTGATCCGTATGGTTCTGGGGCTGTTCAAAATTGCAAGCTGCCGCTTGCATGCGGCGGTATGGCAACCGCCGGCTACCGTGTGGTCGGTCCAGCGACCGACCCTACACAAACCTGATATTGGTCTGCTTAAAGTACATCGTCTCCATCACGTGTGCCAGTCTGCGGATGAGGCTGCGTCGGATTTCCAAGTCTTTGGGCAGGGCAGGGTCCTGGTGTGCTTCGTTGATCTTGGTACCTACCACAAAGTCGATAATATCGCTACTGATGAGGATATTCATCAAGCGGCTGATGCCGTTATCTTCCAAGGTTTCGGGGTGCACGTCTTCTTCCAGAAGTTGCAGGGCGCGGCTGAGTGTGATGGTTCCTTCGGTGACCAGGTCTACGCCTTCGATATGTGCGGTTGGAGGCACTTCCAGTGAGCTTCTCATGTCTTTTAGGTTCACGGTCACGGGTCGGTTCAGCTCGCGTGAGATGATTTCCGAGGTTGTGCCGCCACAGACCACCTTTTTGCCTTGGAATCCTTTAAGGATTTCGGCCATCATGGCATCGTGTTCCCTTTTGTAGGGCGGGCCGGTAACTAACAAGGTTCTGCGGGGTTTACGCAGGTAGATTGCCGCTGCGGTGATGTCGTCTGCGGCTTTTCCCATATCGTTTTCTCTGGATTTGCGTGCCAAACGCTTGCACAGCTCGGAGGCAGAGATTTCGGGATTCTGTTTGATGAGCTGTTGGATATGGCCTTCCGCACCGCTCTGTTGCCAGCCTAACAGCATGCCGGGGCGTCCCATTCCGGATTGCGTGACTCCATCGGAAAACATGATCAGTCGATCGCGTGGTTCCAGTTGAAATTCGCTGAAGTAGATCACGGTTTCGTGCACCGCTTCAAACTTGATGCTCTGCTTTTCAAAGGGTGTGATCCTGCCGTTACGCACCAAGACGCTGGCGGGGTTGTCGTGCTCGATCAGCCTTACTTTGCCCTCACCGTCTATATCGGCAATGGTAAAAGTGCTATATCCAATCTTGCGGACGGAGCACACGGGCAGGGTTTCTAGGATCACTTCTGCGGCGCGGCGGATGCCCATTTTGGCAGAGACAAAGGCGGAGGCCATAGTGCTGGTGAGAGTGGAAAGCACGCTTGCTTTGATGCCGCTTCCGAGGCCGTCTGCCAAGACCAGGATGGTGCGATTGGCCTGTTTTGTGGTATAGAAGGAGTCACCGCAGGCGATCTGTCCCGCCTTGCTTATCTGGTAAAAGTCGACTTCTAAAAAATGGTTTTGCATTTAACTCTGCGCTTCGTTATCTTTAAAGCTTTCGATGATGGAATTGAGCAGCACTTCGCTATCGGCAGCGTTTTCTCCCAAGAGGAAAGCGATTTTCTGCACGGTGCTGATGTTTTTCTTCATCACTTCGGATGCTTTTTCCATGATCTGTTCGCGTTGGATGACAGGTTCGGTGATGTCCTGTATGATGCCGCCCACAACGTGTTTGTTTTGGATGTTGAAGATGGTGAGGCGCAGGATTTTGCCTTGATAACGGATGTCTTTGGTGTCTGCTTTATCGGGGTCTTGCAACACCCTGGTAAAGTAGTGATGGAAGGGAACCAGGCGTTCTAAATAAGCTCCTTCGAGGTTGGGGTCTGCTTCGCCGATGATACTGGCTTCGCCACCGATGAGATTGATGAATTGGCGGTTGGATTCGATGATGCGCAAATCTTCATCCACGATCACCACACCGGAAGGCATGGTTTGGATGAGAGCAGAAGCCTTGGTTTGAGCCAGTTTCCTCAGGTATGACACGCACATGGCGGGCTCCGCCTTCCCTTCCAAGAGGGCTGCAGCAAAATCTCTGCAGGTGTCATAGCCGCAACCGCCGCAGTTGAGCTCATCTTCCTTGCGCTTTTTACTCACCTTGAGCAGTGCGGCGGAGAGCTCAGCCTCGGTATACTTGACTTTCGGGATTTCACGTGAGTGGAACTCGCCGGTGATATCCAGTTCTGAAGTGTTTGAGGCACCATCCGCCATGGGAGTGTTGTTATAGATCTGGATGCGTTTGGATGCAGTGGAACCGGGTTTGGAAACCACAGGGCCGTTCACGCAGCCACCTTCGCAAGCCAAGATCTCCACAAAGACGGGGCAGTTATGCTCTTGTCCCTTGATGTCTTCCAGAGCCTCTTGCACCTGCTTCACGCCGGTGAAACCCATGTAGAGTGTGTTTTCGGGAGCACCGCAAAGCTTGATGCCATCCACCATACCGCCATCGACGGGATACAAACCTCCCTCGTAGGCACCTCTGGGCACAAACTCTTCAGCGTCATTGAGGTCAGTCCAGTCGATATTGTTCTGAGTAAACCAGCGCCTGAGATCGCTGAAGGTGAGCGCCAGCTCAAAGTGGCCATCAGCCTCATTCTTCTTGGCGACACAGGGCCCGATGAAGATAACCTTCGCATCAGGTCCAAAGTGGTTTTTGAGCATCTTGGCATGTGCTTGCAGGGGTGAAAGCACAGGTGTGAGAAAATCCACCAATTCGGGGTGATATTGCTCGATCATGTGGATGGTGCTGGGACAGCAGGTGCTGATCCAGAGCTTGTTTCCACCTTCGTTTAAAAGCTGCGCGCAGGCAGCCGAAACTTCCTGCGCGCCCAATGCTGTTTCCGACACACCTTTAAAACCAAGTTTCTTGATGGCACTGATGAGGCGCCCTGGTTTAAGGCTTGGAAATTCGGTAACATAGCTGGGAGCCAGAGAAACATAGACATCGTGTCCAGCAGCGATGAGTTCCTTGGCTTCTTCCAGATCATCACGAATCTTTTTGGCATTTACGGGGCAAATCTGGGTGCAGTGTCCGCAGAGGATGCAGGCTTTTGGAATCACCATCGCACTGCCATCCACGACGCGGATAGCCTTTACAGGGCATTCACGCACACACTTGTAACAGTCCTGACACTGGGTTTTCTCGGTGTAAATCGGTTCTAATTTCATTTTGGTTGCAGCTCTTTATCTAATATCTCGTTGATTTGTTCTGGTAATACTTTGCTGTAGAGTGTGTCTCCGACCATGATATTTGGCCCGTCGGCACACTTTCCCATGCAGAGTGAACCTGCAATCTGCACGCTGTCAGTCAGCCCGTAAAGGGCAAGGTATTCCTCGATCTTGGCCAGGTTGTCTCTATTCTCTCTGGCGAAGCAGGAGCTTCCCATGCAGATTTTGATCGTTTTCATTATGCTTCTCTTCTTTTGGCTTCTTCGGTCAAGATACGGTCTACGTCAGCCAAAGTGGCCTTGTGGACTACTTGATCGCCAATTACGATGGTGGGGCCTTTGTCACAGTTTTCGGTGCAGAAGGTGGCAGCCACTTCAAAGTAGCGGTTCCAGCCGTTATCCTGAACTGTCTTCAAGGTGTGACCCAGTATTTCCTGAGCTCCTCTGAGGAAGCAAGAAGTTCCCACGCACACTTTCACTTTGCAGCGGCTTTCATCACTTTGATCAAAGAATTGGATTTCTTCGTCAGTGATGCGCTTGCGGCTGTGATAGTGGGTGTGAAGCAGTTCGTGAGCTTTTTCGCTGTTGGGCTCTTCTAACAGCCTTTCATAAAGCTCTTTCATAAAGGGGTTGTCCTGAGACCTGTGCAGGTTCATCATCTTGTCTGTATGGTTGATGCTTTCTGCACGTTTGGCTCTGTGTTGGATAGAGCTGGCGATAGGTTGACCGGCACCGCCGATGCAGCCGCCAGGGCAAGCCATCACTTCGATGACGTCGTAATACTCTTCACCCCTTTCGATCTTCTCGGCCAGTTCATGAGCGCTTTTGAGTCCATGCACCACGGCAAAGCGGATCTTGCCTACAGGTGTATCCACTTCAGCGCTCTTGAAGCCTTGATCCAGGTAGGTGGGCATGAGGTCGATGACTTCGGGAAGGTCGAGATTCAGTTTATCTGCAGCATAGCGAACCACCGCTTCTGACACTCCACCGCTATTGCCAAAGATGACTCCAGCACCGGTGGCAAAGCCCATGGCGAGGTCAAATGAGCTGGGTTCGAGATCTGCAAAGTTGATTCCCGCTTCTTTGATCATGCGTCCCAGTTCTTGAGTGGTGAGCACGTGATCAACGTCTCTGACTCCGCCGGGTGCAAATTCCGGTCTGCCTGCTTCAAATTTCTTGGCGGTGCAGGGCATGATGGAAACCACGCTGAGCTTTTCTTTCTCAACGCCAAGCATCTCAGGAAGCTGCACTTTGGCAAGTGAGCCAAACATCTGCTGCGGAGAGCGACAGGTGGAGAGGTTATTGAGCAGTCTGGGATGGCTCTGCTCGGCAAATTTCACCCAAGCAGGGCAGCAGCTTGTGAAGATGGGCAGCTTCCCACCGTTGAGCTTACGATTCAGGAATTCGTTGGCTTCTTCGATTACGGTGAGGTCGGCTGTAAAGGCGGTATCAAACACCTTATCAAAGCCGACCATTCTCATGGCAGTGACCATTTTGCCGGTGTTTTGCTGGTTGGGAGCCAAGTTGAACATCTCAGCCAAAGCTACGCGCACTGCGGGAGCGATCTGAGCGACCACGATTTTGTCTGGATTTTCGATGTCAGCCCACACATCACGGGTCTGGTTTTTGATGGTGATTGCACCGGTGGGGCACACGGCTGCACATTGGCCACAATGGACGCAATCCACGTTGGCCAGGCTCTTACCATAGGCAGGGCTTACCACTACGTCTTCGCCACGGTTGACAAAGTCGATGGCACCAATGCCTTGAACTTCATCGCAGAAGCGCACACAGTCACCGCAGAGCACGCACTTGTTGGGGTCTCTCACCAAGCTGGGAGAGCCGGTATCAATTTCTCTGGGCTCGCGGGTTTTGCGTAAGCGCAGGTCGTTGACGCCCAATTGATAGGAGATTTCTCTCAGTTTACAATCTGCAGACCTATCGCATTGGGTGCATTCTCTATCATGGTTGGCAAGCAACATCTCAATGATGATCTTGCGCAGTTTAAGTATCTGGTTGGTGTGGGTTTTCACCCGCATTCCTTCAAAAGGAGCAGTGGAACATGAGGTTACCAAGCCACGCCCCTCCACTTCGACCAGGCACATTCTGCAAGCGCCGTAGACGCTGAGCTCAGAATGGTAGCAGAAGGTGGGAATAGTGATGTGTGCTTTGCGAGCCAAAGCGAGGATGTTGGGCTCATCTTCCCAAAGCACGGGACGATTGTTTATATATACATATTTTTCGCTTTTCATTAGTCTTATGCTCCTTTAGGATATGGCTTTAAATTTACAGGCGTTGATACAGGCACCGCATTTGATGCAGACCATGGGGTCGATCTTGTGGGGTTGTTTCACTTCGCCGCTGATGGCTCCAACGGGGCACACTCTTTTGCAAAGGGTGCAGCCACGGCAAGCCTCGGGATCAATTGTAATAGCGGTGAGGGCTTTGCACTGTCCGGTAGGGCAGTAGCCGGCCTTCACGTGTGCCAGATATTCGTCACGGAAAAAGCGCAGGGTGCTGAGGCCGGGGTTGGGAGCTGATTTGCCCAGACCACAGAGTGAGGTGATCTTGATGGCTTTGCCCAATTCTTCCAGCAGCTCCAGGCTCTCTTCTGTGCCTTTACCTTCGCTGATGTCATCCAAAATCTCTTTCATCTGGCGGGTTCCTTCACGGCAGGGAACGCACTTTCCGCAAGATTCCATCTGCGTAAAGCCCATAAAATAGCTGGCGATCTTGACCATGCAGGTGCTATCGTTCATCACCACCAAACCACCTGATCCAACCATTGCTCCCACCTCAGCGAGTGAGTCATAGTGCAGGGGAAGGTCAAGGTGTTCCTTGGTGAGGCAGCCGCCTGAAGGGCCACCGATCTGAACAGCCTTGAAGGCGTCATTGTTGATCTTGCCGTCTTTATCCAGCACTCCGCCACCGATTTCAAACACGATCTGGCGCAGCGTGGTTCCAAAGGGGACTTCGATGAGGCCGGTGTTGACCACGTGTCCGGTGAGGGCGAAGGTCTTGGTTCCGGGGGATTTGGGGCTTCCGATTTTGCGGTATTCTTCCGGTGTTTGTTTCATGACCACGGGCACCAAAGCCAGGGTTTCCACGTTGTTGATCACTGTGGGTTTGCCAAAAAGGCCTTGCTGAGCTGGGAAGGGTGGTTTGGGTGTGGGCATGCCGCGCTTGCCTTCGATGGAAGCCAGCAGCGCTGTCTCTTCACCGCAAACAAAAGCGCCTGCGCCTTCGACCACATGGATGTCAAAAGCCTGACCTGTGCCAAAGACGTCATTGCCGAGGATGCCAAGCTCTTCAGCATCTCTGATGGCCTTGCGGATGCGACTGCAAGCCAGAGGATACTCCATTCGCACGTAGACGTAGCCCTCATCTGCTCCGATGGCTTTGGCTGCGATCATCATTCCTTCGATCACGCTGTGCGGGTTACCTTCCAAGATGCTACGATCCATAAATGCGCCTGGGTCGCCTTCGTCACCATTGCAGACAACGTATTTCTTGGGTTCTTTTTCGATGCGGGCAAAGTGCCATTTACGTCCGGTCGGGAAACCACCACCACCGCGTCCACGCAGACCCGCATCTTCCACTCTCTTGCAGATTTCTTCGGCGGTATAGTTTAGATATGCATCACGTGCGGCAAAATAGCCGTCGTGGCTGATATATTCTCTGATGTTTTCGGGATCAACGTGTCCGCATTCCTTGAGGGCGGTACGCTGTTGCAGTGTATAGAAGGGGATGTCGTCTGCACCATGGCAGTGTTTGCCGGTGTTTTGGTCAAGATACAAGAGGCGCTCGATCATATCACCGTTAATCACGGTCTTTTCGATGATCTCTTCAGCATCTTCAGGCTTCACGTGAGTGTAGAGAATGCCATCCGGCTCGATGGTGACCAGTGGTCCCACCTGACAAAAGCCTTGGCAACCGCTACCGGAAAGGAGAATGTCATGATCCTTACTATCGCAGGGCTTAAACTCCACGCAGACATCAAGAGAATGCATGGCGGCAGCGTTTTTGAGGCTTTTAAAAACCTTCATCGATCCATTGGCGATGCATCCTGTTCCTGCACAAACGACTATGCGCTTCTTAAAATGAGAAGCAGCTTCCAGATATTCTTTTTTAATTTGTTCCAAACTAAGCATTTTCAGTCTCCATTATGGCTTCAATAAGTTTTATGGCTTCTTCCGGAGTCACCATTCCGTGAACTTCTTCGTCGATAACCATCACGGGCGCCAAGCCACAGGCACCCAAACAGGCTACCGTCTCGAAGGTGAACATCAAATCGTTTGTGGTGATCTTCGTCTCGCTAAGACCGAGTTTTTCTCTCACGGCATCAATCACGGCCTTGGAGCCGCGCACGTGGCAGGCGGTTCCGTCGCACATCTTGATGATGTGCTTGCCTTTGGGCTCCAAAGAAAAGTGGCTGTAAAAAGTGGCGACACCATAGAGGCGGGCCGGTGACACTTTCAGAGAAGTGGCTACAAATGTGAGTACCTCCTGAGGAAGATAGCGATACTCTGCTTGAACTGCCTGAAGGATAGACACGATTCTGTGTTCGTCAAAATCATGCTCTTCCAAAATCTCCAGGACTTTGGTGAAACTGCGGGCAGCAGTGTTGTCGTTGCTCATTGTTTCTCCTGATCTATTTTATTTTTATAGTTTTTGGTTTTTCTCTTTGGTTCGCTGTCAGACTCATATTTCTCGCTCAAACGACGCGAAAGCACCGCCAAAGATGCGCTCATATCCATATCTTCCACGATGATCTTTTCATCCAACTGCAAGAGTGCCGATGTGAAATTCCAAATGGCCAAAATGCCGCTTTCCACCATCAACTCCGCCGTGGCTTGAGCCTGATCCGCCGGAACCGTCAAGATGCCGATGTGAACCTTCATCCTGCGGCAAAGATCGGCAAATTTGTCCATAGAGTGGATTATCACGCCATCTACAAGTGTGCCAGCGACTGCTGGATCGCTGTCAAAACCGGCGATGATGTTCAAACCCTTGCGCTTGAGCTCGGAATAACCCAATAGTGAAGATCCCAAGCGACCCACGCCCACCAAAAAGGCGGAACTGAGGTCTTTCCAATTGAGACAAGATTCGATGGATTCGATCAAATCCTTGATCTTGTGACCCACCTTGGGGATGCCAACCACACCAGTCAACGCTATATCCTTGCGAACCTGAGTCATATGAACTCCAGTAAGCTCTGCCAAGCGTGTGGCGGATATCGTGTCTTGACCCTCCTGCTCGAAACCGTAAAGCAGTTCCAAGTATTGAGGTAGTCTTTTCAGCGTTAGCACCGGTATGGATATCATCTAATCTCCTATAGCTTTAGTAGTCATTCGATAAATTTATAGCGACTGAAATGAAGGGGCCTTTTTTGTCAAGCAGTATTTCGATATTTTTGTAGCGATTGAGGTATGGGGCTTGGTAAGGAATTGATATGGCTTCAGATAGCTGTGTGAAAAAGTTGGTACATTCTTGCAACTTTTTAAACTTTCACCCCCAGCTAAGGAGTAGAAAAAGCAGATAATTGCCAAACTTTTCCTCGTTTGGCCCCAATAGCACGCCCATCTCAGGAACCGGTGCAGAGGCTCACAATTGCGGCGCAGCCGTCCTGGCGCCCGCTTCGCCCTTGCTTAGCCGCAGGGCGATGCCGTGGTGATACTCGGGTTTTTCCCGAGTGGCTCCGAGTAATCACCGGGCGGCTAAGCAAGGAGGAAGCAGGGTCGGTTGCCGGACCGACCAAGTTGACAACATTTTATCACTTGTACGGTCGCTCTCCGAACCGCCACTGTTCATGCGGTGTTCCAATACCGCTCTTGCTTGGCTCTTACTCCGTGGAGCAAGAACGGCATGGGAAACCAATAGGTTATGCGTTTGGGTGGTATGGCCCGCTGGTACATTTTGGGGTTTTCGAGGAGGTTAAGATAAGGAAAATGACACTTCTTTTGGAAAACCCGCTCCGATTTGTCTTTTTCGCTTGACATTCAAAGGCTGCTAAAAAGGATGGTAATCAAAGAAGAATTATCAATTATGGGGAACGTGTGTCCGTCCACGCATGCCCCAAATAAAGAGGTTTTAATGTCTTTTTTCAATATATTTGGACACATGACAAACGATGTTGCCATCGATCTTGGCACGGCGAACACGCTTGTATACAAAAAGACGTCCGGTGTTGTGATCAATGAGCCCTCCGTGGTTGCGGTATCCACGGACAACAAGAAGATCATCGCCATTGGTCAGCAAGCCAAGGCGATGTTGGGCAAAAATCCAGACGAGGTGAGGGTGATTAAGCCCCTCAAAGACGGTGTGATAGCAGATTTTCAGGTCACCGAGCTGCTGCTTCGCAACCTGATCATGCGGGCTCAGAAGAGGCGTCTTTTGGTGCGTCCGCGGGTGATAGTTTGTGTTCCTTCCGGCATCACGGAAGTGGAAAAGCGTGCCGTGAGAGATAGTGCGCTACATGCGGGTGCACGTGAAGTTTATCTGATCAGCGAGCCGGTGGCTTCCGCTATTGGAGCGGATTTGCCCATCGAGCAGGCCTGCGGAAACATGGTGATGGACATAGGTGGCGGCACCAGTGAGATTGCCGTGATTTCGCTCTCGCACATCGTGGTTCACAATTCCATCCGTGTGGGTGGAGATAAGCTGGACATCGACATCATCAACTACCTGCGCAAGAAAAACAATCTCCACGTGGGTTTGCAGACCGCTGAGCAGATCAAAATGCAGATCGGATCAGCCTATCCGCTCAAAGAAGAGCTGAGCATGGATGTGCGTGGTAGAGACGTGGTGAGCGGCTTCCCCGTGACGCTCAAGATTTCCTCGGAAGAGATTCGTGAAGCCATCAGCGAAACCATTGCCACCATGATAGATGCAATCAAGCGTCTGCTGGAGCGCACCGCTCCGGAACTTTCGGCAGATATTGCTGAACACGGCATCTTCCTCACCGGCGGTGGAGCCTTGCTAAAAGGTTTGGACGAAAAGATTTGCAAGACTGTCGACCTGCCCGTGCATGTGGTTCCCGATCCGCTGGAATGTGTGGTGAAGGGTGCCGGCAGAGTGTTGGACGATGTGGATCGCTATAAGAAGGTGTTGATCAAGCGGATTGAAGATTAGGTGATTCTTTAGTCCAAAGATGTGCATGGAAACACTTGGCAACACAGCATTAACAGCGGGATTGTAACCGGATGATCAAGCAGTATCTGGTTCCGATTATTCTGTTCATCCTCTGCTTGGTGATGCTGATCGGCTCGGTCGAGAGTCGGAGCGCCAGGGCGGCGTTTTTGGGCAAAACCGTGTTTTATCCCTTTACGCATTCCATCCACACCATGCGTAGCAATAAGGAGCTGAAAACCGAGCTGACCAAGCTGCGGGAGCAACTTGCCAGCGAGACACTCAAAAACCTGAGATTGCAAAACGAACTGAAGCTGTATGATTGGGCGGCTACAGTGGCTATGGATGAGGGTCTGAGCGATTTTGAAACCTGTGAGGTGATCGGCTATGCGGGGGCCTTCCAAATGCGCAACCTGATCGTAAACAAGGGTTCGCTCAAAGGGATAAAGATTGAGAGTCCAGTGGTTTCCGCCACGGGCATTGTGGGTAAGGTGATCAGCGTCGCCCCGACTCACTGCGTGGTGATGCCTTTTAGCAATCCGGATTTTCAGATGCCGGTGATGGATCAAAACACCAGCGTTCAGGGGATTTTACAATCCGACATCCGCGGCTCGGTGAGTATGAATATGATCAAGATCGGTTCTCAGATCAGCGTGGGCGATACGATCGTAACCTCCAATCTGTCACAGCTTTATCCCAAGGCATATCCCGTGGGAACAGTGATGAGGATCAAGGAATCCAGCGACAACCTCTTTATCAGCGCCGAATTGGCTCCTTTCACGCAGGTGGAAAACCTGGAGCATGTCTTTGTGCTCAGGAGGCACAAATGATCCTGAAAGCGCTCTGGTCTTGGATTTTCGGCCTGATCTTCCTCTATATTCAGATCATGCTGATGCCCATGATCGGCATCGCAGACTGGATTCCCAATATCCTGCTTCCCTGGGCGGTGTTTTTGATCTGGACCAGGCCGCGGGACATGGCTCTGATCGTGAGTTTTATTATCATGGTGATGTATGACACCACGCAGCCCGGTCTCTTTGGCTACAGTCCGCTGATGTTTTTGATTATCGGCCTGTCTATCAGTGAGGTGCGCAAACCTTTTGAGGCAGAAAGCAAGGCGGCGATGATGATCTCTTTGGTGATGGCAAATCTGATCTGGTTTTTGGCGCTGTGGCTGGCTTTGGGGATCACAAACGGCTTTTCCGTGCGCCTGGCTACCATGAACCTGATCGCTTTCATCTACAATCTCGTCATCAGTTTCATCGTGTTTTGGCTGCTGTATTACGTCTCGCGCTTGAGATTGGTGAGAGTCGATGAATAGAAGCACTTCCGCTTTTTACCTGAGGATACTGCTCTGCCTGCTTTTTCTCTTTCTCTTCGTTGCTCTTTTTCGCTTGCAGGTGGTCAAAGGTAGCTATTATCGCCGCATCGCCGAAAATAACTTTGTGCGTATCCGCCGGGTAACTGCCACCCGAGGCGAGATTTATGATGTCAAGTATCGCCCCATCGTTATCAACATCCCCTCGCATGACCTCTATCTGATCAGCGGCAAGGTCAAAAACATCGATGCGCTGAGCGTCTTTCTGAAGATGCACTTTGGCATCGAAAAGGAAGAGCTGCACGATCTCATTTTCCAGCAACGCTTTAAGACCTATGAAGAGATCATGTTGGTGGATAACATTTCCTACGAGACGATGCTGGCGCTTTCTGAGAAGCTGAACTACTTTCCGGAGCTGGTCTTCCGAAGTGGAACCACACGTGAATACCTCTATCCAAACCACTTTACCGGCTATGTGGGACGCATCAATGAGGATGAATTCAGGCGCTATCGTCAGGAGGATTACTCGCTCAACGGCTACATCGGCAAGGGTGGACTGGAGAAATACTACGAGATTTTGCTGCGCGGTAAAGACGGGAAGCAGATTATTCAGGTGGACGCCCGGGGGCAGAACTTGGGCTTTTTCCGCAGCGATGCAGAAGTGGCGCCGATCAATGGTCTTTCCTTGGTTTTGAGTATAGACAACGACCTGCAAACCTTTGTCCATGAAAGCTTTCCTGCTGGCAGTCGGGGAGCCATCGTGGTTTCCAACATTAAGGATGGCGGGATTTTGGCCTATGCCAGCAACCCCAGCTACGATCCCAACGTCTTCATGCAGCGGATCAGTCCAGATTTGTGGGCTGAGCTCAACCGCCGTGAAAGGCCGCTTTTGGATCGAGCCTCACAGGGTGCCTATCCTCCGGGATCTGTCTTCAAACCTGTGACCGCTGCGGAGGGCCTTCAAGCCGGGATCATCAACAGGAGCACACTTTTGGCCTCCTGTACAGGCGGGCTCAAGATAGGCAACAGGTTTTTCAAGTGTTGGTCAAGTGGGGGACATGGACGCACCAACGTGGTGGATGCACTCCGGGTCTCCTGTGACGTCTTTTTCTATGATCTCATCAGCAGGATTTCTTTGGATGATGCTTGGCGGCATGCCGTTTCCTGTGGCGTGGTAAACCGCACAGGGATTGATCTTCCGGGTGAGCGTGCCGGCTTGTATCCAAACAAGGAATGGTTTAAGAAACGGCTTGGCCGCGCTGGCAGTCTGCAGGGTTATAAAGCCAATCTCTCCATCGGGCAGGGCGAAGTGCTCACCACTCCTTTGCAGATGAATGCCTTTTATGCAGCCATCGCCAGGGGCGGATACTGGATTCAGCCCCACTTTATGGTGAGGACTTTGGGGCGTGGTAGGGTGAGTCGTGAGCAGGTGCAGCCTATAGATAAACATAGCTTTGGCTGGAGTCAGAGCACGGTAAAAGCCATTCAGGACGGGCTTTGGGCTGTGACCAATGCGCCCGGCGGCACAGGCCGAGCTTTCAATGTGCCCGGCGTCACTACCTACGGCAAGACCGGTTCCGCTGAGAATTCGATGGGGAAGACCACGCACGCTTGGTTTTGTGGCTACATCGTGACGGATAAACCGGAAATCGTGATCACGGTCTTTTTGGAGAATGCGGGTGGTGGTGGAGCTGTTGCTGCGCCGATTGCCAGCCGTATTGCAAACTACTATGTGGGCAATATCGAACGTTTCAAAGCTCCTGCGCCCATCCCAGAGCAGTTTAGAGAACTGGAGGGCCAGGAAACAGACGAGCCGGAAGACGTCTTCCCAATTCCCAGTCCGCATGAAGAGCCTGCGGCTGTGGTTCCCACAGAGGAGACGGGCTGAT
>Ga0116178_10002644_pt1 | contig 13960 bp, 10 predicted proteins | sample AD_STIC12_MetaG_FD_89880 | JGI IMG/M metagenome (GOLD analysis project Ga0116178, IMG submission 89880) | Active sludge microbial communities of municipal wastewater-treating anaerobic digesters from USA - AD_STIC12_MetaG | ecosystem: Engineered > Bioreactor > Anaerobic > Digestate | place: USA... | reverse complement strand
CCAACGCATCACCGTGCCGGCGGTCGGAGTCGCATTCACGGCGTCCATTCGCATCGTGTTGTCGGCACTGATGCTGGTACTGATCGCGCGCGTGCTGGGGCTGTCCCTGCAATGGCGAACGCACTGGCGGGTGTGGCTGTTCCTTGGAACGGTCAACACGGCCATTCCGTTCCTGTGTTTTGCCGCGGCTGCGCGCAGCCTGCCAGCCGGATACATGGCGGTGATCAATGCCACCGTGCCGCTGCTGACGGTGATCCTCGCATGGGCCATGTTCCGCATCCGCCCGTCCGCGTCGAAACGCGCCGGCGTGGTTGTCGGACTGCTTGGAGTCGCGGTACTCGCCCGCTACGGCAGCATCGCCATGACGGCGCCCGTCCTGCTTGGCATCGGCCTGCTGTTCGCGGCCGCTGCGATGTATGCCTACATCGCGCTGTACGTTCGCCAGTATCCATTGGGCGTCGATCCGCTGGTAATGGCCGCCGCAAGCCAACTTGGTGCCGCATTCGTCATTCTTCCGCTGGGCATCCATTCCCTGCCAACCGAATTGCCTTCACTGCAGGTGCTGGCTTGCCTGCTCGTGCTAGGCATCGTCTGCACGGGTGTTGCCTATCTTCTCTACTTTCGCCTGCTCAGCGACGTGGGCAGCGAAAAGGCGGTGACCAACACCTTCCTGGTGCCGCTGTTTGCCCAGCTTTGGGGTGCCTTGTTCCTCGACGAGCACCTGACCGCGTTCGGCGCCATCGGTTTTGCGCTGGTGTTGTTGGCAGTGGCTCTGGTTTTGGAAATCCGGCCATGGCGCAAGGCTCAGGCCTGATTCCGGCGCCTTGCTTCAGGCGTTGCGGCGTCGCGCGAGTTGCACGGCCAACCGGATGGCCGAGCGCAGGCTGCCGGCATCCGCGATGCCACGGCCGGCAATATCGAGCGCGGTTCCGTGGTCGACCGACGTGCGGACGTATGGTAGCCCCAGGGTCACGTTGACGGCATGGCCAAAGCCCGCATGCTTGAGTACGGGCAGGCCCTGGTCGTGGTACATCGCCAGAACGGCATCGAATGTCTCAAGCTGCCGTGGCACGAACGCGGTATCTGCGGGCAGCGGGCCGATCAGATGCAAACCTTCGCCACGCAGTTGCTCAAGGACCGGAATGATCGTCTCGATCTCCTCGCGACCCAGGTGTCCGCCTTCACCGGCATGGGGATTGAGGCCAAGCACGGCGATGCGGGGTTCGTCCAGGCCAAAGCGCATGCGCAGGTCGTGATCGAGGATGCGCATGGTGGTGGCCAGGCGCGCGCGGGTGATGGCCGATGGCACCGCAGACAAGGCGAGGTGGGTTGTGGCCAGCGCCACCCGCAAATTGTCGGAGGTCAACAGCATGACGACATCACAGCCGGCGCGCTCGGCCAGCCATTCGGTGTGTCCCGAGAACGGAATGCCGGCATCGTTGATGATGCCCTTGTGCACGGGCGCCGTGACAATGGCATCGAACTCTCCGGAGTGCGCACCTTCGGCAGCGCGATCCAGGCAGGCAAGCACATAACGCGCGTTGCGTGCATCAAGTTTTCCGGCCAGCGAAGGAGCCGGCAGCGCGATGTCCACGCACTCGAATCCGCAGGCGGCATTGCCGTCACTGCCAGGAAGGGTGCCGGCGGCGAGAGCACGTTCGATCAAAAGCTGGCGACTGGCGATCACCACCAGATCGGCACGGAAATCCTCGGCGAGGACCTGTGCCACCAGCTCGGGCCCGACGCCAGCGGGTTCGCCGGCGGTCAGGGCGATTCGTGGGCGGCGAGGCTCAGCCGGAAGCGCCGGCACGGTCCGATCCGGGCAGGCGGATCTCGATATAAGCCTCGGCACGCAGCTGGCGCAGGAAACTGGTGTATTCCTCCTCAGCCTTGCGCGTGCCAATGGTCTGGCGTGCCTTGTTGCGCTCGGCTTCGGCCGTCTTGTCCTCGACGCGCGTGGCGAGCGGTTCGAGGATGTGCCAGCCGACATCACTGTGGAAAGGTTCGCTGATCTGGCCGACCGGTGTCTCGTCCAGTGCCTTTGCGACCTGGGCTCCGTAGCCACCCTTGGTGAACCAGCCCATGTCGCCACCGATGTTGGCGGTATTGGCATCCTTTGAATATTCCTTCGCCAATTTGGCGAAGTCCTCACCGGCCTCGATGCGCTGGCGCAGCGCACGGACCAGCTGCTCGGCCTGGGCCGAGGAAATCACTTCGTTCTCGCGGATCAGGATATGGCGCACGTGGTACTCGGTGATGATTTCCGATTGGCCACTGCGCTTTTCAATCAATTTGATGATGTGGAAACCGTTCGGACCGCGCACGGGTGGCGAGGCCTGGCCCGCTTGCAGGTTTTCGGCGATCTTCGCGAAGGCGGTTGGCAGTTCGTCGGTACCGCGCCAGCCGAGGTCGCCTCCGTCCAGCGCATTCTGCGCATCCGAATAGCGAATGGCCGCCGCGGCGAAATCCATGCCCGAAGCCAACTGTTGGCTGACCTCATTGGCCTTGGCCTCCGCGCTTGCAATCTGCTCGGCACTGGCCCCTTCCGGCAGCGTGATCTGGATATGGCCAAGATGCAGTTGATCGCGGTTGCCGCCACCGTTCTTGATCAGTGAATCGACCTCCGCATCACTCACGGACACCTGGCTCTGCACCACGCGTTGGCGCAGCGCACGAACCACCGCTTCTTCGTGCACGTTGTCGCGGAACTGCTGCCAGGATGAGCCTTGTGCCTCGATGGCCTGGCGCAACTGCGGAACCTGCATGCGGTTCTGTTGGGCAATCTGCTGCAGGGTCTGGTCAAGTTCCGCATCGGACACCTTGACGCCACTGCCGTCGGCGCGGGCGACCTGCAGCTTGGTCATGATCATGCGTTCCAGCACCTGGCGTTCGAGTTCCGCCTGTGGTGGCAAGCGCTCGGGATTGCTGGCGTACTGCCGAGCAATGGCCTGCACCTGACGATCGAGTTCGCTGCGCAGGATGATGTCCTCGTCGACCACGGCGACAATGCCATCGATGGGCTGGCTGTTCATCAGCTGGGCATGGGCCATGGGGCTCAGGACAGCGGCGAGGACGAGGAAGGAGGCAAGCAGTTTGTTCATGGGCATGGAGATTCGCGCAAGCCGGAAAACCAAAGACCGGGATTGTAATCCGAAGCAGCCAGGGCAGGGTTAAGATTTGGTCCGCGGGTGCGGGCAGGTGGTTGGGCTGGTTGGTCCTGGATGGTTCGAGCCTGCTTGAGATGGGGGTTTGCCGGGGTTCTTCGGATCGCCCGGCGGGGCGGCTTTCTCGCACCTGTGGCGCCCTCAAAAGCAGAGCTTTCTCACGGCGTCGGACATTTTCAGAACAGAGCTTTCACACGCCTTCGGCGTGCGAGTTACTTTCTCTTGAGTGGACAAGAGAAAGTAGGCAAAGAGAAGTCCACCCGGGTTTCGTGCATCGCTCGCACAGCGAGCGATGTGCCCTTCGCGCCTTACCGTCCACGGGCCGGCGCCAACTCGGCCATCCGTGGCCTCGAACAAGGGCGCCTTGCTCCCGTGTCCGACTGCGTTGCTCGGCACGAACCACGGGGTTTTGCGTGCTGAAAGAACTCTGTTCAACAAATGTCTCGTTCCGCGGCAGCGCATGATGAAAGCGTATGGTCCGAGGCCGTGGCCAGGATGGCCACCAACTGGGGCCCCTGCCAGGCGGCAATCGACCTGAGGAATAGCCCGCAGGGACGCGCGCACGATGCGCGCGTGCCGAACGCCGGCACAGGGATGTGCCGTCGATCGGCCCCGAGGGTCGAGTGCGAACTCGCAGGGCAGGAAGCCCGCAGAGCGTCTGGCCGGGGTGGCCTTCTCTTTGGTTACATTTCTCTTGGCCACTCAAGAGAAAGTAACTCGCGCGCCGAGGGCGCGTGAAAGCTCTGTCTTTGATAACAAAGCAAGCGCGTGAAAGCACTGCTCCCGAGACCGCCGAAGGCGTGTGAAAGCCTTTCTCCTGGATACTCCGGAGGCGCGTGAAAGCTCTGCTCTTCAGGCAACCGAATCCGCGTGAAAGCCCTGTTCTGACAATGGTAGACAGAGGCAAAAATCAATCAGATCACTGATACCCGAACACCGATCGACGCAGGAAATCCCCCGTCCGCTGGCCAATCGATCCGACGCCCTTGAACTCCAGTTCGAAGTAGAGGGCATTGGTCGATTCGCGTTCGACATTGTGCACATAGTGGCGTGCCAGCACGCGCCAAGCGATGCAGCAGCTGTCGTGCTCGATGCCGGCAAAGGCTTCCAGGGTTTTTTCGTCGTACAGCGAGTAGTTCCAGCGTCCGATCAGCCTCCAACTCGGGTTCAGCGGAACCAGCACGGAGAGGTCCGCTTGCTCAAGCAGGTTGCGGCGGAAGCGGTAGGACACGTTGAACACGCCTTGCTTGCCGAAGCGGTTCTGCAGTCCGACTGCCGAAAGGTCGGTCTGGTCGGTATTCGGGTTCCACAGGTTGGAAAATGTCGCCCGCCAGCGGTCGTTGATGCGCAGGTCCAGTTCTCCGACGTAGCTGGAGCCGGAGAAATCCGTCGCGGAGGCGCCTGGCAATTGCACGCGCTGGTCATCGAAATAGCGGATCTGGCCGATGCTGGCGGAGACGCGCTCCTGCCCGCTGGAATCCTCGATCAGGCGTGAGGTCAGGGCCAGCGTCAGGTTGTTGGCGTTCATTTGGCGGTCGGCGCCGATGAAGCGGTTGCTGCGAAACAGCTGGCCGAAGCTGAAGGGCACTTCCTGGGTATCGAACAGCGGCAGGTCATCCTGGTTGCGATACGGCACGCGCAAATAGTAGAGGCGCGGTTCAAGCGTCTGCGTATAGCCGAAGTCGCCGAATGCGAGCGGGCGCTCGAAGCGCAATCCGGCATCGACGCTTGCGATGGGCATGCCGCGATCGGGCGCATCGTCGTCATCGCGATCAAGCTGGTAACCGGTGTAGCGATAGCCCAGTTTGGGCCGCAAGAACCAGGCCGCGCCTTCCACGGGATAGGCCAGATAGGGGAACGCATCGAGGCGCTGCCCATCGAGCGCATCGTCCTTGCTGAAGGCGACGAACTCGGATTCGATGCCAGCCTGCAGGTTGCCGACCAGGGCGCGATCAATTTCGAAGGTGGCGCGTGGCAAGCGGCGGTAGGGTTCGGCGGCACCCGGCAGGGTGGGATCGGTCACCTGGAATTCGTCGCCTCCGATGCTGGCGTTCCAGCCGATGCCCTGTCCACGAAGATAGGCACTGGAGGGCAGCAGACTGGTGGAGGCGATGTCGAGGCTGCGGCCAAAATCCTCGAAGTAGCGATCATCGGAAACGTGGTTGATGTCGACATCGGCGCGCCAGTGCTGGCCGAAGCGACTGGCATGGTTCCAACTCACCAGGCTGCGTCGATCATCAGCTTCGCGATCATGTGCCAGCCACTCGGCATCGATGCTGCCGCTGCTGGAATCGGTCAGGTAGCGGAATTGGCCGCCAAGCATCAATCCGCGCTGGGTCATCAGGCGTGGCGTGAGCGTGGCGTCGTAGTTGGGCGCAAGATTGAAGTAGTAAGGCTGCGCGATGTCGACTCCACGCTCATCACTGTAGCCAAGCGTGGGATAGAGGAATCCCGACTTGCGCCGGTTATCCAGCGGAAAGCTGGCATACGGCAACCACAGGATCGGCACATTGCCGACTCGGAAACTGACATCGCGGGCGACGCCCACGCCGTTGGCTTGATCCAGCTCGATGGAGTCGGCACGGAATTGCCAACCCGGGGAATCCAGCGGACAGGTGGAGAAGGTGGTGGCGCCGAGTTTGGCGTGTTCGCTGTCGGTCAATTCAACGGTTGCCGCCCGCCCGTTGCCGCGCGAGGACAGCAACTGGTAGCGCACCTGGTTGAGCGAAGCGGCACCGCTGGCGGTATTGCCGCGCGCATCGCTGGCGCCGAGCAGCAGGTCGCGATCCTGGTAGCGGACATTGCCGTTTGCGCTCCAATCATTCGATGAGCGTGCATAGGTGAAGCGGTCTGCACGGATCAACTGGTCGAGCTGCTGGATGCTGGCATCGCCTTCCAGCACGAAATTCTCGCCGTCGGCGGATGTCGACTGGCGCGCCTTGACCTCGGTGTCCGCCGCGCTGCGATCACCTTCGGTGGGCAATCCATCCACATGGAACTCGAACAGGTCGCCGGGCTTGCACAAGGACCAGTCGATGACGGGTTTTTCGCAAACCAGACTCCCCACCGGACAGGCGGGTGCATCGTCCGCGCCCAGCGCGGGGCCGGCAAGGCAAGATAGGATGGCGAGGGCAATGGCGCAGCGGGGCAGGCGATGCAATAGGTTGGAATGCACGGTTCGGAGAATGGCCAGGGCGGTTGTCGGGCTAGTGTAATGCTTCACAGGCGCGCTTCGGCCGCCGGCAATGCCGCTCAGGCACCTGCCAGGGCATTGACATGGGCAATGGTGGCCTCGCGCAATGCGTTCAGGCTGTAACCGCCTTCCAGGCTGGAAACCACGCGCCCGTCTGCATGGCGGTTGGCCACGGCGACCAACTGCCGGGTGACCCAGGCAAAATCGTCGGCTTCCAGGTTGAGGTTGGCCAGCGGGTCCAGCCGGTGTGCGTCGAACCCTGCGGAGATGATCATCAGTTGTGGCGCAAACCGTTCCAGCGCGGGCAGGATGTGTTCGTTGAAGGCGGCCCGAAACGGTACGGAACCGGCACCCGCAGGCAAGGGCGCATGCACCAGGTTGCCCACGCCGCGCTCGGCGGCAGCGCCGCTGCCCGGATACAGTGGCATCTGGTGGCTGGAGGCGTAGAGCACACGGGCATCGGCCGCGAAGATGTCGGCGGTGCCGTTGCCGTGATGCACGTCGAAATCGACGATGGCCACGCGTTCGAGTCCATGCACGGACAGCGCATGGGCGGCGGCGACGGCGACGTTGTTGAACAGGCAAAAGCCCATGGCCTGATCGGGCGTTGCATGGTGACCGGGCGGACGCACTGCGCAGAAGGCGCGGTGAAACTCGCCCTGCATGACCATGTCCACCGCAGCGCAGGCCGCACCCGCGGCGCGCAAGGCGGCTTCCAGCGAACCCACCGACATCGCGGTGTCGGGGTCCAGATACGCGGTGCCTTCTTTGGGAGAGGCGCCACGCACCCTGGCGATCATGTCTGCCTGGTGGACGCGGGCCAGCATAGCGTCTGCGGCAAGCGGAGCCTCAAATCGCCGGGTGGCGGCGCATTGCCCGTCATCCAGCGCATCCAGCACGGCGCGCAGCCTCGAAGGGGATTCCGGATGCGCCGGGCCCGGCTCGTGCAACAGGCAGGCCGGATGCGTGAACACCGCAACGGTCACGGCATCGTGCTCAGCGTTTGATGCGTTCGTGCTGCCACAGCACTTCACCGTGCTCCGAAGCCCGCGCCAGGACGCGCGAGATGACGAACAGCAGATCGGACAGGCGATTCAGATAACGCACCGCTTCGCCACGCACACTTTCCGTGCGCGAAAGGTGGATGACCGAGCGTTCGGCACGGCGTGCGATGGTGCGCGCGAGGTGGCCGTGCGCAGCGGCAATGCCACCGCCCGGCAGGATGAACTCCTTGAGTACCGGCAGGTCGGCGTTGAAGGCATCCAGTTCCTGTTCGAGCCGTTCAATGTCGGCGTCGTGCACCATTGCCATGCCGGGTATGCACAACTCGCCACCAAGGTTGAACAGCTCGTGCTGAACCCGGGTCAGGCTGGCGCGCACCGCGTCGGGAATTTCGCAGGCCAGCACCACGCCGAGCGCGCTGTTGAGCTCATCCACCGTGCCGTAGGCATCGACGCGCGCGGAATCCTTGCCGACCCGCGTGCCGTCACCGAGCCCGGTGCTGCCGTCGTCGCCGGTGCGTGTGTAGATCTTCGAAAGTCGGTTACCCACGTCCGGAAATCTGTGCCGCGCCACTGCGGGTGCGCAGCAGCTGTGACACGACAAGGTGCAGGCCGGTCGCCAGCAGCACGTACATCACGCTGGTGCGCAGGTATCCGAAGTACCAGTGGCCCATGTTCTCGACCCAGCCGGCGAAGCTGCGCGTCGCCACCTGGCTGCTGAGCCAGTAGAAGCTGCCATTGGAAATCACGAAACACACGCTCGCGGAAACCAGCAGGCACGCTGCAAGAAGGCCAAGGCCCTGGGCTGCACTGCCGGTGTGGAACTTGCGCAGGAATGCACCGCCCGCCCACATGGCACCGTAGGCGGCCAAAAGGAACCAGTACGCCGGCGAAACGCAGTAGTGCTGCCAGAAATTCAGGCCCTGGCTGGTGATGACCAACAGATCGACCAGCACGGCGATGGCAATGAGCAGGGCAAACGCCCAGCGCCAGGAACCACGAAGGTAGAAACCGGCAACGAAGAACACGGCCCAGCTCGCATCCGGAATCGCCGCAAAGTGGTTGATGCGGGTGCCGGCCATGACCAGGGCAAGGATGAGGAAAATGAAAGCGCGTTGCGTGGCAGAAAGCGTCATGGTCTGGATTCCGGGGAGAGCTGCAAGCCGTATCTTAGCCGATGCCGAAGTCCGGGGCTCGACCGCGCCCGCATGCACCGTTCACTCCGGTTCGAAACGCGTGGTGTTCATGTGGCGCACCTCGAACTGTCCGCGCGCATGGCGCAGGCGCGAGACGCGCGCCGGTTCGATGCCGATGCTCTGGGCGCGACCCGGAGACAGGCCCAGCGCGTGGCACAGCAAGGCGCGAATGGATCCGGCATGGGCGACGGCCAGAACGCAATCATCCTGTGCCGTGGAACTCAGCAGCGCGGCAAGCCAGGCGCCGGTGCGCCGGATCACGTCGGCAAAACTTTCCCCCTCTGGCGCCTGCTGGATCACCCAGTTGTCGCGCCAATGCCGGTGCAGGTCGGCATCGCTGGCGCTGATGTCGATCCAGCTGCGGCCTTCCCAGCGGCCAAAGTCCATCTCGCGCAAGCGTGCATCGGCGAGTGGTTCAATGGCAAAGCGCGCGGCGAATACCTGCGCCGTCTGCTGGGCGCAGCGCAAATCGCTGGAAAACAGGAAGCGCGGTGCCGCCGCGCTCCAGCCCGCCGCCAGGCGCTGCACGCCGGTGAATCCATCGCTGGACAAGGCAAGATCCGCCTGCCCGATGCAAACCCCGGGAGCGGAATCGGTGGCGCCGTGGCAGACCAGGATCAGGTCCATGCGTGCAAGGCCCGTTTCGGATGGATGCAGCCTAGCATTGCCATGACCCGGTTGGCTTCAATGAATGCGGCTGAACCCTTGACGCTTGCACGATCGCATCGGAATGAATCATGCAGGATCGTCGCTTGCTCAGATGCTGCGTCGGAATTCGGGCTGGGCTTGGTAGCATCAGCGAATGAACATGCAACCCCCGAGCGTGCATTACCGGTTCCTGCAATGGAGCTACGAGCCCGAGCGCCGGCTGCTGCAGTCAGCGGAATGCGAGATACGCCTGAAACCGCTCCTCGACCGCTTGCTGAGACATTTTCTCGACGAACCGGGCAAGGTGCTGGGGCGGGACTACCTCATCGAACAGGTGTGGACGCGCAGTCAAGTCAACGACGAAGTGCTTTCGCGGGCGATTGCCGAATTGCGCGCGCTGCTGGGCGATGATGCGCGTGATCCCCGCTTCATTGAAACCCTCTCGAAAGGCGGTTATCGCTGGATAGCTCCCGTGTCGCGGGATGCCGCGTCGCAAGAGCCACAAGCGGTGGGTGAATCCAAATCTCCGGCTCGCGGCTCTTTCTCATCGCATCGGCGACGAGTCGCATTTGCCCTGTTGCTCCTGACCCTGGTTCCACTCGGCCTCTGGCTCCATGGCCAGCGAAGTGGCGACGTGCAACGCTCGAACGAAGCCCATGTCCTTGGCTTGCTGGAAGCACGGCCATTGGCGGCGAACCCTGAACTCGATCTGGATGCCCGATTCACTCCCACGGGTCAAGTCATCTACGTCCGCTCGGAGCGTGAATCCGGGGCCAGCGAACTGGTTATCGTGGATCCGAAAAGCCGCGCAGAGCGCATCCTGTGGCAAGACCCGCTTCCTTTGCGCAATCCGGCTGCTTCCCTGGACGGGCGTGAGGTCGCCGTGATTCGCCGAAGCAAATCAGGATGCGAGCTCTGGAGTGTCGTGTTGGTGGATGCTCGCCGCCGCCAATTGGCCGCATGCGCCAATGAAGCGGAGGGCGTCGAATGGGTGGATGGTGACTCCGGCATCATTTTCACCGGGGCAGCCATCGATGCGGCACACGCACCCGGTCTGGTGAGGCTGGATCTGAAGAGCGGCCAATCGCGTGCACTCACCACTCCCGAGCTGAGCGAAGGTGCGCATGTCGATCCACGGCTCTCGGCGGATGCCAGGCGATTGGCGTATGCCAGCAAGTTTGGTGGAGAGGGCCAGCTCTGGTTGAGCGATTGGCCCGACTTGCACGCTCGACGCGCACTCCTGAAGCGCGCGGAGCCGATCTACGGACACGCCTTCGAACCCGATGGCAAAGCCCTGTGGGTGGCCGGTGACCTGACCCGATATCGAGCCTTGCATCGCCTCGTTCCGGGCAGCGCGCCGGTGCTGATTGGAGGACGAGGTGCGCTTTCCATTGACCTGGCCCAGGATGGCAGCGCAGTCTGGTCGGACGCTCGCCACGACGGCGACATCGAGCTTCGGCGGTCAGGCCGGGACGATTGGGAAGCGATCGCCCGCACCAATCGCTACGAGTCGCAACCCGAGTTCTCCGCGGATGGGGAGCACATTGCGCTGGTCAGCAACAGGGATGGCAGCGAATCCATTGTTGTCTACAACATGGATAGTGGGACCGTGCTTCCGCTGGCGCTGGAGCCGCGGTTTCGATGGGTGCGGCCAACCTGGTCGGCACGAGACCAATCCCTGATCCTCACCGCGTATGAAGACGTGGAAACACGGCTTTATCGTTATCGGCTCGACCGTGGCGTGCTGGAAACAGTGCCGAATGTCGAACCGGGAGCATTTCATGGAGTGGAACTCGCGGATCGGCTATTCTTCCTGAGCGGACACCGCACCCGGCAGAGTGCATTGATGCAATTGCGCCCAGGCAACGCGCAAGCCGAGCAATTGCCATTTGGCATCGTACAGGCCTATCGCGCCTCCACCCGCTGGCTGGCTTGGCGCAGGGAAGGATCGCGGGCATTGCATTTCACACCCTTGCCCTCCCTGAGCCCGATGCTCGAGGTTGCGCGCGTCGACGAAGGCGCAGTCGAAGCGTTCGCCTTGGCCGGGGACTCACTTTATTTTGTTGACAAGGGTGCGCTGTGGAAGAAGGAGTTGCCTGATGGCCAAGCGGTCGAGGTGGCGGTCAGGTCTGTTCCTGGAGGCAGCAGTCCCGGACTTGCCGCGTCCGCGGCCGGTGATCTGGCCGTGGTCCGGCTGACGGACTTGAGCATTGACCTCATGATTGCCGGGCCGCCCGCCGACGCACGACGCACGCGATTTTCAGAACCGTGACGTATGCGGATATCCCCCGCATCGACTTGGCTCGCCGCTGCGGGCATCGCAAGCAGGCGATGCCCGCAACGTCGGGTTTGGCCAGTTCAGGGCGCGGCGCCGGGACAGGTGGTCCCGGCAATCTGGGTCAGGCGGGTAATTGCCATCGACCCGCTGCCATAGCCCGGAACCGTCGAGTTCCAGCTTGCCGTCCCGTTGTTGCAGTCGCTGAAGGTGAAAGTCAACGTTCCCCACGCAACCGCATTGATGTCATCGTGGTTGAAGTTTGGCGGAAAGCGCGCGCCGCTGGTGATCGCCGCCGGCAAGGTGACCGTGTTGGATGTGGGGTTGTAGGTGCCCTGGCCATAGATCCAGCTCTGCGTGTTGCCATCCGGCGCATAGGCAAACCAGTAGACCAACATGACCGGCAGGCCGGATGCCGCATCAATGGCCGTGGTTGCCTCGATCTGGAAGCCGATGCCACTGGTATCGGGGTTGTACCAGTTGCCGCTGGTGTGGCCGCCCAGTTGCACGGTGGGTGTTTCGTCGAGGGCGGGATTGGGAATGAGCGCGACAAACGTGCCACCCACGATTCCACCCGCCGCGCCCTCGGCGACCGTGGCAAGCAGGGCGCCGGAGTTTCGGTCGTAGCGACGTACCTTGTTGCCGGACAGCACGAGCAAACTGCCATCCCGATCCAATGCCATGCCGGTGGGCTGGTTCAAACCGCTGACCAGGGTGCCGACCAGCGTTCCATTGTTGGCATTGAACCGATAAATCGCCCCGCTGCCTTCGCCACCCACCAGGATGGTGGCACCCTCGTCGACGATTCCGCGCGTGCGGCGCAGGCCGCCGCTGCCGGCTGCGATGAATTGGCCTTCAGCTTGTCCGGTGACCAGGTTGACCCGGGCGACACTGTTTGAACCGTATCCCGGCACGAAGAGTTTGCCGGAGGCGCTCACCATCATGCCGTTGTCGGCACCACGCAATCCGCTGTTCGAGGCGAGTACCACGCGCACCTGTTGGCCACTGGCCGGATCCAGTTCAACAACAGTGTTGGACTGGTAGCCGGCAACGTAGACCTGGTTCTGTGGACCGAAGGCGATACCGGTCGGATCAACGTTGCCGGCCAACTGGGAAAACACATCGACAAACTCGAAATTGGTCGAATGGCGATAGCGCTGGATCTGGTCGTTGCCCTCGCTGACCACGTAAATCATGTCATCGGCCGGGTTGTAGCGAACAGCCTGTGCGCCCCGAATGCGCCCGGCGCTCTCCAGCTGGCGTACATAGGCGCCATTGCAGGCGTCATAGATGGCGACGTTGTCGGAGAAGTATCCGCTCACCAAGAGCTGATGGCTGCATGGCTGGGCCAAGGCAGTGGATCCTGCCGCGCAAAGCAGCAGGGCGATGAACATCTTGAATGACATGCTGTGGTCTCCTGGGTTGGGGGAGCCGCAGCGTGCGGGTAGCAGCCGGTGGAGTCCTTCTCGCCGGTTCCTTTCCACTTCCTTTTTTTCTCCCCATCGAATTTCCTGCGGGGGATTGGTCCTGGCTCGATCAAGGGAACTGGCTGGGCCTTGCGGGGCGCGCCTGGGCACGCATGGATGCGCATGGCCAGCAGGTGGGCGCGCTATGCTTTGGCCGGAACCATCCGGAATCCTGAGCATGACCGCCACAGCCGCACGCAACTGGATTCGTCTTGCCCGACAGCATCCATCGGCCTTGCTGCTGGCCGTGCAGTTGTTGGGCGTGTTGCTGTATCCGGCCATGGAAGACACCCAGGCAGGTCGCGCAATGTTCGGCGCATTTGGCATCCTGGTGCTGTCGCTGGCGCTCTGGGTGGTCAATCGCAGTCCGCTGGTCAATTGGGTGGCGTGGGTGCTGGCCCTGCCATCGGTGACCCTGTCGATCTTCGCAGCCCTCAGCGGACGTGCCGATCTGGTCGCCGTCATCCATTTGCTGGAAGGCATGCTTTACCTGTATGCGGCCTTCGGCCTGATTGCCTACATGCTGCGCGATCACCGGGTCAGCCTCGATGAGCTGTTTGCCGCCGGTGCCACCTTCACCCTGCTGGCCTGGGCCTTCGCCTATTCGTATTCGGTATGCCAGCAATGGTTTCCGGGCAGTTTCATCGCAGCCGTAGAACCCGACGCGCCGCGGACCTGGATGGAATTGCTGTTTCTGAGCTTCAGTACGCTGTCCGGCGTGGGCCTGAGCGACATCATCCCGATCCGGCCGCAGGCGCGCGCATTGGTCATGCTCGAACAGTTCGCCGGGGTCATGTACATCGCGCTGGTGGTTTCGCGCCTGATTGGTCTTACCGTACTGCGTGCGCCACCGCGGCGCGAGTGAGTCGGTGAGCGGTGGTGGAATGCAGCAGCGTCGGGTTGAAACCCCACCAACACAAGCACGTTCAGCAAGGCGAATCAAAACGCCATGGTCGGCTAAGAGGCCGGCAATGCGATGAGCGGAGCAAGCTCCGCTCTACCGAAGACGTGGAATCT
>Ga0116178_10002640_pt1 | contig 13975 bp, 13 predicted proteins | sample AD_STIC12_MetaG_FD_89880 | JGI IMG/M metagenome (GOLD analysis project Ga0116178, IMG submission 89880) | Active sludge microbial communities of municipal wastewater-treating anaerobic digesters from USA - AD_STIC12_MetaG | ecosystem: Engineered > Bioreactor > Anaerobic > Digestate | place: USA... | reverse complement strand
GTCGCGCGGCCGAGCGCTGCTCGCAGCGTTGAATTTGGCGGCGACCCCCCAAGTGAAATGTTGATGACGCGGGCATTGTTGGCAACCGCCAGATCGACGCCGCGCGCAATCGCATTGTCATCGTGCGAGCAGCCCATGTCGGGATCGGCGTTGGCGCAGGTGCCCGGCGTATCGGTGCGCGCCACGAGCAGGGTTGCGCCAAAGGCCACACCGTGAATGCCGCTGTCGTTTTTCGCGCCGAGCAGCACGTCCGACACAGCCGTGCCGTGACCGCCTTCATCGCCAATGCCTCTGGAACCGGCCAGGTCCGCTGAAGCGGGATCGATACGGCCTGCAAATTGGGCGTTGAACTGGGCGATGCCGGAATCGATCACAGCCGCCTTCACACCGGCACCGGTGGCACCGGCGTTGTAGCCCGTAATCGCCTTCGCCTGAACAGCGCCGTTCGATCGGCGATATTCCGCAGTATCGAAATTGGTGGGCGGTGGTGGTGGCGGCGGCGGAGGGGGCGGTGGTGGAGGCGATACGGGCGGAGGAGCCGGGGTTGAATTGACCCCGCCAGTTGTTCCCCCGCCGCATGCGCTGAGTGCCACCAGCGAAGTCAAAGCGCATCCGGCACGGAACGCTGTGCGTTTCCAGGACTTGTACATATGTTCCCCCCATAACAATGAAGGTTTAACCGATCATTGCGCATGCGCCAAGGCGAGCGATGTGGCCATGATCGCCATTTGGTCGCCGGTTCGATTTGCTAGGCGTGGCACAGGCCGCTAGAGGCGCGATCATGCCGCCAGTATTTGGTTCGATTGAAAGCTGGATCTTCGATCTGGATAACACGCTCTATCCTGCGCGTGTGGACCTGTTTGCGCTGATCGATGAAAAGATGGGCCAATATATCCAGAGGCTTCTCGACGTCGACAGTGCGGAAGCGCGGCGTGTGCAAAAGCGCTATTTTGTCGATCACGGGACAACTTTGGCCGGCCTCATGGCGCATGAAGGCGTCGATCCGCACCACTTCCTCAATTTCGTGCATGATATCGACATGGGCCGCCTCGCACCCGATCCCGAGCTTAATGCAGCGTTGGCAAAGCTTCCGGGCCGCAAGCTCATCTTCACCAACGGCGATGCCGATTATGCCGGGCGGGTGCTGGCTGGTCTTGGCCTTGCCGATGCCTTTGACGGCCTGTTCGATATTCACGGCGCGCGTTACCGGCCCAAACCGCATCCCGATGCCTATGAGGACATGTGCAGTGCACTGGACGTCGAGCCGCAGCGCGCACTGTTCGTCGAGGATATGGCCCGCAACCTGAAGCCGGCCAAGGCGATCGGCATGAAAACGGTTTGGGTCAATAATGGCTCCGAACATGGCAATGCCGAAGCAAGCCCGGATTTCATAGATTTCGAAACGCACGACCTCAGCCACTGGCTGACCGAGATGATGGAGAATGCCGGACAATGACTGCACAATTGGAAGCGGTAATCGATGCTGCCTGGGACACGCGCGATACGGTTGGTACAGCCACGACGGGAGACGTGCGCGACGCCGTCAACGCAGCCCTTTCGCTTCTCGATGGCGGCGAACGGCGTGTCGCGGAAAAGGTCGATGGCGTCTGGACCGTCAATCAATGGCTCAAAAAGGCAGTGCTGCTTTCTTTCCGGTTGAACGACAATGTCATCACGCCAGGGCCTGGCGGTGCGAACTGGTTCGACAAGGTACCAAGCAAATTTGCCGATTGGGGCGAGAATCGTTTCCGCGAAGCGGGCTTTCGGGCGGTGCCCGGATCGATCGTGCGGGCCGGGGCCCATATCGGCCGGAATGTCGTCCTGATGCCGAGCTTCGTGAACATCGGCGCAAGCGTGGGCGACGGATCGATGGTCGATGCCTGGGCTACTGTCGGCAGTTGCGCGCAGATCGGGAAGAATGTCCACCTTTCGGGTGGCGTCGGCATCGGCGGGGTGCTCGAGCCGCTGCAGGCGGGGCCGGTCATCATCGAAGACAATTGCTTCATCGGCGCAAGATCCGAAGTGGTCGAAGGTGTGGTGGTTGAAGAAGGCTCAGTGCTGGGCATGGGCGTCTTCATTTCGTCGACCAGCAAGATCGTCGACCGAGCGACCGGGGAGGTCTTTGTCGGCCGTGTTCCGGCCTATTCCGTTGTTGTGCCCGGAGCGATGCCCGGAAAGTCGCTGCCCGATGGCTCGCCGGGGCCCAGCCTTGGCTGTGCCGTCATCGTCAAGCGCGTGGATGCACAAACACGCAGCAAGACAGCGATCAACGACTTGCTTCGGGATTAGGCCCGGCGCACCCCGAGTTTCGGGATTTCGACTTTCGGGCAATGATTCATGACCACCTTGAGGCCTGCCGCTTCGGCGCGGGCCGCCGCTTCGTGGTTGATCACGCCAAGTTGCATCCACACGGCTTTTGCTCCGGCGGCAATTGCCTCATCGACCACGCCTCCCGCTGCATCGCTGTTGCGGAAGATGTCGACCATGTCGATCTGGCCTTCGACATCGGCAAGGCGCGCGGCAACCGTTTCGCCAAGCAGTTGCTGTCCAGCCAGACCAGGGTTCACCGGGATGACGCGGTAACCTTGGCGCTGGAGGAAGGCCATGACTTCGTGGCTGTCGCGTGCGGGATTGGCGGACGCGCCCACAAGCGCGATCGTCTTCGTCTCTTCAAGCAATGCGCGGATGTCAGCGCCGGATTCGAGCGGCATCTTATCGTTCCTGATTGTCGAGCCATGTGATCAGGCTTTGTGCGATTGCATTGAATGCGGCTGCTGCAGGGCCATCGCCAGCGGCTGGCGGCGTGCCATCGTCAGAGGCGCTGCGGATCGCAATGTCGAGCGGAATGCGCCCGAGGAACGCATGACCCATTTGCTTTGCCGCGGCTTCGGCGCCTCCATGTCCGAACGGATCGGATATCTCGCCACATTTCGGGCATTGGTAGCCCGCCATATTCTCGACGAGCCCGATGATCGGGACTGTGGACTGGTTGAACAGGTCAATGGCTCGTGCTGCGTCGATCAGCGCCAGGTCCTGCGGTGTCGAAACGATGATTGCGCCGGCAGGCTTGTGCTTCTGGATCATCGACAACTGGACATCGCCGGTGCCGGGCGGAAGGTCGACGATCAGGAGATCGCATTGCCCCCAATCGGCATCGATCAGCTGGCCAAGGGCATTGCCCGCCATGGGGCCACGCCAGGCGACGGCCTGTCCCGGCTTCACCAGATGCCCCATCGACAGCATCGGTACGCCAAATCGTGTCGGCACTGGATCGAGCTTCTGGTCCTTCGCGGTGGGGCGGGCGCCTTCGCTGTCCATCAGGCGCGGCTGCGACGGGCCGTAGATGTCCGCGTCGATCAGCCCGACCCTGCGTCCCAGACGGGCGAGTGCGACTGCAAGATTGGCCGCCAGCGTGGATTTTCCGACACCGCCCTTGCCACTCCCGACCGCAATGAGCCTGCGGCCCACCTTTTCCTGCGTCATCGCGACGCGGATTTCCGTCACGTCCGGCAAAGTCTCGATCGCGGCATGGACCGCCTTGTCGAGCGCATCGCGTTCGGAGGCTGAAAGGCCAGTCACGTCGAGAATGAGGCTGGCCTTGCCACCGCTGATGCGCGGGGCCGAAGCGCGGCCGCTGGCGATGAGGCCGCCGCGACCACCGGGATCGGCAATGGCATCGAGAAGGGTGATCAGGGGATTGGTTTCAGGCATGCAGGTGCTTTACGCAGAGATTCATTGCTGGCCACTGTTTTTCGCCATCGTCGCTCCCTATAATGACTTTCATGGACATTGTTTCGGCATTGCGGGCGCGTGCGGGCGCCCTTTTCAATGAAGGTGGCCCGTGGGGCGGGCGCGGCAAGGGCGGCGGCGGCGATTCGGGTGGCGGTGGCCCCCGCAATCCCTGGAACCAGCCCCCTGGCGGCGGGAAGCCACGCGGCCCGCGTGGCACTTCTGTGCTTGATCAGCTGCTGGAACAGCTGCGCGGGCTCTTCGGCGCGGGTGGCCCGCTGCCCGGCGGCGGGAACGGTGCGTCATTTGTCCGTTTTGGCCTTATCGCGCTGATCGTGATGTGGCTCCTCTTCACAAGCTTTCACCGGATCGAACCGCAGCAGGAGGGTGTCATCACGCGCTTCGGCAAATATGCCGGTAAACTTGAACCCGGCATCGGCATGACGTTGCCAGCTCCGATCGATCGCGTTGAAAAGGTCAATATCCGGGGCATCAAGTCCATCGACGTGCCGGATGGTTCCGGCCAGAACCTGATCCTCACCGGTGACCAGAATGTGATCGACTTGGCGTACCAGGTCCGCTGGAGCGTACGTCAGCCGGAAAATTACCTGTTCGAACTTGCCCAACCGGAAGCGACGATCCGCGAAGTTGCCGAAAGTGCGATGCGCGAAATCATGAGCACAGTCACGCTCAACGATGCATTCGGCCCGCGCCGGAGCCAGATCGAAACGCGCGTGGCGCAGCGCATGCAGGTGCTGCTCAACGATTACAAGGCGGGCATTACGATCCGCGGTGTCGCCATCAAGCAGGCGGACCCACCTGCGCCGGTCAATGACGCGTTCAAGCTTGTGACGGTCAAGCAGCAGGAAAAGCAGGCGAATATCAACAACGCCAATACCTATGCGCAGCAGGTGATCGCGCGCGCCGAGGGCGAGGCGGCATCGTTCGACAAGGTCTATGCGCAATATAAGCTGGCCCCCGGTGTTACGCGCAAGCGCATGTATTATGAAACGATGGAAGCCGTGCTTTCGAACACCGACAAGACGATTGTCGAGCCTGGCAGCATTGCCCCTTATCTTCCGCTCGGGAATGGGCGGCCGCGTGTTACAGTGGAGGAGGCCGGGCGATGAGCTATGACAATCCGTCCGTGATTTCGCGCTTCCTTTCCAACCCGCTTGCCATGCTGGTTGCCGGCCTTGCAGCGCTGGTCCTGCTCATCAGCACAGTCTCTATTGTGCCGGAAACCAAGCAGGGCGTGGTGGTGCGGCTGAGCAAGATCGACAGGGTCATCAACAGTTACAAGCCTGGCCAGCCTTTCGGCAGCACGGGGGCCGGCCTTGTCGCAAAGATTCCGTTCATCGAGGACATTGTGTGGATCGACAAGCGCATTCTTGATGTGGACATGGAACCGCAACAAGTGCTGTCGACAGACCAGCTTCGCCTCAATGTCGACGCCTACGCCCGCTACCGGATTGTCGATCCGGTGCGGATGTACAGTGCTGCAAGGACGGTAGAGAATGTGTCCGATGCGCTTCGCCCGATCCTCGGCTCGGCACTGCGTAACGAATTGGGCAAGCGCAAATTCGCCGAATTGCTGAGCCCTGAGCGCGATCGGGTGATGGACAATATCCAGGCTGGGCTGGAGCGTGTGGCGCAACAATATGGCGCGGAAATTGTTGATGTGCGGATCAAGCGGGCGGACTTGCCCGAAGGCACGCCGCTCGATTCGGCTTATGAGCGGATGCGGACTGCCCGGACGCAGGAAGCGTTGACGATCGAAGCCGATGGCTTCCGCCAGGCGCAGATCATCCGCGCAGAGGCGGATGCCAAATCGGCAGAGATCTATGCCGCAGCCTTTGGCAAGGATCCCGAATTCTATGATTTTTACCGGGCGATGCAGTCCTATCGGCAGACATTCGGGGTGAATGGCAAGACCAACGGGTCGACCAACATCATCCTTTCACCGGGGAATGATTATCTGAGCGAGTTCCGCGGGGGGAAGTGAGCGCGCAAGGACATGTTCAATTCCGGTTAAGCCTGAATCTTGCATGTCGATGAACGAAATAAGGGGATGACTCATTGTCTCGATCAGGAGGTTTGAATCCGTGCGTTACGCCTATGCAATAACATCCGCCCTTCTCCTTGGCGGCACTGCTGCCACTCTCGCGCTCCAGACACCTGGTGGCGCGCAGACTGCGCAGAACGAACCCGGAAGCATCGCGGCGGCTTCGGCACCGCGTCCCGGCGCCCCGATGAGCTTTGCCGATCTTGCGGCGCGGCTCCAGCCGGCAGTGGTCAATATTTCGACGACGCAGCGCGTTCAGGTCAATTCCAATCCGTTCGCCGGCACACCCTTTGGTGACCTGTTCGGTGGCGGAGCCCCCAATGGCGGTCGTCCGGTCACGCGCGAGGCGCAGTCGCTCGGATCGGGCTTCATCATTTCGCCCGACGGTTACATTGTGACGAACAATCATGTCATTTCGGGCGGTGAAGGCCCGGGAGCAGCGGCGGTGGCCTCGATCAAGGTGATCATGCCAGACCGCACCGAATATGATGCCAAGCTGGTCGGTCGCGATCCGACGTCAGACCTTGCCGTGCTCAAGATCAATGCAACCAACCTGCCCTTTGTGAAGTTCGGCGATTCGACCAAGACGCGCGTCGGCGATTGGGTTGTGGCCATCGGCAATCCCTTCGGCCTTGGCGGAACCGTGACGGCCGGGATTGTCTCGGCCCTGCACCGCGTGACGGGTCAGGGCGGCGCCTATGATCGCTACATCCAGACCGATGCGTCGATCAACCAGGGCAATTCCGGCGGCCCCATGTTCGATATCAACGGCAATGTGATCGGCATCAACACGATGATCTTTTCGCCAACCGGCGGCAACATCGGCATCGGCTTTGCAATTCCGGCCGAACAGGCTTTTCCGATTGTGCAAAAGCTGAAGGGCGGCGCCAAAATTGCCCGCGGGTACCTTGGCGTCGGCATCCAGCCGCTCGATGAAGGGATTGCCGATTCGCTGGGCATCGAGAAGAATCATGGCGAATTGATTGCGCGCGTCGAGCCCGGACAGGCGGCCGACAAGGCTGGGATCAAGCAGGGCGATGTCGTCGTGAAGGTCAACGGTCGTGAGGTCACACCGGACCAGACCTTGTCGTACCTCGTGGCAAACCAGGCGGTTGGATCGCGTGTGCCAATCGAAGTCATTCGCGAAGGGCGTCGCCAGACGCTGACGGCAATCGTCGGTGAACGGCCGTCGGAGGAAAAGCTGGCCAGCCTTGGTGGCGGTGGCGAGCCCGGTCTCGACCCCGAAGATGAAAAGTCGAGCCAGACCGCCACGCGCGCCTCGCTCGGCCTCGCGCTCCAGACGCTGACACCCGACATTTCGCGCCAGCTTGGCCTCAATGCAGGCGTGAAGGGCGTTGTGATCGGCGCGGTCGATCCCTCGAGCGATGCAGCGGCCAAGGGGCTCCAGCGCGGGGATGTCATCCTGTCCGTCAATTACAAGCTTGCCAGTTCGCCTGCGGACATTGCGGCCGCAGCAACTGCGGCCAAGTCTGCAGGACGTTCGAATGTGCTGCTGTTTGTCCAGCGGGGGCAGGGTCCTGCCCGCTATCTGGCAATAAAGCTCAAACAGGGCTGATCTTAACACTGATTCCCGCTTTGCTGTTGTGCCTGCGCTCGGCTATGCCGCTGCGCTCAAGCACAACAGCCGGGAAGCCTGCTCCTTCATGCGAAATCCGATGCGGTTACTGGGGCAAAGGCGTTTCCTGCCCCTGTTCGTCACGCAATTCCTGGGTGCCTTCAACGATAATCTGTTCAAGACAGCGATGGTCGTTCTGGTCATCTACCAGATCTACAGCGATCCGACGAAAGAGGCCGACTTCGCGGCGCTGGCCAGCGGGCTTTTCATCCTGCCCTTTTTTCTGTTCTCGGCGCTTTCCGGACAACTGGCGGATGGCCGCGACAAGGCCCCGCTGATCCGCATCATCAAGTCGGCGGAAATTGCGATCATGATTTTCGGGGCGGCCGGGCTGATGCTCCATACCGTTCATCAGGGCCTGTCGATCGTGCTGATGCTGATCGCGCTGTTCGCCATGGGTGTGCATTCAACATTCTTCGGCCCCATCAAATATGCAATCCTCCCCCAGCATCTGGGCAAGGATGACGTGCTCGGTGGAACGGGACTGGTTGAAGCGGGAACCTATATCGCGATCCTGCTCGGGACGATCATCGGCGGTATCATTCCCTATCAATGGGCTGCCGTCGGGGTTGTGCTCACGGCAGTTGCGGGCAGGATCGCCGGACAACAGGTTCCTCCGGCGCCACCGCAGGAGGATGCGCCGACCTTCAAGTTCGACTGGCACATCATTCGCGCTTCCAACCGGCTGGTCAGTGCGACAATGCACATCCCGAGGCTCTACCTGGCCATCGTCGCAATCAGTTTCTTCTGGGCGATTGGCGCTGTCCTTGCTGCCCTGTTTCCGCCGCTCGTCAAGAATGCGCTGGGCGCGGACCAGACGGTGGCAACGATGTTCATGGCCATTTTCTCGATCGGCATCGCGATTGGCTCGGTCGCCGTCAACCGGTTGCTCAAGGGGCGGGTATCTGCCCGCTATTCGCCTGTTTCGGCGATCGCCATGGGGGGGTTTGTTGCGGTGCTCTGGTGGGCAGTCAGGACCTGGCCCGAAACGCCGGATCACCTGATGGGAATTGCCGAATTCGTCTCCTGGAAACAGGCGGACCTGGTGCTGGTTGCGCTTCTTGGCATTGCGATTGCGGGCGGCATGTTCGTGGTGCCGCTCTATGCCTTCCTGACCACAACCGTTCCGCAGGCGGAAACCGCACGCACCGTTGCCGCGAACAACATTGTCAATTCAGGCGCTATGGTGGTTTCGTCACTGCTGCTGATGGTTTTGAATGCCCTGCATGTGACCATTGCGGACATGGTGCTGACCGTGGCGATCGGCAGCCTTATTGCAGCCTGGATTGCCCAGAAGCTGCATTTGGCTTGCGATTAGGGCCCAGGATCAGGCTTCGACCTTTTCCACCCATTCGGGAAAAAAGACGGGCTCCCGCGTTGACCAGCCGGGCGCAGTTGCTGCGGCTTCGCTGATTGACTGGAGCAAGGCGCGCCGCCTGTGCGGGTGCAGATGCGGCAGGGATGCCGCCGCGCAGAAGGCCGCGGGGAACCACGGCCGTGCAGAAGCGCCGATCAGCCGTTCATAGAGAAAGCGATAGGCGCCAAAGGACGAAATCCGGTCCTGCCCAAGGTCAAATGCCGAAACGCGGACCAGCAGCCCAACAAAGCCGTCGATCTGGCTGAGGCCACTGTCTTCGGGGATCGCCTGACGCAGGCTGGGAAGGTGTTCATAGGTTTTGGTCTGTGCCCGGATGCTGGCAGCTTCCACGACATCGCGCGACCAGAGCGCAAGTGCATCGCTGCGGCAATAGGCCACATCAAGCGAACGTCGGATATAGCGCTGCGCCGCGGCGTCGAAGCTCGCGAACTCCTTGATCTCGGCAAGCGTGAGGCTGCCGTCGGCGGGTTTCATGCTGGTTGCCATGCGCCAAACTCCAATTCCCTGTGCCGCGCATGATCGCCGAAGTTGGTTATCAAGCCGTTAATCAGCCCGATCAATCGACAAGCCAGAGCCAGATTTCGACAAAGGAGGTGAGCAAGGGGGTGCACAATTCGGCGATCGCGCTATGGTAAAGGTGATGAACGAAAGTCGCGAACTACCGGAAAGCCGTCCGCTCGATAGCCGGGCCGTGTTGTTCTCCATCCTCGGATTCTGGCTGTTTTACGTCATCATCGTAACCTTGCGGGCGATGATCATGGACTTTCCAGCCCAGGGCGAAATGGCTCTGCGGCGTGGTTTCGTGACGGGTGTCGGGATTTTCATCACGATCGGGCTGTGGCTGATCCTGCGATTGCTGGACCGCAAGCCATTGTGGACCCGGGTGATCGCGGTCAGCCTGATTTCAATCCCCTGCGCCGTCGGGATTTCTGCGGTCAATTACTATTTCTTCAATGTCTATGATCCGGCGGGACTGATGGACATTGAGCGCGCCTTTCCGGAAAAGGACCATCCGATGATCATGGAGATCGCGGAAGTCGCGATTTCCCGCTATTTCTTCCTGATCGCCTGGGCATCCCTCTATCTTGCGCTCGGCTTTTCGCAGGACGTTCGCGAAGCGGAGCGCCGGACAGCGCGTTTTGCGCGGGCCGCGCAGTCGGCGGAACTGCGTGCGCTGCGCTATCAGGTCAATCCGCATTTTCTGTTCAACACGCTCAATTCGCTTTCTGCTCTGGTGATGCGTGGTCGTCGTGACGAAGCCGAAACGATGATCATGAACCTGTCGACCTTTTATCGCACCAGCCTGTCGGGCGAACCGAGCGAAGACGTCGAGCTCGCGGAGGAAATCGAGCTCCAGAAGCTCTATCTCGATATCGAAGCCGTGCGCTTTCCAGAGCGGCTGCAGGTGAGAATCGACCTGCCGGAAGAGCTTGCCAGTGCCGCAGTGCCCAGGCTGATCCTCCAGCCACTCGTCGAAAACGCGATCAAGCACGGCGTTTCGCAAACCAACCGTCCTGTTCTCATCGACATCAGCGCGGCTGAGGCAGAAGGGCAGTTGATCCTGACCGTGACTGACAATGGTCCCGGTTCAACGCAGGGCAATGCGGATCATGATGGCCCGGGCGGGATCGGGCTGGTCAATGTGCGGGACAGGCTGGCTGCGCGTTTCGGGGAACGGGCCAGCATCGCGCATGGCCCGGTCGCTGGCGGCGGCTATCGCGTGTGCCTGACCCTGCCTCTGGTCCGCCATGCCGGATAGCGCTCCACTCCGCACCTTGATTGTCGACGATGAGCCCTTGGCCATCGAACGCATGCAGATTCTTTGCGCCGAACAACCGGGCATCACACTTGTCGGCACAGCGGCGGACGGTGCATCGGCGTTGCGGATGATCGAAAGCCTTGGCCCCGATCTGGTGCTGCTTGATATCGCGATGCCTGAACTGGACGGCATGGGCGTCGCCAAGACTCTGGCCAGACAGTCCGGGACCGCAGTTCCGGCAATCATTTTTGTGACCGCCTTTGACAGTTTTGCCATCGAAGCCTTTGATCTGGCCGCAGTCGACTATTTGCTGAAGCCAGTATCCGCGGATCGTTTGCGGCGCGCTGTTGACCGTGTCGTCGAACGTCGCCGGATTCCAGCTAGCGATGTTGCGGCGCCCGATTCGGTGGACGAATTCTGGGTCCCGCACCGGTCCGAACTGGTCCGCATCGCTGCGAATGACATCGAACGGATCGATGCCGAGCGCGATTATATGCGGCTTCATGTGGGCCAACGCAGCTACCTCCTCCACCAGACGATTGGCGCCCTTGAGGCGCGGCTCGACCCGATGCGGTTCATCCGCCTTCACCGGTCGGTGATTGTCCGCAAGGACCGGATTGCCCGGCTTGGCCATGACAAGGCCGGTGCCTGGCATGCAGAGCTTGTGGATGGTGATCAGGTCCGGATTGGCCGGACCTACCTGGCGCATGTAAAGGCGATGGCAGGACGCTAGGCATTCGGCATTCACCTGCTGTTCAAGTAAGATATAACATCACATGAGCAACTGTAAGGGAGAGTGCTCATGCTTGTCCGTATCAGCCGTTCGCGGCCCGCCTGCCTGATCCCGCTTATCGCTCTTGTCGTGGGCCCCGCAACGCCATTGGCGTCTCGAACCCCGCCGGATGCGCGCGTAGTTGCGCCTCAGGGGCCCGTGCGTTGCAATCGCGGAGAACAGGATGTTCGAGCGACCGGTATCGGCCGGATGATTCGCAAGGCACCCGTTTATTCAAACCTGCCTGCTCCGTCTCCTCCGCCGATGCCCAGCCATGCGAACGCGCAGGAAGTTGTGGTCAGCGCGCAACGCGTCAACCCGACAATGCAGAATGTGCCGATGGCGATCGCGACCGCCACATCGGCACAGCTTGAGGATCGTGAACGCTATGCCGGAAAGGATGTTGCGGGGATTTTCGCCGTTGCGCAGCAGCCGGTCTCGACCTTCTCGGTCGATGTCGATACCGGCTCCTATGCCAATGTCCGTCGCTTCCTCGTGCAGGGACAGACCCCGCCTGCGGCAGCGGTCCGGACTGAAGAGATGCTCAATTACTTCCGTTACGATTATCCCGCGCCGGAAGATCGCAATCGTCCGTTCAGCGTCTCGACCGACATGGCGCTCACACCCTGGAACGCCGAGACTCGGTTGCTCCGCATCGGCATCAAGGGCTTCGACCTCAAGCGGGAACAGCGCCCGCCGGTAAACCTTGTCTTCCTCGTCGATGTTTCCGGATCGATGTACGATCAGGACAAGCTGCCGCTGGTGAAGTCCGCGCTTTCGCTGCTGGCGGACCGGCTTTCACCCCGCGACAAGGTTTCGATTGTCGTCTATGCCGGGGCAGCCGGGATTGTCCTCGAGCCCACCAGCAATCCGGCCTATGTGAAGGCTGCACTCGATTGCCTTGAAGCGGGTGGCTCGACCGCCGGTGGTCAGGGCATGGAACTTGCTTACGCCACTGCCCGGGCCCATTTCATCAAGGGCGGCGTCAACCGGGTGATCATGGCCACCGACGGCGATTTCAATGTCGGCATTTCGTCTGACGAAGGCATCGAAGCGATCGTGAAGAAGAACCGCGAAAGCGGAATTACGCTCACGACGCTGGGCTTTGGGCAGGGTAATTACAATGAAGCGATGATGGAGCATGTGGCCGATGTCGGGAATGGCAATTATGCCTATATCGACAGCGCCATCGAAGCCCAGAAGGTGCTGGATGAGGAAATGGCGGCAACGCTCTTCACCATTGCCAAGGATGTGAAGATCCAGATCGAATTCAATCCGTCTGTGGTCAAGGAGTATCGCCTGATTGGCTATGAAAACCGGGCGCTGGCCGAAGAGGATTTCGACAATGACACGGTCGATGCCGGCGACATCGGTTCCGGCCATCAGGTGACGGCGCTTTATGAGCTTGTGCCCGCAAATGCCAAGGGATGGCTTCCCGCGCGGCATTTCGATGCCAACCGGACACCCCCTGGCAGCCCGATCGCCGAAAGTGATCTTGCCTGGCTCAAGCTTCGGTACAAGCTGCCGGACGGAGATCGCTCGATGCTGATCGAACGTCCGGTCGCCGCAAGCCTGGCGCGCGCGGCGGGCCAGCCGCAGGGCGATATGGCGTTTGCCAGCGCAGTGGCGGCTTTTGGGCAGAAATTGCGTGGCGACAAATATCTCGGGACATTTTCCTTTGCAGACATCAGGCGACTGGCAGGGGGACAGCAAGGCTATCTGCGGGAGGAGTTCCTGAAACTCACCGGCCTGGCCGACAGGGGTGCCGCCGCGCCGACAAATTGATCTCCGCTGGACTTGGCGCCCCTGCGCGCTAGTGTCCCGGCACAATTGAAACTGTGTCGGGAGCAAGAGTGTTGGACAACAGATTGATCATTGCGGTTCTTGTCGGGATCGTCGTCGTAACGTTGCTCTGGGTGCTTTTGCGCAATCGCGGGACTGGTCCGGCGTTGCCTGCTGATAAAAAGGCAGAGATACCTGCGGCACCGGTCATTCCGCCCATAGCGGCTCCGGAACCAGTGGCGGCACCCGCAAAGCCGAAACCTAAGCCAAAAGCGAAGGCCGTTACACCCGCTGCGAAGGAAGCCTCGGCAAAGAAGCCCGTGGCGAAAAAAGTCGCGAAGCCCAAGGCAGCGCCAGTGGCTCCTGCACCGACGGCTGCGCCATCGATGACAGAAATCGGCATTCCCGCGGCAGTCGGCGCGCCGGACAATCTCCTCCTCCTCAAGGGAGTCGGCCCCAAACTCAACACACTGCTCATCGGACTCGGAATCACCCGGTTCGACCAGATTGGTGGATGGACAGCCGAAGATGCCGCAAAGGTCGATGCGCATCTTGGCGCTTTCAAAGGCCGGATCGAACGTGATAGCTGGATCGAACAGGCAGGCCTTCTGGCCAGGGGAGAGATCGCGGCGTTTGAAACCAGATTTGGGAAACTCGACAGCGAAAACTGATTTGCGCGCTATACGGTGGCTTCGCAGCGGCAGGGTTGCGTTTGCTGCCCTTGCGCTCATCGGCTCAATGGCTGGAGCGCAGTCGCTCGATGATGAACGCAAGGCAATGTCGCTTGCAAGAGCGCAATCCGCCGCTGCGGATGCCCGGGCAATTGGTTTTGAGGCAAAGGCTGCTGCGGCGCG
>Ga0116178_10002637_pt1 | contig 13980 bp, 18 predicted proteins | sample AD_STIC12_MetaG_FD_89880 | JGI IMG/M metagenome (GOLD analysis project Ga0116178, IMG submission 89880) | Active sludge microbial communities of municipal wastewater-treating anaerobic digesters from USA - AD_STIC12_MetaG | ecosystem: Engineered > Bioreactor > Anaerobic > Digestate | place: USA... | reverse complement strand
CTGAGAGCCCCCAGCAGTAAAAACAGAAGGTGTCTTACAAAAGAAAAGCGTATCCTCAAGGTAAAGCCTGTTTTACAATTACAAACGTAAAAAACAGATATTCAATATTATAATCAGTCAGAATATCTAATTTTGCTAAAATTATCAATTTGAAACCCAAAAAAACCATATCAGAGCGGTTGACCACCAAATATCAGTTGGTGATACGCAATGAAGAGAACCTGGCCGAGAAGTCGACCATTGGATTTACCTATGCCAAGGTGATGGTGATTTCCGCTTCTTTGTTCTTGTTGCTTTTTGCTTTCAGCCTTTTTTTATCAAAGACTTTATTGGCAAAATGGTTTGATCCCAAGCATGCCCAGATGGAAGCAAACAAAAAACTCTATGAGCTTGCCTTAAAGGTTGATTCGTTAGCTGTAGAAGTAAATCGTAAAGACCTATTCATTCTAAACTTTCAGCGGATTTTAAGTGGGGATACCGCAAGTGGATTTACCGATCCGGCCGATGCCCTCGGTGGCGAAAATCAGCCGGTGAAAGCAGTTGGTAATATGAAACTGGCGCCTTCTGATTCGCAATTCAGAAAAGATTTTGAGAAGAGTGAGTTCTCATTAGTTACACTCACCAGCGGTAAGTATCGGGAACTTGAAGAAATGTACTTCTTTACTCCCATTACAGGGTTTGTGTCCGATCATTATGATATAAAGAAAGGTCACTACGGAGTGGATATTGTAGCCAAGACAAATGAGCCGGTAAAATGCGTTGCCGATGGCACTGTGGTGATGGCCTCCTGGACTCAGGACGCAGGATATGTGATAGCTGTGCAACACCGCGGCAACCTTGTGTCGGTGTACAAGCACAATGCCGGATTATTAAAAAAAGTTGGTAGCTTTGTGAATGCCGGTGATATTATCTCTATAGTTGGCAACAGTGGAGAGATGACCGATGGACCCCATTTGCATTTTGAAATGTGGTATAACGGTAACTCACTCAATCCGGAAGATTTTGTAACGCTTTAACCCACAAGCCATGTTAACATCAAAAGAACAGAAAAGAGTCGCAGACGAGATCAGCAATTCCAGTAACGTCATTGGAAAAGGCACTGTGCTGGAAGGAAACATTGAAACCTTTGGTAATATTCGCATAGAAGGCAAAGTTATAGGCAGTGTTAAGTCCAAATCAAAAATAGCGTTGGGGCATTCAAGCCACATTGAAGGGAACATCATAGCACAAAATGCAGATATCGAAGGTGAAGTAAAGGGGAAGCTGGAGATTTCTGAATTGTTGGTGCTGAAAGCTACAGCCAAAATTCATGGTGATATTCTAACCGGAAAGTTGGTGGTAGAACCGGGTGCTATTTTCAATGGAAGTTGTAAAATGGGTGCTATTATGAAAGACATTAAGATAGGAGAAACGAATGGTATGCACGCCCTTCGCCCGGAAGAAGTCAGAGCAAACTAATTTTAAAATCAACAAGGAAAGCCACAGATCTGCCAGGCAGTTTTGTGGCTTTCTTTTTTTACTCAATAGATGTCCAAAGAGAAAGACAATTCGAATTCCTTTTTAAAATACAGCAGCCTTGGCATACAGATGCTTGTAACCCTTGGTGTAGGGGCATGGTTGGGTATGAAGTTGGATACCTATTTTGAACTTAAATTCCCCGTCTTTCTAATCACTTTTGTATTTGTGCTTTTTGGAGGCATCATGTATCAACTTTATCGCACTTTAAATAAAGACTAAGCCTTGTTTCGGTTTACATTAAGTCTTTTCCTGATGGCCACCTTGGTTGTTTTTATTACCTGGCTGGGTTCAGTTCAAACGTGGTGGTCATTGCCTCTTTTCTGGAAAGAGATCATTGTATTCATGCTTTTTGTAACGCTGATTATTGGCTACAAGTTGGTCCGGATGCGGAAGGAGCAGGCAGCAGCCTTCGTACAGTTCTATCTCCTTTCAATTACCTTAAAAATGGCTGCGGGGTTAGCCTTTATTGTTTTTATCATTTTGAAAGCTCCTGATGAAGCAACGGGTAGTGCTTCACTATTCATCCTTTGCTACCTTCTATTTACTCTAGCGGAGGTTGTCTTTTTAATTAGAAAAGACCCATCCTAGGGGTGCGCTTTAAAAAGCACCCTTATTGCCCAAAATTCGCACAAAACATTTTTTTCAGATTGGATAATTGATACTTTTGCAGTCCATTTAAAAGCCTTTGTTCCGACCGCGATGAATAAGCCGTTTTTTGCATCAAAATCAACGTTTTTGGCCCTCATTTTAATCGTTTTAACAGGCGTTTTTTCTCCGGTTTTTGCTTCCGATCAGGAAGGTCATGGCGAGGCTGAACCCTTCAATGCCAGCGAGGTTATTTTACACCACGTTTTGGATGATCACCAGTGGCACATTGCTGATTGGTTAGTAATCCCTCTTCCGGTTATTGTTTATACTGAGGAAAGAGGGCTTGACGTATTCTCCTCAAGTCACTTCTATGAGCATCACCAGAAAGTCGAATATAATGGCTACCAGCTTGACGAGCATGATCACATTTATTTAGTTGAATCTGGTAAGGCAGTGTTTGATCTTTCAATAACCAAAAACGTGGCCATGCTTTTCCTTACAGCCGGGCTTATGTTCTTTGTTTTTCTTTCAGTAGCCAAAGGATTTAAAAACAATCATGGAAAGGCACCAAACGGACTACAGTCATTTTTTGAACCGATTATACTTTTTGTTCGCGATGAAATTGTAAAGCCAAATATGGGGCATCATTACGAGAAGTTTATGCCTTATATGCTTACCCTTTTCTTCTTTATCCTGTTTGGTAACTTATTGGGTCTGCTTCCGGGTGCGGGTAACCTTACCGGAAATATTGCAGTGACCATGACCCTTGCCGTATTTACTTTTTAATTACCAACCTAAGTGGTAACAAAGGATATTGGGGTCATATTTTCTGGACACCCGGTGTGCCACTTCCCTTGCGGATTGTAATCCTTCCGGTTGAGATCATTGGAATCTTTACAAAGCCATTTTCATTGATGATCCGTTTGTTTGTGGCAATCACAGCCGGACACATTGTATTGCTCAGTTTGATAAGTCTGGCATTTATATTCGGAAGTATTTGGGTGGGTTTGGGGTCGTCATTAATTGTCTTGTTTATCAATTTGATTGAATTGTTGGTTGCCGGTATTCAGGCTTATGTATTTACGATGTTTACATCCATGTATATAGGCATGGCAGTACAAGATCACGGACACGACCATTAAACTGGAATTAAAGAAATCCGCTTCAAGGTTTTGGAGCGGTGTTGTTTAACTTAAATAAATAAAACTATGTTGTTCGCTTTATTATTGGACATTAGCTATGCGATCATGGGCGCTGGTATCGGTGCTGGTCTGGCTGCAATTGGCGCTGGAATTGGTATCGGCCGCATCGGTGGTTCTGCTATGGAAGGAATGGCTCGTCAGCCTGAAGCTTCCGGCAAAATCCAGAATGCAATGTTGGTGATTGCCGCTCTTATCGAGGTGGCAGCTCTCTTTGCGCTCGTTATTTGCTTATTGATCTCATTCAAAAGCTAAAAGACAAAAAGACTTGCTTCAGTAATGGACTGGAGCAGTCTTTTTATTTTCAAATTTTAAGTAGCCACACAGTTTAGTAAAACAAAAACTATGGATCTTCTAACCCCCGGCCCCGGTCTTATCATATGGCAAGCATTCGTGTTCTTGCTGTTGTTTTTTCTTTTATCCAAACTGGCCTGGAAACCAATTCTCAGTTCACTGAAAGAAAGAGAACAGTCTATCCAGCACGCTTTGGATTCGGCCGAGAATGCCAAAAAAGAAATGGCCAGCCTTAAGGCTGATAACGAAAAACTTTTAAAGCAGGCGCGCGAAGAGCGCGATAAGATATTGCGCGATGCCCGCGATGCCGCAAATCGCCTTCACGATCAGGCACAGGCAGATGCTAAGAAAAATGCAGACCGATTGATTGAAGATGCTAAGTCCATCATTCAAACTGAAAAGAATGCTGCCTTGCGCGATGTGAAAGAACAGGTGGCTATTTTCTCAATTGAAATTGCGGAGAAACTTATTAAGAAGAATCTTTCGGACGATAAATCACAGAAAGAATTAGCTAACACATTCATCAAAGATTTAAAGCTTAATTAATCCATGGCAGATGTAAGGGTAGCTTCCAGATATGTCAAGTCACTGCTCGGATTAGCTGTTGAAAGAGGTGTGCTTGATCAGGTGCATCAGGATATGCAGATGTTGGATAGAATTTTTGGGACTAATCGCGACCTGGTGAATATGCTCCGCAGCCCAATCATTCGTCATGAGAAAAAAAGAAGTGTCCTGGAAAAAATCTTTAAAGGCAATGTAAATAGTCTCTCTTTTGATATCATCGATATCCTTACCCGTAAAAATCGTGAAAGCTTGTTACCAGCGATTGCTAAAGAATTTCATGTAGCGTATAACGAAAACAAAGGCATAGGAAAAGCCACAGTAACAACCACTGTGCCGATGGATGCTGCCCTAAGAGCTGAAATCGAAACCATTGTTAGGCAGTTGAGTCAAAAGAACAAAATTGAATTGGAGGAAAAGGTTGATCAGAATTTGATCGGAGGATTCTTGCTCAACGTGGATGATCGTCAGATAGATGCTTCCATCAAGAGTAAATTGAAAACGTTGAAATTGAAGTTTTCACACAACCCGTACTTAAAGGAGTTTTAAAAATTGAAAAATATACCATCTCATAACAACTAGTTTATGGCAGAGATCAGACCTGAAGAAGTATCAGCAATATTAAGAGAGCAATTATCGCAGTCGCGCACAGATGCACAACTGGAAGAAGTTGGTACTGTGTTGACCATCGGTGACGGTGTGGCTCGTATTTACGGACTCACCAAAGCACAGGCTGGTGAGCTTATTGAATTTGAAAATGGGTTAAAGGCACTCGTTCTTAACCTTGAAGAAGATAACGTAGGTGCTGTGTTGCTGGGCGATGGCAAAGGAATTAAAGAAGGCGCAACAGTAAAGCGTACCGGACAAATTGCCTCCGTGCAAGTGGGTGAAGGTTTGTTGGGTCGCGTAGTTGATACACTGGCTCAGCCGATTGACGGAAAGGGCCCTGTAGAAGGACAACTCTATGAAATGCCCCTGGAGCGTAAGGCCCCGGGAGTAATTTTTCGTCAGCCGGTGAATGAACCACTTCAAACGGGTATCAAAGCTATTGATGCAATGATTCCGATCGGTCGTGGTCAGCGTGAATTAATTATTGGAGATCGTCAGACGGGTAAAACAGCGGTAGCTATTGATGCTATCATCAACCAAAAAGAGTTTTACGAAAAAGGTCAGCCTGTATTTTGTATTTATGTAGCTATTGGTCAGAAGGCTTCTACTGTAGCTAGCGTTGCGGCTACACTTGAGAAGGCGGGTGCCATGAAATACTCGGTAATAGTTTCGGCTTCTGCCTCTGATCCTGCCCCTATGCAATTCTTCGCCCCGTTTACCGGAGCTGCGATTGGTGAGTTCTTCAGAGACACCGGTCGCCCTGCATTGGTTATTTATGATGATTTGTCGAAACAGGCTGTTGCATATCGTGAAGTTTCCTTGTTATTGAGAAGACCTCCGGGCCGCGAAGCGTACCCTGGTGATGTATTCTATTTGCACTCACGGTTATTGGAACGTGCAGCGAAAATCATCAATAACGATGAGATAGCCAGAAACATGAATGACCTTCCTCCTTCATTGAAAGGAATCGTAAAGGGCGGTGGATCGCTTACAGCGTTGCCGATTATTGAAACTCAGGCCAATGACGTTTCTGCTTATATTCCGACTAACGTTATATCAATTACCGATGGCCAGATCTTCCTTGAAACAAACTTATTTAACTCGGGTATTCGCCCTGCTATTAACGTAGGTATTTCGGTATCGCGCGTAGGGGGTAATGCTCAGATTAAGTCAATGAAAAAAGTGGCTGGTACCTTGAAGTTGGATCAGGCTCAATTCCGCGAATTGGAAGCCTTCTCAAAATTCGGTTCAGACCTTGATGCCGCAACTAAATTGACGATTGAGCGCGGTCGTAGAAATACGGAAGTATTGAAACAACCCCAGTATGCTCCTGTGCCGGTTGAAGATCAGGTAGCTATGATTTTAGCTTCTACAAAAGGATACATTGACCGGGTGCCTGTAAATAAAGTGAAGGATTTCGAAAAGGAATTTATAGGTCTTATGCGAGCTCAGAACAAGCAGGTGATGGATAATTTCCGTGCTGGCAAGTTCGAAGATGCTGATGTAGATGTGGTGAAAAAGTTTGCTACAGAATTAGCATCGAAATATTAAGTTGAAAATTAGCTGATTTGAAAATCACTGATGTTCAAATTTTCAAATTCTCAGGTTGACTAATTGAAAGTATGGCAAGTTTAAAAGAAGTTAAGAGTCGTATTACATCCGTAATCTCAACACAGCAGATTACCAAAGCCATGAAAATGGTGGCGGCAGCTAAGTTGAGAAAGTCTCAGGATCGCATAACCCAAATGCGTCCGTACGCTCAAAAACTTACGCATCTTTTTCAGAACCTTTCGGCAGCTGGTCAGGATGAGCAAGCCTGGTATAACAGTAAGCGTGCTGAAGAGAAAATCCTTCTCGTGGTTATTAGTTCTGATCGCGGGCTCTGCGGTTCTTTCAATAGCACAATCATTAAGGCAGTAAGCCGACAGATCGCAGACAATTATTCAACTCAGGCTACTAAAGGAAATGTTACTATTCTTCCTTTAGGGAAGAAGGCGTTTGAATTTTTCAGCAAGAGGAATTACAAGGTCGTGGCCGATTACTGGAATGTTTTTCACGGCTTGTCATATGAAAATGTATCAGTTATTGGAGAATATTTGATGAATACATTTCAGGCTGGCGAGTATGACAGAATTGAAATCATATACAACGAATTCAAAAATGTGGCAACCTAGATTCTTCGGGTAGAACAGTTCCTTCCGGTGCTTCAGCCTAAGAAAGAGCAAAAGGCGGTTGAAACCGATTACATTTATTTACCGAATCAGGAAGAGATTGTAATTGGCATGGTACCGAAGGCGTTGAAAATTCAACTCTTCAAATCGATACTGGACTCCAATGCTGCAGAAAATGGAGCCCGGATGACAGCGATGGACAAGGCTACTGAAAATGCAGGTGAATTATTGAAGGAGTTGAAGTTGACCTACAACCGCACCCGTCAGGCGGCTATTACAAAAGAAATTCTGGAGATTGTGGCCGGAGCTGAAGCGCTCAAGGCATCCTGATAAAATTTTGAAATAATGTAAAACTCCCTGGCAACCCAGGGAGTTTTTGTTTTATGGATATGCTGCTCCGATTATATAGAACGTTTAATCTATTGAGCTTTGATGTGGCTATTGGATCTATGATCTCGGCCCTTTATTTTTCAAAGCTATTGATCATAGAGCCGAGCGCATATTCAATAATTACTCTCGGCCTTACCGTTTGGATAATCTATACAGCTGACCGTTTACTGGATGTCAGAAATTCAAAAGGCCCCGTAACTACCGAACGGCATAAATTTCACCAACGTTATCAAAATCAATTGTGGTATTCTATTGTCCTTGTAGTATTGGCAATAACAGCCTTACTTTTGTGGCTTCCCCAAGCAGTGTTAAAGGGTGGTATTTTACTGGCAGTAATGACTGGCCTATATTTGTTCTTGCATAAGAAGCTGCTGGTAAAAGAATTTGTTATTGCCATACTCTATACGATGGGCATCTTATTGCCTTCGTGGAGTTTACACAACAGTTCTTTTTCATTAGGGAGTTATCTTTTGATTGCTCAGTTTTTTATTGTGGCATTAATAAATCTATTACTCTTTTCATGGTTTGACTATGAGTCTGATAAAAGCAGGGGTTCGGCTTCGTTTGTAACAGCTTACGGAAAGAAGTTGACTAGCCGGGTAATATGGGCCTTGAACATTTGCAGTATAGGCATTAGCGGATGGATGCTTTTTCATTTCCACACTTCATCCACGCTTGTCTTTCTGTTCATGACATTTATCCTTGCGATCATTTCATTATTCCCTGCTTACTTCTCAGTCAACTGCAGGTATCGTTTTTTAGGAGACGCTGTATTTTTTCTTCCTGCCGTGGGAATATTCATATGAGTAAGAGCCTGGCCACGGGATTTAATAGACTGGCACCTATATACGATGCCTTAGCCAGAGTAGCTATTGGTAAAGGGATTAGAACATCACAACTTCATTTTTTGAACCATCTTAGGGAAAGACGCAAGTTGCTTATACTGGGCGGAGGCACTGGATGGATACTTCCTTATATCATTAAATCAAATCCAACCATACAGATTGATTATGTAGATATTTCTCACAGGATGATTGAGCAGGCAAGAAGTAATGTGAGTGCAGATTTTCAGGTACGATTTATAGTGGGTACCGAAGAGAATATTCCCGATAAGAACTATGACTGCGTAATCACCAATTTTTATCTTGATCTTTTTGATGATGTAAATCTTGGCCATGCAGTATTTTGTATTAAAAATTCCATTTTGCCAAATGCCATTTGGGTAGCCACTGATTTTATAGACGAAATACCGTGGCATAGAAGAGTGCTTGCGATCATGTTTTGGTTCTTTCGAGTAACAACAGGCTTGCGCACCAAAAAACTACCCTTGTGGGAGAAGGAATTGCGCAAGGCTGGAGGAACCCAACTTGAAATAGCAAAATACAGTAGGGGTTTTATCAAATCGGTTGTGTTCAGGTTTCCTATATAGGCGGGTAAAAATCAGAATCAGCTTTATATAGAATTAGCCTGCGCTACCTATATTGCTTACCTACACAGAGACATATGATAAAGTTGCTTATTACCAGTTTGTTATTTGGTTGGGTCTTATCTTGTGATACTTCAAAATCCAGTTCGGATGTGGGCCCACCCGTTATGCCTGATCGCACTTTGAATGCTGCGTTTCTGGTGGTCGATGGTGTCTATAATTCAGAACTAATAGCGCCTATGGATGTACTGCAGCACACAATCTTTCATACAAAGAATGGAATAAAAGTCTTTACCGTTGCACCCCAAAGAGATACCATTATTTCGTTTGAGGGGCTCCGTTTAATACCCGATTTTTCTTTTGTTTCTGACTCACTTCCAATCATTGATATTCTGATAGTACCCAGCGCAGAACATAGCATGACTTCCGATCTGGAAAATAAGGAACTTATCGATTTTGTGAAGACTACGGGCAGAAAGGCGCTATACGTTATGTCCCTTTGCGATGGCGCGTTTGTATTAGCCAAGGCAGGTTTGTTAGACACCTCTCATTGCACAACATTTCCGGGAGATATTCAAAAATTCAAGGACGCATTTCCTCGGCTTACGGTGCATCAAGATGTTAGTTTCATTCATGACGGACGAATGATTACTTCAGCCGGAGGCGCAAAGTCGTATGATCCTGCCTTGTATTTGGTTGAACTGCTGTATGGAAAGAAGGCTGCGGACGGAATTGGCAAGGGACTGGTTATCGACTGGGATCTGGAAACCATAAAGCATACCCGGTTCGAATAGACTTATTAACTTTAAGTAACGAATCTTACCTTACTCTTACTTGCTTCTGTCTTATTGTTAAAAAGTATTTAACTTGTCCTTTCGCTTGGAATCAGAATGAATACCGAAAGGAGATCGCAGACTCTCAGTATGCAACAAATCATTGACAATTTACCCGTTGTTGTATTTGAGTACACAGTCAATCCAGACGGATCCAGAGATTTTACTTACCTCAGTTCTTCTTGTGAAAAAATTCTGGGAATAAATCGTGAATTGCTTTTGAGCGGATCTTATCCAATGAAGGTCTTTATTCATCGCGATGATTGGGATGAGTTTGAAGTATTAATAGAGAAGGCAATTGCTGAGGTTGTTCCCATTAAGTGGGAGGGCCGGATTTTCAATGCAAAGTCTGAAACCATATGGATTGAAGTATCCTGTGAGCCCTTTAGGCTAGATGATGGCAGAGTGGCCTGGAGTGGTGTTATCAGTGATATTCGCGAGCGCAAGGAATTAGAACAAAAAAAGAGGGAAGCCGATATGCGATACCTCAAAACCGAGACACTCTTTTCCGAACTTTTCAATAGTTCGCCTATGGCCATTGTGTTGTTGGATGATTCTGGAAACGTAGAGCAGGTTAACCGGGGGTTTGAACTGTTATTTGGATACACCATCACCGAACTAAGAGGCAAAAGCCTGAACAAGTTTATCATACCAAAGAACCTTGAGCTTGAAGCAAATAATATAAACTCTCTTATTTCTACCCGGCAGATTGTGAGGTTTGAAACCACTCGTTTGCGCAGAGATGATCAACCCGTATCGGTAATTATCTATGGCGTACCCGTGCAATTAGAGGATAAGAACATAGGAATTTTTGGAGTGTATGTAGATATTACAGATCAGAAAAAGATTGAGGAGGAATTGAAAATCCGAAATTCAGAATTGGACAATTTTGTGTACAAAGTTTCACATGATTTACGGGCTCCGCTATCATCCGTTCTTGGCTTGGTTAACCTCGCCCAAATGCCTGGCAACGATGACAACCCAGCTGAATATTTGAAAATTATCGGAGATAAAGTAGGTCAGCTCGATCACTTTATTGGAGATGTTTTAAGTCACTCAAAAAATCTTAAACTTGATGTAAAGACAGGCCCCATCGATTTTCAAGCTATCATTGATAGAACCTTTAAAGATCTTAGCTACATGCGGGGAACTGATCAGATGGAAAGGCAAGTAAGCATTCAGGGCGGTGAGTTTTCAAGTGATCCCTGGCGGATCGGTGAGATTTTCAGAAATCTGATTTCAAATGCCATCAAGTATCGTAAGATAAATGGTGAACCGAGCAAGGTTTCGATTACGGTAGATATCACTTCAGAAAGTGCGAATATTGTTTTCAAAGACAATGGCATTGGAATAAGTGCCGAGAATTTGAACAAGATATTTGAAATGTTTTATCGCGCCAGTGAGCAATCTGAAGGATCGGGTCTTGGGCTCTATATTGTTAAGAATGCAGTTGAAAAATTGGAAGGACAATTGGATGTGAAAAGCCGACCAAACGAAGGCACCACATTTGAAATTACCCTGCCTAACAAACTTGCCAATAGTTAATTTTTCAGCTCATGCAAATTAAAGAAGTAATTACGGAGCGCGACAAAAAGGAGTTTCTCCATCTTCCGGTTCGTCTATATCGTAATTCACCAATGTGGATCCGACCCCTGGATGCTGATGTTGAAGGAGTTTTTGATTCTGAAAAAAATAAAACCTATCACCATGGCGAGTGCATTCGTTGGATTTTGCTCAATGATGATGGTGAAGCCATCGGTCGTGTAGCGGCATTTATAAATCAGAAAACTGTAAGTAAAGGAAATGATCAGCCCACCGGGGGCATGGGTTTTTTTGAATGCATTGAGGATAAGCAAGCAGCTTTCTTACTTTTTGATCAATGTAAAAATTGGTTAACGCAGCGTGGTATGGAAGCGATGGATGGCCCTATCAATTTTGGCAATCGCGACCGCTGGTGGGGACTTTTGCTTGAAGGGTTTGATCGGGAGCCTAATTATCAATGTAACTATAACTTCTCCTACTACCAGAATTTTTTCGAAGCCTACGGTTTTCAGGTTTACTTTTACCAACTAACCTTTGGCCGGCCAATACAAGGTCCGCTGGATGCCAGACTTTACGAAAAGGCGGCCCTCGTTGAGAAAGATTCTAACTATCGATTTGGCTATGTAAAGAAATCTGAATGGGACATACTCCCCGGTAAAATACGCGAAGTGTATAACCGCGCCTGGGCCAAGCGTGGCGAAATACCCGAACTCACAGAATTGCAAGCGAAGCATCTGGTGAAACAAATGAGGCCCATTATGGATGAAAAACTTCTTTGGTTTGGATATTATAAGGATGAGCCTATTGCATTCTTTTTGTCCTTACCCGAAGTCAACCAGATTTTTAAATATGTGAATGGTAAAATGGATTGGCTGGGGAAGATTAAGTTTGTGTGGCACACGTTTAGAAAAACTAATAAAAAAGCATTTGGAATTTTATTCGGCCTGGTGCCTGAACATCAGGGCAAGGGAGTGGATGGTGCGATTATTGAAAACTTCAGAATATTTGCTCAGAACGGGGGAGTCTCCTATACGGATTATGAAATGAACTGGATCGGAGATTTTAATCCAAAGATGATTCGTGTAGTGGAGCAGATTAACGCTCCCGTTGTAAAAAGACATGCTACCTATCGCAAGCTCTTTGATGAAACCAAACCCTTCAAGAGAATGCCAATTATAAGTTGATTTATGGAAGAACAGGAAGAAACCCATTCGAGTTTTTTATTTCGTAACCTGATTAAAGGATTACTTTGGTTTGCCGTAATCATCACAGTCTTCATATTGTTGGAGGGATATATTCAGGAAAATTTCAAAAGCCATATTGATGACATTAGGGCTAATCCTGGGATACTTTATGGCGTGTATACACTTTCTGAAATTGTTTTTGGAATTCTGCCCCCTGAGTTATTCATGATGATTTGGATTCTTGACAATATTGATTTAGCAGGCTTTATTATTAATCTTTCTATCCTGACAGTTATTTCTTATGGAGCAGGAATATTAGGGTATTACATTGGTAAAACATTTTCAAAGACGCCTTTCTATCAAAACCGGATTCGTGAAAAGTATTTGAAGCAGTATGAAAAGAGTTTGAAGAAGTTTGGCGGCTATTTGGTTTTTGTTGGAGCAGTAACTCCCGTCCCATTCTCTGCTACCTGTATGTTGGCCGGCTCTGTGAATATGAACTTTAGAAATTTTCTTCTCATCTGCATTACACGCGTTTTCCGATTTGCAGCTTATGGATGGATGATTTGGAGAGTACCCGAATGGTTTAACGGCTAAAAAAAATGCCACCTGATAATCGGGTGGCATTTTTTTATAATTTAATAAATTTCTTAAGCTGCTTTCTTTGTCGAACAGGTGTTTAATCCGACAATAGTGTATAACGGGCAAAAGCTCACCAGGCTTGTCAGTAAAAACACTGCCCCCAGAATAACCAACACCAATCCTAATGTTCCTGTTACTGTTCCTGTAAAATAGAGTACAGCAAAAATTGCTGCGAGGATTATCCTAATCACGCGGTCTGCACTTCCCATGTTCTTTTTCATAGTTGTATTTTTTTAGTTGATGGTATATTTAAAGATCCACACCAGTAGTAAAACGGCACCCAAACAAAGTATACATACGATAATAAGTTTGGGGACTTTGCTCATTTCCTGATTGATGTCATAAAAGTAATTAACATGCAGCCCGAAGCTGGTGACCATAGTCACCACACGTGATAGCAAGTTGTAACGGGTTGGTTTACAGGATAAAAGAGTCAAATTATTTCAATACCACTATCTCCTTGCCGGATTTTCCCTTCTTTTTCAAGCTTTTTTAATACGCGGGATATTACCTCTCGTGAGGTCCCCAGCTCAAGGGCAATTTCTCGATGACGCAGATCAAGGGTACGGGTTGACTTCACACGGCTTTTTTCTTTCAGGTAATCGTAGATCCTCGAATCCAGCTTTTGAAAGATGAACTGATTTAGCGTATCAATTAACTCAGAATACCGGGTATTATATAAATCGTAAAATAGATTGTTCAACCTGGGAAATTGTTGTATCCACTGCTCCACACTTCGCGAAGGAAGGAGGAGTAATTTGGTAGGTTCTTCCGTAACGGCAAATATTTTACTGGGCTGATTTTTTATGCCGGCCAGAAAAGACATTACACAACTTTCGCTTGGCTCGATATAGTAGAGCAGTAATTCCCTTTCCTCATTACGGGTGTATACTTTGATCAAACCTTCCAGCACCAAAGGGATCATGGTTACATGTTGCCCTTCTTGCAATATTTCCGTACGGTCTGCAACGTCTTTAAGTACTCCTTCCAAAGCAAAGGCTTCTTGCAAATCCAACCCGATGT
>Ga0116178_10002636_pt1 | contig 13981 bp, 9 predicted proteins | sample AD_STIC12_MetaG_FD_89880 | JGI IMG/M metagenome (GOLD analysis project Ga0116178, IMG submission 89880) | Active sludge microbial communities of municipal wastewater-treating anaerobic digesters from USA - AD_STIC12_MetaG | ecosystem: Engineered > Bioreactor > Anaerobic > Digestate | place: USA... | reverse complement strand
TCCTTAATGTTGCTTCTTGTATTGAGATTTATATTTTCTTGTGTATTTACTGCAATTACGGGAGTACCCTTTTCAATTAAAGCTATTCTTCCATGCTTTAATTCTCCTGCCGGAAAGCCTTCAGTTTGGATATAAGAAATTTCTTTTAGCTTGAGAGCTGCTTCAAGGCATAGATAGTAATCCATGCTTCTTCCTATATAGAAGCAATTTCTTGAGTTTACAAGATACATTTCGGCTAATTTTTTGTAATTATCCTTATTATCACAAAGAGATTCCATTATATATGCAATTTTGGACAATTCTTTAAAAACATCAATATTGATTTTGTTGTCAACCAAAGCTGCAAGTATCGCTAATACTGTAATTTGAGCAGTGTATGCCTTTGTGGATGCAACAGCTATTTCGGGTCCCGCATATAACAAAAGCGTGTTGTCTGCTTCTCTTGATAATGTTGAGCCTTTCACATTGGTCAATGCAAGAGTCTTATAACCCATTTCCTTTACTTTTACCAACACAGCCCTGCAGTCAGCAGTTTCGCCGCTTTGTGAAATAAACATAAACAGCGGCTTTTCGGTAAGAAGCGGCATGTTGTAAATAAATTCGCTTGCTATTATTACTTCTGTGGGCTTATGAGAAATTTTTTCAAAGTACTGTTTTCCGATAAGTCCGGCATGGTAGCTTGTGCCGCATGCAATAATGTATATTTTGTCACAATCTCTTATTTGTTGTAAAATTTCCTCGGAAATTCTCATATTTCCACTTTCGTCGGAGTATTCTGACATAATTTTCCTTATTACAAATGGTTGTTCTTCTATTTCCTTCATCATGTAGTGAGGATATGTCCCCTTTTCAGTATCCGAAGCATCTATATCCGCCTTGAAGGGCTGCCTATTTACTTTGTTGCCATATATCGTAAATATTTCTATGTCGTCTTTTTTGATTTTCAAAAATTCTTTATCCTCGATTTCATAAAATAAATTTGTATGGTTTATCATTGCCATGGCATCACTTCCAAGCATGTTAAAACCGTTTCCTTTACCGGCTAACAAAGGTGTTTTATTCTTTGCTGCATAGAGTGTGTTCATATCCTCTTTATCTATTATTGCAAGGGCGTAAGAACCTATCAATTTGCTCATGGCATGCCTTATGGCAAGTTCAACTTCTTCGCCGTCATTAACAAATTTCTCTATAAGCTGAACAATAACTTCTGTATCAGTGTCACTTTGAAATTCAATATCACTTAAATATTTTTGTTTTAATTCTTCTTCATTTTCAATAATCCCATTGTGTACAAGGGTAAATCTCTTAGAGCTGCTCTGGTGAGGATGTGAATTTATTTGGTTGGGAGCCCCGTGAGTTGCCCACCTTGTATGCCCGATTCCTATATTTCCGGTAATTTTTGAGTCTATATTTTTTCTTAAGTCTGAAATCCTTCCTCTTTCTTTGCATACATATACTTCATTGTTATTTAATACAGCAATACCTGCTGAATCGTATCCTCTGTATTCAAGCTTTTCGAGTCCTCCCAAAATTATTTCCTTAACATCTTCATATCCGATATAGCCTACTATTCCGCACATAATATTTCTCCATTCTTTTTAATTTTTTTAATAGCAAATAACACCTGAAAAATTTTTTCAAGCAAAGAAATCCTTCACCTGCAGTAAGAATAACAAAAGAGATTCTTCACTGCGTTCAGAATGACTAAAAAGTTATTCGTTGCAATAACAAAAATGGGGAAACTAAGACTATTATTTCAGTAAGATTTGAAGCTGTCGATTTTATTTTGTCATTACAGTCGCCTGTAATATTTGTAAAAATCATATCGGTGCAGCTACACCGCAGAGCACCCGCCGAATTTTCGAAAACTCTGTCCTCGTCAACTTAAAAAAGTTCTGGCGCTATAATAATTTTGTTTCCCAAACTACATAATACCAGATTATGTTTATACTAAATTTTAGTTACTACATTTAGTATTTTATCACAAAATCAATTAATAGTATAGACTTTTTTGATATATTACCCCCGCTAATCAATCATTAAAATATTGCGGGGTATTTTTTTCTATTATCTTTACGGATAATCTTTATTTTCTATTAAAGTTTTTATGAAAAAATTTCTGATATTTTTTCAAAATATTTTCTGAAAATTTTATCATTTAATGTCAGAAGAAGTCTATAAATACATTGTATACGGCAGAAATTTAAACTTTAATTGATTTTTTATCATAATATTTTTGTTACCAATTCTATTAAATTGTACAAATTTTTCCCACGTATTTAATTTTATTGCGCCGTAAATAATAAGCATAGAAAGTCAGTTTTGATTTTCTAAAATTTAATCAATGTAAAATTTTGCAACCTGTTACATAAAACAGGTTAATGGGGCCCATGAGTAATTTACCAATTTAACATAATATTACATGATTAAATTGAACCTAATTGATAATAATAAGAATACATCTTAAGAGAAAGGAGAATGAAAATGGCAACAAACAACAGCGGAAGCAACAACATAGTAGTTCCTGAAGCAAAACAAGCTCTTAACCAGATGAAAACTGAAATAGCTAATGAATTAGGCTTAACAAATTATGAGCAGATAGATAAGGGAAATCTTACTGCAAGACAAAATGGTTATGTAGGCGGTTACATGACTAAGAGATTGGTTGAAATGGCTCAGAGACAAATGAGCGGCGGCGGACAGTTTAAATAGTAAATAAGGAAAGGGGGACACACCTCTACTTTGAGGATATACTCCGGGGTAGAGGATTGTCCCCGTACTTATAAAATTGGTGGATTAGAATATCCACCAATTTTTCTGATTTAGGCCATCTGCTTACTTTTTTTTAATTCTTCAATAAGTAAGGGAACTATTTTAAATAAATCTCCTACTATACCGACATCTGCAATTTCAAATATAGGTGCTGTTTCATCCTTATTTATTGCAATGATGAAATCAGATTCTTCCATACCTGCCAAATGCTGAATAGCTCCGGAAATTCCGCATGCGATATAAAGATTCGGTCTTACTGTCTTTCCGGTTTGTCCAACTTGTCTGTCCTTTGGAACCCATCCTGCATCAACTGCTGCTCTTGATGCAGAAATTGTTCCTCCGAGAAGTCCTGCCAATTCTTCAAGCATTTGATAATTTTCAGGACCGTGCATTCCTCTTCCGCCTGATACCAATACTTTTGCATCTTCAATATTCATTCTTTGTTGAATTATTTTTGTTATATCAAGTATTTCAACATTCTTTTTGTCTGCAGGAATATCTATCATAAATTGTTCAATATTTACAGGATTGTTTTCGGAGTATTTAGCTTTCTGCATAACTCCCGGCCTTACAGTTGCCATCTGCGGCCTGTGTTTTCCTATTATAATTGTAGCCATCAGATTTCCGCCAAATGCGGGTCTAGTCATGGCAAGATTTAACTGTCCTTTGTTTGTATCATCCTCTGTAATTGCCAGACCTGTACAGTCTGCCGTTAAACCGGTTTTCAATCTAGCGGATACTCTGGGAGCCACATCTCTTCCTATAGCCGATGCACCGTATAAAACTATTTCAGGTTTCTTTTCCGTTATTATCTTGTGCAGTGTAAAAGTATATGGCTCTGTCATATATTCATCCAGCAGTTCATTGTCTGCGTATATTACTTTGTCTGCACCGGCATAGCATAATTTTTTTGCTTCTTCAATCATATCATAACCTAATAATACTGCCGTAACCGTTGTATTTAAATCTTTTGCCAATTCTTTTGCCTTGCCTATCAATTCATATGCTACTTTTTGTACTGTTCTGTCTCTTTGTTCAGCAAAAACAAAAACACCTTTATATTCAGAAATATTCATCCGGTTCTCCTCCTATATTATAAATTTTTCTTTCATTTTTTCAACAATCAATTCGGCTGATTCCTGCGGTTCAAGGCTAAATACTTTACCTGCTGATTTTGCACCCTTGGTAAAAGATTTGACAACCTTGGTAGGAGAACCTTTCAAACCGACGCATTCTTGAGAAATATCAACATCTTTCAAATTCCAAATTTTTATTCTTTTTTCTCTATAGGCATCAAAAATTCCGCCGGGAGTCATATAGCGAGGTTTGTTTAATTCTGCCAATGCTGTTATTAAACAGGGTAATTTTGTTTTTAACAGATGGTATCTATCTTCATATTGCCTTTTTACAATAATTTTATCACCGTCTATTTTAATATCTTCCGCATAGCTTATATTTACCAATCCTAAATGTTCTGCTATTTGCGGACCAACCTGTGCGGTATCTCCATCTATTGCCTGACGTCCCGTTATGATTAAATCATAATCAAGATTTTTTATGGCAGCTGCAAGAGTTGTTGAAGTTGCCAATGTATCAGCACCTCCAAATGCTCTGTCTGTTATGAGTATTGCTTCATCTGCACCCATTGCCAAAGCTTCTCTTAGGGCATCTTCTGCATTTGGAATACCCATTGTTAAGACTGTTACATGAGCATTGTATTCATCTTTCAATCTAAGTGCTGCTTCAAGACCTGCCTTGTCGTCAGGGTTTATTATGCTTGGTACGCCTTCTCTGATTAATGTGTTAGTTTTCGGGTCAATTCTAACTTCTGTCGTATCGGGCACCTGTTTGATACATACTACTATATTCACTGTCTTTGCCTCCCTATTTCAACATATTTGCACTGACAACCATTTTCATTACTTCTGAAGTACCTTCATAAATTTCAGTTATCTTCGCATCTCTCATCATTCTTTCAACAGGATAATCTCTCGTATATCCATATCCGCCGTGTAGCTGAACAGCCTTTGTTGTAACTTCCATCGCTGTTTCCGATGCAAACAATTTAGCCATTGCTGCATAAACACTATAAGCTTCTCCCGCATCCTTAGCGCATGCTGCTCTGTAAACCAAAAGTCTTGCTGCATCTACTTTAGTCTGCATATCCGCTAACCTAAACTGTGTATTTTGGAATTTTGCTATTGCTCTTCCAAATTGCTTTCTTTCTTTTACATATTTAGCTGATTCATCTATAGCACCTTGAGCAATACCGAGTGCTTGAGCAGCAATTCCTATTCTTCCTGAATCAAGTGTTTTCATTGCTATTTTAAATCCCTGTCCTTCTTTTCCCAGAAGATTTTCCTTTGGTACTATACAGTCTTCAAAAACTAATTCACAGGTAGCAGAGCCTCTGATACCCATTTTTAATTCTTTTTTCCCTATTGAAAAGCCGGGAAAGTTTTTTTCTACTATGAAAGCAGAAATACCTTTTGTGCCTTGTGATTTGTCGGTCATTGCAAAAATTATATAGCAATCCGCATAGGAACCGTTTGTTATAAAAATTTTCGTGCCGTTCAAAATATAATTGTCACCATCAAGCACTGCCTTCGTCTGCTGACCGGCTGCATCTGTGCCTGCTCCGGGCTCAGTAAGCCCAAATGCACCTACCCATTCTCCTGACGCAACCTTAGTTAAATACTTTTTCTTTTGTTCTTCTGTTCCAAATTCATACAGAGGACCGCCACACAGCGAAGTGTGTGCAGATACTATAACGCCTGTAGTTGCACATACTTTTGACAATTCTTCAACCGCCATGGCATATGTCAAATAATCGCAGCCTTGTCCGCCGTACTCCTTTGGAAACGGTATGCCCATAAAACCATACTTGCTCATCTTTTCAACAGTTTCAACGGGAAATCTTTCTTCTTCATCAATTTCTTGTGCCAATGGCTCGACTTCTTCCACAGCAAAATTTCTAAACAGCTGTCTTGCCATTTCGTGTTCCTTGCTTAATTGAAAATTCATGATTTCACTCCCTAAATTTTTTATTTGTTAATTTTTTAACATTTAATTACGCGCTAACGCATTAATTATATATAATTGCTTAAAATATATCAAGTGCTTATTTAAATTTAGCAGTACGTTTTTCCATAAAAGCAGTCATTCCTTCTTTTTGGTCTTCATCAGCAAAGCATAGGCTAAATAAATTCGCTTCAATTGCAATTCCTGTCTCTATATCTGTTTCAATTCCCCTGTTCATTGCTTCTTTTGCATATTTCATTGCAACTTTGGAATTTGAAATAATTTTTTTTGCTAATGTAAATGCTTCTTCCATAAGGCTGTCTTTGTTAGTTACTTTATTAACGAGTCCTATCCTGTATGCTTCCTCTGCATCTATATGTCCGCCCGTAAGTATTAATTCCTTTGCCCTTCCAAGTCCCACTAATCTTGGAAGCCTCTGAGTTCCTGAAAATCCCGGAGTAATTCCAAGACCGACTTCCGGCTGTCCAAACTTAGCTTTTTCTGATGCAATTCTAATGTCGCAAGCCATGCAGAGTTCACATCCGCCCCCGAGAGCATACCCGTTTACAGCTGCAATTACGACTTTTTCAAGCAATTCTATTTTCCTGAAAATTTTAGAGCCGTATTCCGCAAATTTCTTTGCCTCTTCTACATTAAGATTGTTCATATATGCTATGTCTGCACCTGCTACAAAAGCTTTCCCTTCTCCTGTAAGTATAATTGCGGAAACTTCTTCGTCCTTACCTGCTAAGTCAAAAGCAGAATCAAGCTCTTCTAATACTTCCTCATTTAATGCATTCAAAGTTTGCGGACTGTTAATTTTGATAGTACAAATTCCTTCATTTTTTTCAAATAATAAATTTTTGAATTCCATATCAATACCATCCTTTCTGTTTGCTAATTGTATTATATTAATGAATTGCTATCACAATATTCAAACTATTGCAAACACAATCAACATTGTCATTTCTATGAATAGCCTGCGGAGTGTCATTGCTATGATTATGCTGCGTGTCATTCTGAGAGCTTTAGCTCGAAGAATCTCATCTTATAAAACCGGAGATCCTTCGCTTGCGCTCAGGATGACATAATAATTATTTCAGTCAGATCCCACATTTTATTGAGTACGTATTTAATATTATATTTTTCTGCCAATTCATCTGAATTTTTATGCCATCCTACCAGCACCGGAGTAACCTTTGCATTTATGGCACATTCCATGTCAAATTTAGAATCACCTACATATAAAGTATTTTCCGGATTGCTGTTTAATTCTTGGATAACCTTAATCAAAGGCTCTTTATCAGGCTTGTGCTTTACCACATCTTCAGCGGTAATAACAACCTGAAAATATTTCTCCAAATTAAAAATTTTTAAGGCATGCAAGGTGGATGATTTAAGTCTTGATGTTGCAATTCCGATTTTTATATTTTTATCGTGCAAATACTTTATGGTTTCGCTTACCGTATCAAATAAGCTTACTTCTTTGTCAAATTTGTCAACCTGATACTGTCTGTAGCTTCCGACTACTTCTTCATATTTGAAGTCGCTAAAATCCCTCTTTAGAGTTAATTCAAGAGGCTCTCCAAATGTGCTTAAAACATAATCTTCATCACAGTTTCGGTTATGATATTTGCAGTAAATATGGTTAAATGAATTTAATATCAAGTTATTGGTATTAACTAAGGTTCCGTCAAAATCGAATATAACTGTATCAATCATTTTTGCTCCTTAGACTTTTTTTCATACTTAGACCGATTCTTTGTCTTTCTTTGTCTATGCTAATAATTGTTACATTGACGGTGTCTCCTACCTGAACAACATCCATGGGGTTTTTAATATATTTGTCGCTCATTTCGGAAAGATGCACCAAACCGTCCTGCTTTACCCCTATGTCTACAAATGCTCCAAAGTCAACAACGTTCCTTACTGTTCCCGTAAGATTCATTCCAACCTTCATATCTTCAAAGCTCTTAACATCGCTTCTGAATACAACCTTAGGCATTTCTTCGCGGGGGTCTCTGCCGGGTTTTTTAAGCTCTCCTATAATGTCTGTTAATGTAGGAACTCCCACATTTAATTCTTCAGATAAAACTTTTATTCTGTCATCAATTTTTTCGTTGAAAGATTTTTTGTTTTCCTTAAAGTTTATTTGAGCCAATGCTTCCAGTCCTTTTAGCCTTACGTTTTTAGCAGGTGTTATTGCTTTATCTTCTTTTACGGGAATTTTCATTATTCTTTCATTTATATCTCTTATGGTACCGCTTCTTAAATCTTGAATTGTATATCCTAATTTTTTCAGAAGTTTTCCTGCAATTTCATATGATTCGGGATGTACTGCAGTCTTGTCGAGAGGATTGTCTCCGTCGGAAATTCTTAAAAAACCTGCACATTGCTCAAAAGCTTTATCACCTAGCATTTTTACTTTCATAAGCTCCTGTCTGTTTACGAATTTCCCGTTTTCCTCCCTGTATTTAACCAAATTTTTTGAAATTGTCTTTGTTATTCCCGACACATATTGTAATAATGCCGGAGAAGCCGTATTCAAATCAACACCTACACTGTTAACGCAGTCTTCAACAACGCCGTCAAGCTCCTGTCCCAATTTTGTCTGATTCACATCATGCTGATATTGACCTACACCGATACTTTTGGGGTCTATTTTAACAAGTTCAGCCAATGGGTCTTGAAGTCTTCTTCCTATTGAAATAGCTCCTCTTATGGTAACGTCCAGGTCGGGGTATTCCTCCTGAGCCAATTTTGATGCCGAATAAACAGAAGCTCCAGCCTCACTTACGATTGTATAGGAAACTTTTTTAGAAAATGTATATTTAGACAGCATATCAGATACGACCATTTCTGTTTCTCTTGAAGCTGTTCCGTTTCCTATTGCAATAACATCTATATCAAATTTATTGATTAAATCGGCCATCAGCTTTTGTGACTCTTCTACTTCATTTCGCGGCTCATTGGGGTACATAACTCCCTGCTCCAAGAACTTGCCTGTTTCATCCAAAACAGCTAATTTGCATCCTGTTCTGAAGCTCGGGTCAATGGCAAGAATCCTTATATCCTTAACCGGAGGAACCATCAATAAATTCTTGGTATTTTTGCCGAATACCTTTATTGCTTCTTCTTCTGCTCTTTCAGTAAGCATGGTTCTTATTTCCCTTTCAATGGAAGGGGCAATAAGCCTTTTATAACTGTCCAAAATTGCGGACAGGTAGAAGTCTTTAGTTATTGCATTTTCATTTGTTATTTCTTTTGATATCAAATAATTAATTATTTTTTCATCGGGTGCATTTAACTTAACTTTTAATTTCTTTTCCTTTTCGCCTCTGTTAATGGCAAGAACCCTATGATTTGCAATTTTATTTACAGGCTCTTCAAATTTATAATACATTTCATAGACGGTTTTTTCTTCTTCGTCGGCTGCTTCCGATATCAGTATTGCATCGTTTATGTATACTTCTCTTATATGTTTTCTGTAATCTGCATTATCGGAAACAGTTTCAGCTATTATGTCGCAGGCACCTTCATAAGCTTCTTTGACACTGTTTACACCTTTTTCTTCATTTACAAAAGGTCCTGCTATTTCATCAAGGTCTCCTTCGGTAACATTTTGCGCCAATATAATTTCTGCCAAAGGCTCAAGCCCTTTCTCTTTGGCCTTTGATGCTCGTGTGGATTTTTTCTGCTTATATGGTCTGTATAAGTCCTCGACTCTTTGCAGCACATCTGCATTTAATATTTCGTTTTTAAGTTCATCGGTAAGCTTTCCCTGCTCCTCGATTAACCTGATTACTTCTTCTTTTCTGGTTTCTAAATTTCGTAAGTATGTAAGTCTTTCAAATAAATCTCTTATAACCACATCGTCCAAGGAGCCTGTCTGCTCCTTGCGGTACCTTGCAATGAAGGGAATTGTATTCCCTTCATCTATTAATTTGACCGTATTTTCAACCTGGTAGGGTTTTAAATTAAATTCCGTACACAATATTTTGTTAATATCTATCATTCTTCTCTCCCCTGTACAATGGTGATTTTCCATATTTTCTTTGACATTATTTTCGCCGTTCCGAGCCGCAAGTTAACCTTTCTAACGCTCAGGATGACAATTTTATCGTTCTCTTGATTTCATTTTCAAATATTCATTCATAAACATATCTAAATTGCCGTCCATTACCGACTGAACATTTGATGTTTCGGCATCCGTGCGATGGTCCTTCACCATGCTGTAAGGGTGAAATACATATGAGCGGATTTGGCTTCCCCATGCAATTTGATTGTATTTTCCTTGAATATCTTCGATTTTTTCCTTGTTTTCCAGCCTCTTTATTTCCAAAAGCTTTGATTTTAGCATGTTCATTGCGGTTTCCTTGTTGCTGTGCTGAGACCTCTGGTTTTGGCAGGAAACCACTATGCCTGTAGGTATATGTGTTATGCGTATTGCGGAGTCTGTAGTATTAACGTGCTGTCCTCCTGCACCGCTCGAGCGGTAAGTATCAATTTTTATATCATCTTCATTGATCTCAATATCTTCATCATCTTCAATTTCAGGTGTTACATCCACTGATGCAAAGGATGTGTGCCTCCTGTTTGAAGAGTCAAAAGGTGATATTCTGACAAGTCTGTGTACACCTTTTTCGGATTTCAAATATCCGTAAGAGTTTTGCCCTTCAACAAAAACGGTGACACTCTTAATTCCCGCTTCTGTATCCGTTTGTATATCATATATTTCCATACTATAGCCCTTGGATTCTATCCACCTGGTGTACATTCGAAACAGCATATCCGCCCAATCTTGTGCCTCGGTGCCTCCTGCTCCCGCATGAATGGATAAAATTGCATTATTTCCATCGTATTCTTCGCTTAAAAGAGCAACTATTCTTGCACTTTCCAATTGTTCTTCAGCCTCATCCATATTCTTCAGAAGCTCCGGCACATGGCTTTCGTCATCTTCTTCTTTTATCAATTCGATGAAAAGCTCAATATCTTCTACCTGCTGTTTTAATTTATTAAATTCTTCTATTCGGTTTGTGTTATGCTTTAACTTCTGAGATACTTTTTGCGCCTTTTCCTGGTCATTCCAAAATCCGGGTTCCTGCATCTGTGATTCCAATGTAAAATTTTCTTCCCTCAACTTTTCCAAGTCAAAGGGAACCACCTACCTCGTTTAATATATCATTGAACTTTTTGATTCTTTCAGTAATTTCATACCAATCAGTCAATATATCATCATCTCCTTCTTAAATATTCATAACTTGTCATCCTGAGCAAAGCGAAGGATCTCATTTTTACATGCATGAGATTCTTCGGGCTAAAGCCCTCAGAATGACAATTCATAAACACACAGCAATAACACTATTTCTCATTTGCTCCGCAGCATTTTTTATACTTTTTCCCGCTTCCGCACGGACACGGGTCATTTCTGCCTACCTTTTTCTCTTTTTTAACAAGAGGCTGAGGCCTGCCCCCAATACTGTCTGCATCTGCTCCGCTGACACTTGTAATTCTTGCTACTTGTTTTCGCTGCAATTTTTCCTGAGGTCTTACTCTCATGAGCATTTTTACCGTATCTTCCTGAATTGCTTCAGTCATTTCTTCAAACATATCAAATCCTTCTACCTGATATGCTCTGACAGGGTCTTCATTTCCTATGGCACGAAGTCCGATTCCCTGTTTCAGTTGGTCCATAGCGTCTATATGGTCCATCCATTTTGTATCAACATTTCTAAGAAGTACAATTCTTTCCACTTCTCTGAAAGTTTCTTCTCCAAACTCTGCTTCCTGCCTTGCATAATGCTTGTCAACGGCAATTCTGACTCTTTTTCTTAAGTCTTCCTTGTCTATATCTTCGGGTTTTACTCCGTCAAAGCTGATTAACAGTGAGAATGTTTCTGCTATATACTTGACAAATCCGTTCAAATCCCAATTTTCATTATTCTTTTCGTCGGTCGTATACATGTTGATTGCCTTGTCGATTAAGGAATCAATCATGTTGGAAATATATTCTTTTAAGTCTTCTCCTAACAGTACCCTTCTTCTTTCGGAATAAATTATTTCTCTTTGCTTATTCATTACATTGTCATATTGGAGAACATGTTTTCTTATATCAAAGTTTCTTCCTTCAACTCTTGCTTGGGCTGTTTCAATGGTCCTGGTCAGCATTCCTGCTTCTAGAGGCTCGTCTTCAGGCATTTTTAATGTTTCGATTATTGCTTTAACCTTATCACCGGCAAACAGTCTCATTAAATCATCTTCCAGGGATATATAAAACCTGGATGAACCCGGGTCTCCCTGCCTGCCTGAACGACCTCTGAGCTGATTGTCGATACGCCTTGATTCGTGGCGTTCAGTACCGATAATATGAAGTCCGCCTGCTTCTATTACCTTTTTTTGCTCGTCTCTCAATTCGTTTTTTGATTCTTCCAATAACTGCTTATATACTCTTCTTGCTTCCAATATTTCAGCATCATCTGTTTCATTGAAACCGTCAGCTTGTGCAATCAGCTCATCGGAAAATCCTTTTGCCTTAAGTTTATGCTTTGCAATAAATTCCGGATTTCCTCCAAGCACAATGTCGGTTCCTCTTCCTGCCATGTTGGTTGCAATTGTAACAGAGCCGAGACGTCCTGCCTGGGCTACAATTTCAGCTTCTTTGTCATGCTGCTTTGCATTTAATACTTCATGCTTGATTCCTTGCTTTTTTAAAAGCTTGCTTAAAATTTCTGATTTTTCTATAGAAATAGTACCAACCAAAATGGGCTGTCCTGTTTGGTGCCTTTCAATAATTTCGTTTATTACGGCTTTGAATTTGCCTGCTTCTCCCTTGTAGACAACATCCTGCAAATCTTCTCTTATTACGGGCTTATTGGTTGGAATTTCTATTACATCCACACCGTAAATTTCACGGAATTCATTTTCTTCCGTCTTTGCTGTTCCTGTCATACCGGACAGTTTTTTATACATTCTGAAGTAATTTTGAAATGTAATGGTGGCAAGTGTTTTTGATTCTTTTCTTACTTCTATTCTTTCCTTTGCTTCGATTGCCTGATGAAGTCCGTTGGAATATCTCCTGCCGTACATTATACGTCCGGTAAATTCATCAACAATCAGAACTTCTCCGTCTTTTACAATGTAGTCGATATCTTTCTTCATCGTATTATGGGCTTTTAAGGCTTGATTTATATGATGGGTGAGCTCCATGTTTTCCTGGTCGGCTAAATTCTCAACACCGAAATATTTTTCTGCTTTATCGATACCTCTTGCAGTAAGGGTAACATTTTTTGCCTTTTCATCGACTATATAATCAACAGTATCATCTTCTTCAACATCCCCCATAATATAGTCCATCTTTGTTTTCTTTTCTTCAGGCAGTTGAATTTTTCCCTTCAAATTGAGTACAAAGCTGTTTGCCATTTCATATAGGTCGGTTGATTTTTCTCCTTCACCGGAAATAATAAGAGGCGTTCTTGCTTCATCTATAAGTATAGAGTCAACCTCATCTATAATGCAGAAGTTTAAATCCCTTTGAACCATGTCTTCCTTATGAATAACCATGTTGTCTCTTAAATAATCAAAACCGAATTCATTGTTTGTTCCGTAGGTAATGTCCGACCTGTATGCACTAAGCCTTTCTTCCTTTGTAATGCCGTGGACTATACAGCCTACAGAAAGCCCTAAGAAATTATGCACCTTTCCCATCCAGTCGGCGTCACGCCTTGCCAAGTAATCATTTACCGTTACAACATGCACCCCGTTGCCTTCGAGAGCATTCAAATAAACAGGCAATGTTGAAACGAGTGTTTTTCCTTCTCCTGTTTTCATTTCGGCAATTCGTCCCTGATGAAGAACTATTCCGCCTATAATTTGGACCGGATAATGCTTTTGACCCAATACCCTCCATGCGGCTTCTCTTACTACCGCAAATGCTTCCGGCAATATGTCATCCTTTGTTTCTCCGTTTGCAAGCCTTTGTTTGAATTCGGCAGTCTTACCCTTGAGCTGGCTGTCGGTCAAAGCTTCCATTGTCTTTTCCAAAGATAATACCTTATCTACGATAGGCTGTATTCTTTTAATTTCTTTTTCGCTGTATGAACCAAAAATTTTTTCAAAAAAATTTTTCATATTAGTATCCTTCCATACTTTATTCAAGAGAGCTGAAATATCCGGCAGTGTAGCCTGAACT
>Ga0116178_10002633_pt1 | contig 14004 bp, 13 predicted proteins | sample AD_STIC12_MetaG_FD_89880 | JGI IMG/M metagenome (GOLD analysis project Ga0116178, IMG submission 89880) | Active sludge microbial communities of municipal wastewater-treating anaerobic digesters from USA - AD_STIC12_MetaG | ecosystem: Engineered > Bioreactor > Anaerobic > Digestate | place: USA... | reverse complement strand
CGCACACCGGTACTTCTATCCGCGCGGCATCATGCTCCCCGATGGCCGCATCCTTGCCTCGATACGTTGCCAACGCGACCCAACCAGCGTTTTGTGGACTGAAATCTTTCAGAGCGATGATGGCGGACGCACTTGGACGTTTCTTTCGCGCGTGAACGATTGGGGCGCGCCAGGGGACCTCGTCCGGATGCAGGATGGGAGGATCGTGTGCGTCTATGGCTACCGGATGCCACCGTTCGGCATACGCGCCCGCATCAGCGAGGACGATGGCCGCACCTGGGGCAGCGAGCTCATCCTGCGCGATGATGGCGGCAGCTGGGATCTGGGCTATCCGCGGATTACCGAACATGAACCGGGCAAGGTCCTGGCGGTCTACTACATGAACTGCCGTGATGATCCGATTCAGATGAACGGCGGTGTGCGTCACATTGCGCAGACGATTTTCAGGCCCTAGTAGCTGCCCAAACGCGGGGCTGCATAGTGATGCTGCGCCCCGAGCATGGCCGAGATTTAGTAGCACCAATGTCGCAATTTGGACACCGGGTGAATCGCCCTGGGAATGAACTGACCTCCAGAAGTTGGACAGTCGCTATCCCGCGAATTGAGCGGTATCACGGCCCCCGAATCCGGACACTTTCAAACCGGAGACGGGTAGCTTTCTCTTTGGTGATCTGACCTCATATTGAGGAATTCACTCGGGGTCCGGAGATCGAGCGAACCGTGTGGTCGACAGGTGTTGTAGTCTTCCTGCCATGCCCTCAGCTTCTCCCTTGCATCGTACATCGTGATGAACTCGTTCACGTTCAGGAATTCATCACGCAAGCGGCCATTGAATGACTCGATCAGCCCGTTGTCCGTGGGTTTCCAGGGCGGGTGTAGTCGAGTTTCACACCACGTCGCCAGGCCCATTCGTCCAGCGCCTTGGATGTGAATTCGGTACCGTTGTCCACGGTGATCGCCTGGGGCCAGCCGCGTATCGCTGCTGTCTGGTCTGACGCCTGTCCAACACATCTTCCGGTCAGACGGAAGTTCGCCTCTAGAGACACACTCTCGCGACTCCGCTGATCGATGACCGTCAGGATGCGAAACGCCCGGCCCTCGAACATCTGATCGTGCACGAAGTCCATGCTCCAGTGCTGGTTTGGTCCTGTAGCGGGCACCGGGCGCCCACGCTGCAGGCTGATGCGCTTGCGGCGTTTGGCCTTCATCCGAAGCTGCAAGCCCTCGAGCCGATACAGCCGGTAAACCCGCTTCTTGCCTATTGCCCAGCCTTCGCGCTTGAGCATGACCAGCACCCGAAGGTATCCGCGCCGGGGCCGGTCCATGGCAATCTCCCGAATCCGTAATCGCAGGGCGCTTTGATCGCGTGCCTCGCTCTTCTGATACCAGACCGATGGTTGCAGCAGCGCCAGCCGGCACGACCTGCGCACATTTATCTTGAAGCGTTCCTGCATCCAGGCCGCCAGCTCGCGCCGCTGGACAGCCTTCAGAGCTTTTTTTGGACGACATCCTGCAGAATTTGCTTGTCCAGCGTCAGGTCGGCCACGATGCGCTTCAACCGGGCATTCTCGTCCTCAAGCATCTTCAGCCGCCGCAGCTCGGTTACACCCAAGTCGCCGTATTTCTTCTTCCAGGTGTAGTAAGTGGCCTCCGAAACGCCGATCTGGCGGCAGACGTCCACCACCGGTGTGCCCGATTCGGCCAGTCGCAACGCATACGCAATCTGTTCTTCGGAAAATCTGGGCCTCTTCATCACTTCTCCTTCCAGCCCTGTCGGGCTAACCGAGAAGCTACCTTACCTCTAGTTTTAAACTGCCTCAATTTTTTTTAGGGGCCGTCACTGCGATTGATCAGATTTCCATCGCCTATTAAGATTGGCCTGTGAAGGGACATACCACCTCGCCAAAGCCGTTAGTTTGTGTGGTCAGGTGGTGGCTTATACCAGTCGCTTGGGAGGTGTTTCATGAATTTCGATCAGCGATTCCGCGATGCCATGCGCGTTGCATCCAGTGTGACCGACTGGGCAGACCCGTACTTCACTTGGCAGAAGGCTTACATTGCGTCAGTTTTTGCACGCGCAGCCTACGAACACATTCCCCAGTTTGAAATTGAGCACGCGGAACGGGCCAAGCTGATTCCCTGCGAGGAATACCAGGCGATTTTTGCCAGCAAATCGTTTGCGGCTGCTCAGCGATTCTTTCAATCACAGGACGGTGGGCCTTCTTTCTTCATCGTTGAACGTAAGGACGTTGTCGTCGTCCTGGCAAAAATCAAGTCCGCACTTTTCATTTCACTGCGAGGTACGCAAAGCTTCTACGATCTAATGGCGGACATTGATGTTCGGCATGTGCGTTTCCCTGCCGATAGGGATTCCTTGATTCAATTGCATCAGGGGTTCTTTGGTGCCGTGGCTTCGTGTTTGCCGGAAGTGATAGCTCGCGCTGCCGAACGCATTGACGATGACACGCGGTTGTACATCACCGGGCACTCGCTGGGTGGAGCCATGGCTGCGATCATGAATGCGCAGTTGCTCACTGGATTGGCGTGGCGGGCTCGTTCAATGGCTCGTAGAAACTATTGGGATTTACTGCCCACCGCTTGTTTTGCATTCGGAATGCCGCGGTACGGTAACGGTTATGCGGTTACGCAACTTGCCTATCCTTTTAATGTGTACAACGAGCTCGACATTGTTCCCACCATGCCACCTCTGTCTCTAGGCTTCGCAGATAGTCCTGACGAATACTGTCTGACCGCCGAAGGCAAGCTCGTGCGACCACACAAAAAAGGGGTGGGCATTGTTCGTGGTGGAAATGGACGGCTGAAAATCCTTGGCATCGCGGATCATCGAATGGAGCGTTACATGGAGAGAGTTGAAACTGCTTTTCTAAAAGGTAATAGCTAACCGTTGTAACGTCCGGCCAATTTGACCCGGGGAAAAGTGTGCAGGGTGGGATCACTGACCCTAACCCCAACAAACCGGGCCATTTGAAAGGACCAATTTCGGCATGATTTTCACCCTGTAGGAAGGTCGAAATTCATGATGTGCCCTGTTCATCACTGGAAGCGCATTGCGGGTTGTTCAATCGAACAAGCAACATTAGGTTGCCTTGTGGCAGAACGTGTTGTGTGCTCGGCACCTCGAACGGAAGGCTGCACGCGCCCATCGCAACTTGGGTGACCGGCTGGAAATTCTTCTGCTGAATTTGGCCTGTCGCTTGGCGAAGGGAAATGCAGTGGCCCCTTCTATGCACGCGCCACCGGCACATCTTGCCAGTTGGTGGTGTACTGTGGCGTCAGCAAGGACTGTTTCATCTCCCAATTCCGCCGTGGTCCTTTGACGCCAGCACTGCCCACTTGCACGGTACCGCGTCCATACCGGCCATTTAGATGGTCCAGCGCGCCCATCAATTGTGATCGCGGGGAAGCGGTGGTTTCCAGTTTGGTTTCCAGGTCTAGCGGCAGCTCCGACTGCTCAATCGCATTGCTTTGCAGGTCCATCAACATGACCCCTGCCTTCGCAAAATTGAAACCCGGCCGGTAGATGGCCCGCATGCCCAGGGTGGCCGCATGCACCAGATCCATCGTGTCGGCCGTGGGGCGCCGTAGCGGCACGGTGATGCTGCGGCTGTATTTGGGACCGGGGCGAAACGGGCTGGTATGGGCAAACACCATCAGTTGCCCTGCTCTGCTGCCTTGGGCGCGCAGTTTCACCGCCGCACCGCTGGCAAACCGGGTGACCGCGGCCACCAGGTCACCCAGTTCCGTCACTGCCCCACCAAAACTGCGGGTGTAGGCAATCTCCTTCTTGGGTGCCGGTTGGTCATCCAGGGAGACGCAGGGCTGACCCTGCAATTCGCGCACGGTGCGCTCCAGCACCACACTCCAGCGCCGCCGAACTGTGGCGGGGTCAAGCTGGGTCAGTTGCAGCACGGTGGTGATGCCTTCAGCTTCCAGTTGGGCGGCAATACGTGGGCCCACGCCCCAGACTTCGCGCACTTCAGTCGCAGCGAGTACGGCTTCCAGTTCCGCCGCTGACATGGCACCCAGGTGGCACACGCGGGCCAGCTCGGCCGGGTAGCTGCCGGGTTTGCGGTCTGCACTCTTGGCAATGTGATTGGCCAGCTTGGCCAGCGTTTTGGTGGGACCAATACCGATACCGGTAGGGATACCAATCCACTGCAGGATGCGCTCACGCACGTTGTGGGCTCTGGCGACCTGGTCTCCGGCAACGCCGGTGAGGTCAATGAAACTCTCATCGATGCTGTAAATCTCCTGAGAGGGCCCTAGGCCGGCAGCAATACTCATCATGCGGTCGCTCATGTCGCCGTACAGTACGAAGTTGGCCGAGAGAGCGACCACACCATCGGTTTCGGCCATGTGTTTGATCTTGAACCAGGGAGCGCCCATGGCGATGCCCAAGGCCTTGGCTTCATTGCTGCGTGCAATGGCACAACCATCGTTGTTGCTCAGCACGATGACAGGCCGGTTCTTCAATGAGGGGCGAAACGCCCTCTCACAACTGACATAGAAGTTGTTCCCGTCCACCAAGGCGTACATGACTGACTTACCGGAAACGCTTGACGGTGGCGGTGACCACACCGCAAATCAGCATGGTCTGCCCTTCCTTGAACAGGATGGGCGCAAAGGTCTGGTTACTCGCGCGCAGGGACACCTGACCGGCGCGCCGATGCAGGTACTTGACGGTGAAGTCACCATCCACCTCGGCCACCACGATGTCCCCATGTTTGGCGGTCAACGCCCGGTTCACCACCAGGATGTCGCCGTCGGCAATTCCTGCTTCCAACATGGACAGGCCCCGGGCCTCCCAGAAGAAGGTGGCGGCTGGATGGGTAATGAGCAGCTCATTGAGGTCCTGACGCTTGACTTGGAAGTCGGCTGCGGGGGAAGGAAACCCGGCAGGAACGGTGCCCTGCACCTGGGGCAACGGCAGGCGTGGCCCGGTGACATAGGCGGTTGCACCGTCCGGAATAATACTGTTCATACATCCAGTATATGTTCAAGGATACATTCTGGCCATGTGTAACCTGTATGAGCCCAGTAAACCCGAGCAAATCAGTCTGGACTTTGGGGTTCAATTGCCACTAGGCGACTACGCTGGAACGATTGCACCGTTCAAGCCGGGGCCGTTTGTGCGGGCGTCTGGTGCCGTGGTCGGCCAGTGGGGCATGATTCCCGCAATGTCACGCACCCGCAAGCCTGTGCTGCCCAACGGTAGACCTTTGTCCACCAACAATACGCGGCGTGAACGAATGGCCACAGCACCGACTTATCGGGACGCCTGGAAACGGGGCCAGCGTTGCCTGATACCAGCCGTGAGCTTTGACGAGCCGTATTGGGGCACAGGCAAGAACATCTGGTGGCGATTCTGGCGAGCCGATGGTGCGCCTTGGGCACTTGCCGGTATCTGGAGCGAATGGACTGACCCGGAGACCGGCGAGGTGGTGCCCAACTACAGCATGATTACCCAGAACTGCGATGCCCACCCGTTGCTGTCTCTCATGCACAAGCCGGACTCCAAGCTGCCGTCTGACCAACAGGACAAACGCGCGGTGGTGCCGATTGAGCGTGCCGACTGGGATGCCTGGCTGAACGGCACTCTGAAACAGGCCGAGGCGTTGATACGGGTGCCCGATTTGGCCATGTTTAGGCATGCTGCGGCAGACCCGGGCAAGCAGGTAGCGTTACCTATTGCAATGGGATTGTGAGGAGACAACCATGGAGCGGATTAATCGACACCAAGGGTCACGGGAGTGCCGCCTCATGTTTATCGCTGACGGCGCTAATTCTGCGGACATAGCCCGAGGTAGGGCAGCGGTCATGGCAACGTTTGACAATGCCGATGTGCACATTTTTGCGGCAGCGCTCGCTGCATTCACGCAAGAACGATACAGCCCGCCTGAAGAGGGCGAACTAGACGTCGATGCATTGCCGGATGAAGAGTGTGCCTGGGCAGTGCTGTGGCGTGAGACACCTGAGGTCGCGTTGGCAGCAGCAGGCTGTGAGCCGGGAAACGGTGGATGGCCATTTGACTTCAGGCTGGATTAGCCTAGTTGCCACAAGTTTTCAACTGACCTCGCGGAGTAAGAACGGTCCGCTGCGGTACCGAGTTTCTTGAGCGAATCAAGTTGCTTGAACAGGCGAAATCGACCCAAAGCGGAAATAGGCTAGCTGAAACTCATTGCCTGCTACCGGTCATTCACGACTGACACTGCAGGCGGGTACGATAAACAGCCGGAATGCAACCCATGCACGCGTTTGTCCAGTTCCCTACACTGTGCTGCATAGTTGGGCTCGCTAAACCTTGCGGATGAGCGGCACATAGTTCGGCTGCAAATGCAACAGCCACATGCGCAGAAACTTCCCCTTGTAGGAATCGTCAAAAGCAGGAGACATATCGCTTGGCATTAAATTTGGTGTCAGTCGAACTATGCGTTCGTCTGCCGTCGTAAGCCACTCGAAGTGCCGGGAAACCATGCCAGCGGTCGACCCAATCAGCTCGAACTCCTGGTCCTCTGTCCGATTGGCCGGCTGTGCAACTAAGTCAACGAAGTCCACTCTGTCGCCGTCCATCTTGGCAACGGGATCGTGCTCGTTCAACCTCGCATGGAAGAGCAGATAAAGCGCCACTTGCCGTTCTAATTCACTGAGTATTTCCCGTCCCTCGGAGTAGAACGAGATGCCACCGATGATGAAATGTGCGACCCCCTCTTCGCTGATGGAACTTGGGCAGTCTGACTTGGCATGTATTCGGCAAACGAGCGGGGGAACTACTCCAATCATGCGGTCGCCAAATGCTCCTGCAATAGATCGCTGTAGGGCATCAGGAAACCGTAAATTTATCGTTCCCTTGGGCGTTTCGAAATCTTCTGCCTTGTTGATGGTCCATTGCCCAATAGACTGCCAATAGACGGCAATCGCGAGCGGATGCCCCTTCAGATAGGCATAGCGCTTGAGCCTTGCCAGGTAATTCCTACTAAAGGTCACTGGCTCATTAAAGGTCACTTTTCGTGCGTGCTTGACTTCCACGAAGTATCGTTCACCGGTCTTCAACCGAACGAAGTAGTCGGGAGCTTGGACATCAGCGCCGTCGTAAATCGGTGCAGCCGCGTCTTCTTGATGAATAAACTCTGCCTGCCCCAAAGAAGCGACCACATACTCGAACATCTTCTCAGCCCGGCGGCCAATCAGAAGACGCATGTCATCAAGACTATGCTTTGTAGCTTCGTCGAAGGAAAAAAATCCCCGATGCGGTCCAGTGGAACATTGAGCTCGTGTCCAATTTCCGCTGCTAATTCAAATGCACCAAGCCTAGTAGGCTGCCTTGGCGCACGTTTCACTGAATTCCCCTATGAAGCATTGTTTTGGGGAAATCTACCATTCGCGTCGGAGAAGACGGCACCCTGCAGGCGCTGCTGCTGATAGTCAACTGCCCGGACGAACATCTTTGGCCCAATAGCTTTCGACGTGATTTAGTATTCATATTTCGGCATAAAAATGATTAGGGGAGTGTGTCATGTTTGGACGATTTTCATTGAAGGCAACGCATCTCAAATGTTTTGGCGAGGAGGCTCAAGGCTTTGAGGAGTTGAAATTGATTAATCTAATCATTGGCCGAAACAATTCTGGCAAGTCAACTCTCGTCGATTTGCTCCACCAAGCGACGCTGAAAGAGGTGGCATTTACCGAGGTTCATAGCCGAAAAGGAGCGCCTCCGCCAGCGCTTTTGACAACTACCCTCGTTGGTGAACCGGCTATCACTCGGGCATTCCCCTCAAGTACTTCAGGTGGCCCAATTAATGGGAATCACTACGAGTTTGGGAAGCGATTCATAAACGGCGAGTTAACAGTTCGCTTGGGGAAAGGTGACGCACACGAATTTGTAGGGTTTAGGCCCGTCACTGATGCTGCTGTTCCTCAATCAAGTCTCGCGGACTATCCGGAGCAGAACCTTCTTGTTACACAGCGACCGGAAAGGAATCCGTTGAAAGGGAAAGTATTTTGGCGACTGGCTGCAGAGAGGGATATTGTCGAAGAGCCTGATGCACAGAATGGCGCACTTGAGGTTTTTAGCAATGGGCGTGGCATTACTAATATGCTTCAGGCCTACTTGAACAAGTCCTATCTTCCCAGTGAGCTAGTTCAAGATACGCTGCTGTCTGCGCTGAATGAGGTTTTCGGTCCTGACGCGAGTTTTATCAGTTTGACGGCCCAGATGCACCGGTCAAACCTATGGGAGCTATACCTTGTTGAAAAGGGTAAGGGGCGTATTGCGCTATCGCAGTCAGGCAGTGGCTTAAAAACAATCATTCATGCACTTTGCTATATACATTTATTGCCACATCAGTCGGGGAAGCCACTTAGTGAATACGTCTTTGCCTTCGAGGAGCTGGAGAACAACCTGCATCCTGCGATGCAGCGGAGACTTCTAAACTACATCGCAAAGAAGGCTCGAGAGAATCAGTTCATCGCTTTTTTCACAACACATTCAAGTGTGGCAATTGATCTTTTCAACACGCAGGCGGATGCTCAGATTGTTCATGTAACCCACGATGGTGCCCAAGCGAGGTGTCAAACGGTGAAGGCGTATATAGAGCAAAGCGGCGTTTTGGACGATCTTGATGTCCGCGCAAGTGATCTACTCCAATCAAATGGAGTAATTTGGGTTGAGGGACCATCCGACCGTATCTATATCAATCGCTGGATTGATCTTTGGTCTGGCGGACAATTCAAGGAAGGAAGTCACTATCAATGTGTTTTCTACGGGGGGCGACTATTAGCTCACCTTTCGGCAGGAACTGATGGGGACCCTGAAGCTGAGGGTGTTTCGATACTCCGAGTAAACCGCAACGCGGCTGTGTTGATCGACAGTGACAAGCGCACGACGGATTCCGAAATCAATGCAACAAAGAAAAGGGTTTGCCAAGAAATTGAAGATGTTGGCGGGTATGCGTGGGTAACCGATGGACGCGAGATTGAAAACTATTTACCTATGGGATTGATAGGACGATGGTTGGAAAGGGATTTGGGATCGATATCAACTGGACCGTTTGATAGTTTTTTTGATCATCTCAATACGATAGTTCCATTGCTTGGTGACAAGGAGGCAAAACGTAAGCCAATGCTGGCGGAACAATTGTCTCGGATGACTACGAGGGAAGACTTGGCAGGCGTCCCCAATTTGTCCGCCCGATTGGACGCCTTGTGTTGCTCATTGCGAGCATGGAATCAGATGGCTAGCTAGGAAAGCTGGATATTTAGCTTACGGGTTGAAGCTTGGACTTCCCTTTGTGGAGGCAGTAGACCGGGTAGGGAGGATTTTCCAACCAAGAGTCCTCGGTGAGTGTCAGGGAATGGCCATGCGTACAGCGAGCGCATTCGCTGCTTTGAAGCGGTCATACATCAATGTCGGCACTTGGGCGCAAACCAGACTTTTGTGACATCGTTTGGTCGAAGAATAGTCTGGATCATCTTCCACAACCGAAACAGTAGTTGGGTATCACCGCACCCCCTCCAATGCAGTGCTCCACACCCTTCATTGCTAACTTCGAAAGTGATGGTACCCGTTCCTGAATCAACCGTGCAGCCTGCACATCTTTTGCTTATGCTGCAGTAACTAGGCCCACCAGCATCTCGGGGTACATATCCTGACAGGGGGACCAGCATTCTGATAATGGGAAATTGGCACGGCGGAAAGCCCTATGAGTTACCTGACTGACCGGGTTGCCACCTATTTGGAGGTCTTTTCCAAGGGTTTGTCGTTCCTGTTTCTCCAGCGTTAACTCAGTGGAGTTTGTTGAGCTGCGGTATGAAATCTCAAACCGAGGATGTGTAATCAGTCCATAACGCCGCGCCAACACCACAGCGAAACCCGTATCGTGAGCCCCGTCCAGCAGAGATGCAAATCGGGCATTTGAAGTGGTGGGCGTGATACGCTGCCGCCAGCTCTTTCCACTCTAACGAATTGTCAGGCGGATCGGGTGCGGGACTGGCTGAATCGTTTGCTGCCCTTAACCATGCGATCAACAAGGCCTTGCTGTTGCGAATCAGGTCACGCAGATCCGCCGTCAAACGGCTTGCCGGTGCGACTGCCACTCTCCCTGCAGGTGCGAGTGAGAGTTTCAAACCAGCATGGTGCAGGTGATCGACAATGGCACTTGCAGAGGGGGCCGACATTTAGAAATACTCCCAGTCCTCAGTATTCGGCATATCAGCTTGGTCTTGCGAACTGAGCGAATTCTGCGAATTGTCAATTTCCATGCGGGTTCGCGCTTGGTTTTGCGGTGCTGCGGAATCAGCGAAGTGTGCGAACTCTGGTGGGCTCGGTGATTCAGCACTTCCCTCGCTTCGCTGATTTCGCACGTTTCGCGTTGCCCCAAAAACAGCCTCCGGAGCGCATGGCTCCTCAGGTTTCGCTGAATTCGCAGAGTTCGCAGTGTTCTCCGATTGGGTGTGTGTTGCATACAGCTTGTAGACCTTGGAAGCTGAGCCGGGTTGCCCGTTGGGTCTTGGCACAGCTTCCACTTCAATCACTGGCGGATTTGCCGCCAGCAACTCATCCAAAGCCTCATCGAGCGCGGTTTTGCAGACATGGCCCCCGAAGCACGCCCTGGACAAGACCGTGCGGGTCGCCCGTTCGTGCTCGGCCAAATAGGTGACGATGCGTTGTATTGTGTCTGAGGTGGCTGCCGCGCCCACCTCGTCAATGGCGCTTTGGAATACAAACTTGACTGAATCCACCCAGTACCTTACCCAGGCCATAGCGGCGTTGACATGGCCCACCGTGATCACATTGGTCAGGTCCGTGAGGGCAAACAGCATCGCCAGACGCAGCAGCACGGGCGGTCTACGATCCAGCAGACTGGTAATGTGTTCACCTGCTGACCGATCGCGCAGCTCACCTTTGTACAACCTCTCATATAGCGCATACGCCTCTGCCGAAAACTCCATACGTAACACGTCTTTTTCCGAATGGCGATCAGCACCGGCAAATCGTAGGACCTCGACAGCGCGGTCAGCCAGCTCCTCCACCACGGATTGGGGTGTTTGCTCCGGAAACGGCAATACTTTCTCGCCTTCTGCCCAAAAAAAGATGAACCGGTTGGCAAAGCCGTTGGTCAATTCACGCCTGTGCATCAACTCCCGGAGCTCAGAGGGCGTTACATCGCCAATCATGCCAATATGAGGATCGGTAGCCCAGACACGGGATGTCTTGACTGCCGGATGAATACTGGTGCCATCCCACGCATCACGTAGGGCGGTACTCAGCGTGTTGCCATCTCGTTTGTTCTGGTGCAGGATGTTGGCAAACTCAGACTCGATTACCAATAGGCGCTTGTTTTCAATGGCGGGCACTTGGCATTTGCCGTCTTTGTAGCCATCGTGCACCAACATCGCCAATCCTTCGCGGCTGGACAAGCCGCCGCGGTGCACTTGTGGCGCTAGATGCTTGTCGCGCGCCCTAACAACTTGGTCAATGCGGAAAACGAGTCCCTTGGCCGTGCCTTTACGACCGCGACTGGACCGCCCCACATGCACCATGAACAGGCGTGCATGGTTCCAGCTGTCACCAATCGCCATGTAAGGCCGACGGCCTAACGCCACGCCCAAATAAGCTATCGTCGCCGCGGCAATGGCAAACGGGTTAGCCTCGGTATTAATACTGCCAGCACGCGCCACATCGCCCACCAGGCCGTAGAGACAGGCTGGATCTGGGCGAGGCGCATTCCGGTGCGTGTCCACCGATACATCGTCGAATTGGCTACCAACTTTTCTGGAACCTGTGCGAGAAGCAACTGAAGCAGTATCAAATTCAGTCTTGGCCTCTTTGTCCGGGCCGGCTGCCAAACGTTCATACTCTTGCTGGCTCATACGAATGCCTCTAACCGGCTCTGGGAGTAGGTTTCGGTGGAATGTCATGGTCGGTGCCCCGTCAAACCGTAGCCAATCCGGAACGTTTGGCCTGCAAAACCTTCACCAGTTCGCGGATTTCGTCATCTGACTTGCCAGCAATACGCGCCGTATTGATGGCTGAGACCTCATCGGACGGCCAACCTCGGGCCCTCTGTCCGATGGCTACCCCGGTGGTAAAGAGCCCAGCCCGGATAGCGTTGTAGACGCTCGCATCAGACCGGTGTCCCAATTCAGCCTTCACGGCTGGCAATCTCCAAATAGCCATTTCTAAACCCTCCATCGCCCTAAGGCAGGTATTGCTACCGTTTGCAGCAATTCCGGAAAGTTTCAGATGTTTCGGGTCGAAAACAAAACCCTACGGGGGGGAACAGCTAGGAGCAAGGACTGCCAACGGTTTTCAGCTATCAAAATGATTGCAAGTTCCCGTACTTTTGAGCCAAATAAAGTGAAAAAGTTGGAAAATCTGCTTCAATCCAAGTACAGACTCCCAACAATTTAAGGTCGCTGGCCCTGCGGATGGAGCTCGAACAGCTGGCAGGCCTTTGCCTTGGCAAATCACAGGCTTGCACTCTTCATGCCGCCTTGAACTGGAGAATATCAGCACCGGCGGCCAATTTATCCAAGTAATCCGCCCACTGCTGCATCATGCTTGCCCGTTGTTGCATATAAGTGGTCCGGTTATAAGCCCGCCCGTTGGCATCTTTCACAGAGTGCGCCAGCTGCGCCTCAATAATCAGCGGGTCAAAGTCCAGTACTTCAGCCAGAATCGTGCGCGCGGTGGCACGGAATCCATGAACGCTTTGCACCGTTGGTCCATAACCTAACGTCAAAAGTGCCGCTCTCAGCGTGTTGTCACTGATAGGCCGTTCATGGCTTCGTTCTCCATGAAATACCAGCAAGCCATTGCCAGTTATCGGATGCAAGTCGCGCAATATCTCTATCGCTTGCTTGGGTAGTGGCACGAGGTGGGGGTTCCCATTCTGTTTTCCGTCAAGTTTTCTCTTCATGCGCATAGCCGGAATTGTCCATATGGCACCATCAAGATCGAATTCAGCCCATGCCGCTGACCGAAGCTCACCGGGACGCTGAAAAAGCAAAGGCGCCAGTTGCAGCGCTGCCCTGACAATCGGTCCACCTTGATAGCCACGGACAACACGTATCAGGACCCCTAGCTTTTTAGGGTCGGTTATGGCTGCGAAATGTTTCCCGTGGTGTGGCGTTAACGCACCTTTTAGATCTGCAGAAATGTCGCGCGGAGCTCTCGCTGTTGCTACTGCGTAACGCCATACCTGTCTGGCCGTCGTCAACACGCGGTGGGCGACGTCCAAAGCGCCACGTTGCTCCACTTTTCGAATTGCTGCCAATAACTCGACCGGTTCAATCTGAGAAATACGACGTTTGGCGAAATGAGGGAACAAGTCTTTTTCAAGATTGCGCTTTTCTCGAATCGCATAGTGCTCGCTCCAACGCACTTTGTTTTTTTCGAACCACTCTAAAGCGGTTTCTTTAAAGGTGTCAGATGCAAGTGCTGTTTCTTTCAATCTTGCGATCTTGCGAGTTTCAACCGGATCACGTCCTTCTGACTTTTGTGCCCTGGCATCATCACGTGCCTGTCTCGCAAGTTTCAAATTAACAGCAGGATAGCTACCCAGCGCAAGCCGCTTTTCCAAACCGCTGATGCGATATTTCCAGAACCAGCGTTTTGAACCGTTCAGATCGACCTGAAGATAGAGTCCCCCTGCATCTGCCAACCGGAATTGTTTTTTTTCTTCAGGGCAAACGGCGTTCCGACATTGCGCATCAGTCAACATGAGCGACTCCTCTAGAGACCCCCAGGATTTGATGCATAACGGGGGTACAGTGGGAAAATTTACGAAAAACTTGGTTCGTACCCCCGCATGTTCCCCCTCTTTGGGTTGTCAGTCAATAGTGCCTCTTGGCTCTCACTATTGCATAACTCATTGATTTACCAATGAAAAAGGCCGCTAAGTGGTGATTCTTAGCGGCCTTTATTTGATCTAATGGTCGGTGTGAAAGGATTCGAACCTTCGACCCCTTGCACCCCATGCAAGT